>ULVF01077863.1_pt1 | contig 20573 bp, 15 predicted proteins | sample 1959201 | NCBI WGS metagenome assembly ULVF01 (sample SAMEA4835779, study PRJEB28245) | human gut metagenome | biome: gut microbiome; material: fecal sample | place: Denmark | collected 2008 | reverse complement strand
GGCCACTTGTTATTACTGGCTGCCGATGGCGGAAATGAGCCGGGATTCCATGCGCTCCCTGTTTATGACGCCGCCCACGTTTTTTGAGTTGTCATGGCCGTTTGACCCTCCCAAATTCCTGGAACGCCTTTACGCCTGCCTGCCGGGGATGTCATTTGCCGCTCTGGCGGCGGTTTATTTGGCTTGCGGGAAGCAGGCGTCCCCGGCGCCGGACAGAGGGAGGCGTTTGTTTATCCTTCTTCTGACGGCGTCCGTTTTGCCCGCGTTTGTCGAGCCCATCCACCGCGCCGCCCATTTATGGAGCTACGTGGATTTTCCCGTCCGGTTCGGTTTTATTCCCAATCTGGCGGTAATGTCGTTCTGCGCCTGGATTTTGTCCGGCGGCAGGCTTCCGGGGCCGGCAGGACGGCCATGGGGGTGGGGATGGAGCCTGGGGCTTCCCATAGCGGCTTTTTTCTTTTCCCTGTTTGTCCTGAAGATGACGGCTGCGGATCTTGCGGTGCGTCTTCTGCCTTTGCTGTTTTTTGCATGCGCATGGCTGTGCTGGAGGCATGTGGAGGGCAAAAGGCTGGCGTGGTCCATCGCTTCCGTGATGATGCTGGGGCTGCCCATAGGGGCTGCCGCGTTCTGGAAGCAGGGGGAGGAGGAGAAAGCCTCCGTCCAGGCGCTCAATGCGGAATGGCTGGCGCGCGGCATGAAGGGGTATTCAGGCTTGCTGCGCGTGAAGGACAGGGATCGCCTGATGGTGGAAAACGCGGATTGCCTGGGGCCTGTCCCGGGCATTGGCAATTTCCGGCATACGACGAGCATCGGGCATTTCCGTTTTCTGAAAAACCTGGGGTACCGGGATGAATTCACGCGCACGTACGGCCAGGGAGGCACTCTGTTTTCCGATTTGCTGCTGGGCCATGGTTTTGTGCTGGCGTCCCGGTCCATGGAGGGAATGGAGTGCGTGCTTTCCCGGGAAGGCCTGTATTTATACAGGCTTCCGGGTGCCCGCTGGGGGCTGGTAGTTCCCCAGGGCGCGCTGGGGTTGCGTCTGGATGGGAACGCTGATGTGTTCAGCAATCTTAATGCCCTGCACGCCGCGCTCTGCCCATCGGCGGAAGGCCCCCTTTATGAGGCCGTAACAGTGAGGACGGAGATGAGCGGCCCCTTTTACCGCGCGGACATTCCGGAATATCCCGGCGCGGTGTACGGGTTCCCGCAGACGGATACGGCGGAACTCCGTGTCAATGGATGTGCGGTGCCCGTCATGGCGGAGGCGCAGAAGACATCCGGAGGAACGAGCCGCACCTATAACGGGGTTTTGGAATTGAAGCGTGCGGCCGTTGCCGGGGAAACCGTGGTGGAGGGGAGGATGCTGCGGACCGTGGAGACGCCCCTTCTGGCGGCTGCGGCGCGTACGCCGGAGCAGGATGTTCCGGTTCTGGGGAAAGAGCAGGATAAGTACGGAATGGAGGCGAAAGGAAGCGGTGGCCATGTGGAGGTGGCGCTGAATGCCGGGGAAGGGGAGGCTCTCATGGTGCCGGTCGTGTATGACCGGGGATGGAGAGTCCGGCGGAACGGGATGGAGGCGCCTGTGGAAAAGGTGGGGGAATTGATGGCGGTGCGCCTTCTGAAAGGGCAAAACCGGGTGGTGTTTGATTATTATCCGCCTTTATTGAAAGGTTCCCTGCTGTTTTCCTCCGGCGCGGCCGCCGTCTTCCTGCTGTATGCATGGTGGGCGCGGCGGCATCCGGAATCCTCGCTCAGGAGGATTGTTCTGGCCTGCGGATACAGGCTGTTTCAGTGCTGCGCCGCCGTGGTGCTGGCGGCTGTTTATATGGGGTCAATCGTGTTGTTTATCGTGCAGTCCGTGCTGTGAAGGAATCCCCGGAAGGCAGGGAAATAGGCCAGGGACTGAGTGCGGGGGGATGCTGGCGTGGAACAATATCCGCGGGGCGTAGCCGTTTCCTTTTTGCCGGTGGCCGGATTGGCGGGAAAAGGCTTTCCGTTTTGAAGGATGGTTGACAGGGGAATCTGGCGCGGTAGAGTGGTTTCATGCAGTCTTCCTATTGTCCGAGTCCTTATCGATATACGCGCCGCGTAACCCGTGAAGTCATGGTGGGGAATGTGGGGGTGGGCGGTTCCAATCCCATCCGGATCCAGTCCATGCTGACGTCCGATACGCGGGATACGGATGCCTGCGTGAAGGAGGCTTTGGAGCTGGCGGAGGCAGGGTGCGAGATTATCCGCCTGACCGCCCAGACCAAGGCGTATGCCGCCAATTTGGAGAATATTGCCCGGGAATTGTGCGCTGCCGGCTGCCATGTGCCTCTGGTGGCCGATATCCACTTCAAGCCGGATGCCGCGATGGAGGCTGCCAAATGGGTGGAGAAGATTCGTATTAATCCGGGCAATTTCGTTGATAAGAAGAAGTTTGAAGTGCGGGAGTATTCCGACGCCGAATACCGCGAGGAGCTGGACCGCCTGAGGGAAGAATTTACGCCCCTGGTTCTGTTTTGCCGAGAGCATGGCCGCGCGATGCGCATCGGTTCCAACCATGGCTCCCTGTCCGACCGCATTCTGAACCGCTTTGGCGATACGCCGGAGGGGATGGTGGAGAGCGCGATTGAGTTTGCCCAGATTGCCCGCGACCTGGATTACCATTCCCTGGTGTTTTCCATGAAGGCTTCCAACGTCAAGGTGATGGTGGCCGCTTACCGATTGCTGGTGGAGCGCATGAACGCCCTGGGGCCGGATTGGAATTATCCCATTCATCTGGGGGTGACGGAAGCCGGGGGCGGAGAGGACGGCCGCATCAAGAGCGCCGTGGGCATCGGCTCCCTGCTGACGGACGGCATTGGTGATACCCTGCGCGTTTCCCTGACGGAGGACGCTGTGAGGGAGGTGCCCGTGGCTTACCGCCTGTCCAATCCTTTCCAGCCGTCGGAGCGTTCCGATGACCCGGTTTCCTTCCCTGAACCGGAGTTGAGCTATGATCCCCTGAAGTTTTCCAAAAGGCAGGGTGGGCTGGCGATGTGTTATGGCGTGCGCCTGGGCTGGGAACAGCCTGTGCGCGTGGCGGTTCCTGATGCCGGGTTTTACGCCCTGCAGACGGAACGGGAGGCGATGGGGGACATGATGCCTGAATTATCCCTGGGGCAGCTGGATGCCATTGAGGTGGATCCCCGGTGCGATGCCGATCTGGAGCCGTTGAAGGAGCTGGCGGAACCGTCTATTGTCACTGTGAAGAACGGGCTGGCTATGGAGCCTGTATATGCGTTCCGCCTTCTGGCTGCCCGTATTGAGGACAGGCACCTGATCCTGCTGAAGGATACGCTGGTGCCCGGTTCCGTTTCCGGGGAAGACGTGCCGCTGACGGCTGCCCGCAATATCGGCTCCCTGCTGTGCGACGGGATTGGAGACGCCGTGCTGATTCAGGGCGAGTCGGACCCCCGTTTGGCTTCTTTCCTGGGATTCAATATTTTGCAGGCTACGGGAACGAGGCTGACGCGGGCGGATTACGTTTCCTGCCCGTCCTGCGGGCGTACCCTGTACAATATCCAGGAGGCGACGGCCCGCATCCGGAAAGCCACGGAACATCTGAAAGGGGTGAAGATTGCCGTGATGGGATGTATTGTGAATGGCCCCGGCGAGATGGCGGATGCGGATTTCGGTTATGTGGGCGGCGCGCCGAACAAGATCAACCTGTATGTGAAGCACACGCCTGTGAAGTTCAATATTCCCCAGGAGGAGGCTGTGGAACGGCTGGTGGATCTGATCAAGGAGTATGGGCGGTGGGTGGACCCCAAGTGAGGTTTTAACGTTGAGGGAACTTTTTTGATGCGGAGAGTGTTCATCAGCGGCGGTCACGGCGGTTTGGCGCGGGCCATCGTGGAATGTTTTTCCGCTGCGGGATGGGAGACGGATGCCCCCAGCCATGCCGCACTGGATGTGGGAGACCGTTCCGCCGTACGCCGCTGGTTTGATTGCCATGCCGCGTATGATTTGGCGGTTTGCGCCGCCGGAATTACTAGGGACAGGCCGTTCCTGAAGCAGACGGAGGAGGAGTGGGACGAGGTAATGAATGTGAATGTGACGGGAGCCGCCTGGTGCGGCCGATGCGCCGCCGCCGCCATGGTGCGGGAGAAGAGGGAGGGTCAGGTGGTGATGATCGGTTCTTATGCGGCGCTCCGTCCGGCTCCGTCCCAGGCGGCTTATGCCGCTTCCAAAGCTGCTCTGGCGGGCCTGGTGAAAAGCCTGGCGCGGGAATGGGGAAAGGATGGGATTCGCGTGAATCTGGTGTTGCCGGGGTTCATGCTGACGGAGATGACGGCCGTGCTGCGGGATAGCGTGAAAGAGGCGGCTTTGTCCCGGCATGTTTTGAACCGGTTGAATACGCCGGAACAGGCTGCGGCGTTTATCCTGTTTTTACAGGATGTTCTTACGGCGGCTTCCGGCCAGGTGTTCGATCTGGACAGCAGGATTGTTTAATAATGGACAGCGGATTTATTATCCGCGTTCTCCCCTGCTGATGATATATTTCCAAGAAAATCATTTTTTTAATAAAAAAGATAGCCTGCTATGATTTTGAAAACAGGAAATCTTGAAAAACAAGGTTTTTCCGGTCTTTTGGAAAGTGTGTAAACATGGATAGATTCCTCTTTCCGTGTTTGGAATTCCATGTTTTCAACGGGAACCGGATGTCCCTGGTGTATCAAATTTTTTCTTAAATTATTCTTCTTCAATATTAAGGCTTGAACGCGGATAATAAATCCGTAGAAATGTTTCTCCATGAGTTTGCCGCTGGCTGATGATGAAGAGAAAGGAAAGCGTTTTTCCTGTGGTTGTCCGGAATATATTTCTCCGTCCCGGAATTATGGAATAGATGCCTTGCGCATTGTCGCCATGATGATGGTTTTAATTCTTCATCTTTTGGCCTCCATTGATGTTTTGTCTTTGGAGAACCATGGGTCCGCTTCCTATAATGTCGGGTGGCTGCTGGAGATTGCCGCTTATTGCGGTGTGAATTGTTATGCGTTAATTACAGGATATGTGTGCTGCGACGGAACGTTCAGGTATGAACGTGTGGTTTCCTTATGGTTTCAGGTTGTTTTTTATACATGGGGCAGTTTGCTGCTGGCTCTGTTGTTTTTCCCCCAGGAGGTTCAGTTGAGCAATATTCTGCATTCCCTTTTTCCCGTTTTATCCGGCCAGTATTGGTATGTAACGGCGTATGTGGGGCTGTTTTTCTTCATTCCGTTTCTTAACGCCCTGGGGAACAGGCTGACCAAATTACAGTTCCAGTATCTTCTGGTTACCGTTTTCGTGCTGTTTTCCGTTATTCCCACCCTGCTTCACACGGATGTGTTCCCGGTGGAAGAAGGGTATAGCATCTGGTGGCTGGGCATCCTTTACATGCTGGGGATGTATGTTAAAAAGCATGGCTTGCTGACGGAAATGAAAACGCGTCCGTTATGGATGTTTTATGCCGGATTCGTATGTTTTGCCTGGGTTTTCAAGATGGTTCTTAACGTGGTGTCTCCATACCTGATTGGGCAGATCAAGGGCGGTGGAATGTTTATTCGCTATAATTCTCCTTTTATTGTAGGGACGGCGGTTGCCCTGTTGCTGATTTTTTCCCGGATGCATTTTTCATCCCGAAGGGCTGTCTCCTGTATTTCATGGCTGGCGGCAGCGTCGTTCAGCGTTTATGTGCTGCATTGTAATGCTTTGATAGGAAAATGGTTTTTGTGGGATGTCTTTGAGTGGGCAGCGTCTTCTTCCTCAGCCCTGATGGTTGTGAACGTGTTGGCAATAGCCGCCGTGGTTTATGCCGGATGCGCCTTGGTGGACTCCGTGCGGCGTTATTTATTTAAGCTCATGAACGTGGAAAGGGGCGCCCGGGCGGTGACGGGCTTTTGCGGAAAGCTGGGGCATGCATTCCGGAAGATGTGCCGCCGGATAGATTCGCATCCCTAAGGATGAGGGAATGTCCTGTTCCGGCGGTTCCGGGCGGTTTTTGTCTGGAGCTAGGCTAGTTTTTATTATCGCTTTTATCCAGGAGGGTTTTAAGCCAGGGAATGACCAGGTCTTTTTTGAAGAAATGGTTGCGCGGGTCCACATTGGCGAAACGGAAAAAGGCGTCCCTGTCCAGACCTGCGGGCAATTGGCTGCCGTGCCAGCGTTGGGCAGGGTCCGCAAACCGGGGCTGGTGATGGTACTGGAAATGATCCGGCGCCCCGGCCATACGGTAGGCTGCGGAGATGAGCTGGAAGTCCCTGTCCAGGCCGCCTTCCGTGCAAATGACAGGGCGCGGAGCGAGAGCCGCCACGATGTCCGGGAAGTCGAATTGTTTCCAGAAGCCCGGAATGAGGTGGCGGATGGAGTTGGGAGCGGAACGCACGCCCCTGCCGTTGGGCATGGTCATGGTTTTGGCGCGTTCCAGCGTGCGGCACAGAAAGTCGTTATACACGAAGGCAAAGATATCCGGGTTCAGGCTGCCCAGAACCATCATGGGTTCCGTTCCCAGGGAGAAGCCGCTGAGGATAATATGGTTTTTTTGCGCCCAGGGGCGTGTTTTCACCCAATCCAGAATACATTGGTCCGCGTAGGAGGTGTAGCCCAGCCAGCTCCAGTCCATTTCCAGCAGGAAGCGGGCCAGGTTTTCATAATCGTGTGAAGAACGGCCTGCGGCGCGTTCCGCGTCTCCTTCTTCACCCGTTCCGGCATTGTCTACCACAATGGCCGCCCATCCCTGCCTGACATAATGGAAAGCCATGGCGTTGTTGCCCGGCTGCTGTACGGAAGGCTGGTCCAGATCCGGTGATGTTTCCCCCGCCAGCTCTTCCTTGGTCTGGTCTGACCCGGGAATGCAGAATAGCACGGGAACCGGATTTTTGTCTGAAGCGTTGTTCGGCAGGAGCACCAGGAACGGTACGGCGGCTCCCGGGAAGGGATAGGCTTCCCATTTTTCCACCCGGTAGTGTTCTCTTGGCACGGTTTTTACCAGAACGGGGGCGGGGATATCCGCCTGGGGGGGGAATTTCATCAGTTGTTGCATGGCTTTCCGGACTTTTTCCCGCCAGGCGGGGAAATCCTTCGGAGCCATATCCGGGGAAAATTCGCATGCCGGACGCAGTTTTTCCAGCATGGTCTGGACGATGCCCCGGGAGGAAACATGCCGCTGGTCGCTCCGGGATGAATGAAGCACCGCCCAGTCTGCCGCCCGGAATTTTTCACTGGGCGGGGTAAGGGAGAAGGAGGGAAGAGAAAGGGATGCCAATAGAAGAGAGAAAAAAACGGCGGGCTGAATAGTCATGAAGCCAGATTGCCATAAAAGAAGCTTCCATTGCAAGGTTGCAGCGGTGGTCTTTTCAGGTTGTTCCTGACGCATCGGAAGCTTGAGTTTTTCCGGGCAGGGCGGTAGTCTGGCCGCCGTCATGATGGCGGGGGGTAAGAGTCTTGGAAGCCCGGAACCGCGGGTATGCGGCCTGGGCCTGGCTTCCGGCTTCGGCATGGGGGCGGCAGTCCATCTTGCCGGGGTAAGGGAAGGGCGCAGAGTGTTGAAGCCGTTGAGCGAATTGTGGGGCGAAGGTAATCCCTGGGGCGATGTATTGAGCGGATGGATTCCAGACAGGGAATTGTTATGCAGCCGCAGGAACGGCCCTGCTTCCCAGCTGGCGCTGCTGTTGGCGCGCCAGGCCGTGGAGGACGCCGGATGGGGAAGGAAGGAATTGAGGGATGCCGCCCTGATTGTGGGCAGTTCCCGCGGGAATGCTTCCGGATGGCTGAGCCCGTGGCCGGGACGGCGGCCCATGAAAATTTTGGCCGTTCCCAATTCCCTGCATAGCGAACTTGCTTCCTGCGTCAGCATCGAATTGGGAATTTGCGGGCCTTATCACGTGCTGGCGAGCGGCTGTGCCGCCGGCCTGGATGCCGTAGGCATGGCCGCCATGCTGATGCGGCAGGGAGTTGTTAAGAGAGCGCTGGCTATCGGTCTGGATTTGCCTTTGTGCCGGGAGCTGCTGGGGACGTACTGGGCCTCCGGCATGCTTTCCCGCAATGGTTTGAATGATCCCTACGGCCCTCTGGCCGACGGCATGTGCATTTCCGAGGGAGGGGCGGCCATAGCCCTGGAATTGTCTTCTGCTCCAGGTATTTATGTGAAGGATTATCTGGTGAATTCCGATGCCTATAGCCCGCTGGGCATGCCGGAGGACGGAAAGAGCATAGCCGCCCTGCTGGAGGCTGCTTTGAAAAGTCGGGATGGAGCGGTTCCTCTGACCGTTTGTCCCCATGCCAGCGGCACGGCGGGGAATAGCGTGTCCGAACGGGCTGCTTTGAAAAGGGTTTTTAAAGACGGACTGCCGGATTTGAGGATGATGAAGCCGTGGACGGGGCATGCCATTGGAGGCAGCGGAATTTTGGAACTGGCCCTGATGCTGGTCTTTGCCAGGGAGGGGGTATTGCCTCCCAATCCTCCCTGGGCCACCTTCCCGGAAGGCGGCGCCTGTTCTGCGGAGGAGCTGCCGTTGGCCGGGGGGCGGATGCTGGTCAAATCCGCCGCTTCCATGGGCGGCCATAATGTGGTGCTGAGTCTGGCTGTGGACGGTTGAATATTGTTGAATAGTGAACGCTTATGAAGAATCCTGAACAGTTTTTGTCAGAGTTGAAGTCTGCGGGGCTGCTGCGCGTCCTGCGGGATGTGGAATGCCTGCCCGGAGGAATGGCCCGTCTGGCGGATGGCCGGAAAGTGGTCAATCTGGCAAGCAACGATTATCTGGGGCTGGCCCACCATCCGTCCCTGGCGGAGGCTTTTTCCCGTGCGGTGCGGGATGAAGGGGCCGGAGCCATGGCATCCCGCCTGGTGACGGGGACGCGGCGGGAACATTCCTGTCTGGAAGAGGCCCTGGCCGCTTTGAAGGGGACTGAAGCGGCGGTCAGTTTTTCCTCCGGTTATGCTACCTCCCTGGGAGTGATTGCTTCTATTGCGGACCGGGAGGATACGGTGCTGATGGATAAGTTGTCCCATGCCAGCCTGATTGACGGGGCGCGTTTGTCCGGGGCGCGTTTGTCTACGTTTCTGCATAACGATATGGAGTCATTAAGAAAAAAACTGCAGCATTTGCGGAACGCGAATCCTTCCGGCGGGATTCTGGTAGTGACCGAATCCGTTTTCAGCATGGATGGAGACCGTGCCCCCCTTCGGGAAATTGTGCGTCTGAAGGATGAATTCGGCGCGTTGCTGCTGGTGGATGAAGCTCACGGATTCGGCGTGCTGGGAGAACACGGGGCCGGACTGGCGGAAGAACTGGGCGTTTCCTCCCGGATAGATTTTCAAATGGGGACTTTGAGCAAGGCTGCCGGGGTAAGTGGTGGATATGTGGCCTGTTCCCGCGCCTGGGCGGATGTCATGGTTAATTCCGCCCGGTCCCTGATTTATTCCACGGCTCCTCCTCCCGCTTTGGCCGCTGCCGCCCTGGCCGCGGTGGAAGTGATCCGCAGCGGGGAGGGAAAGGAATTGCGCCGCCGTGTTTCCGTGCTGGCAAATAGTTTGTCCGCCGCACTGGGGATGCCGGGAAGGCCTGTTTCTTCCATCTTCCCTGTTGTGGTGGGAGAGAACGATGCTGCCCTGGCTGCGGCGGATGCCCTGCTGGAACAGGGCTTTCTGGCTCCTGCCATCCGTTATCCTACGGTCCCCCGCGGAACGGCCCGGTTGCGCATTACGGTAACGGCTGCGCATGAATCCGGACAGGTCACGCGGCTGGGAACGGCGTTGAAGGAGCTGCTGCATGGGAAATAACGCAGGAGTTGTTTTTGGTTCTCCGCATTAGAGCCGGTTCCTGTTTTTATGCGGGGTCTGCCGGAAATGGGGTTATCCTCATTGATGCTGCCATAAAAGGGGAAGAAGGATATCTGATGCCTGGCGGAACGGAATGACATCCGGATGTCCTGAATGGCAGAGCTTGCATCTTGACAGGAAAGTTTTCTTCCAGTAAGGGGAAAGAATGAAGGTTCCCAAAGGAATTTTCACTGAACCCTATAAAATAACGTTATGATGAATACTTCTGATTCTTCTTCTCCTTCGTCCTGCTGCAGCGGTTCTCCTTCCTGCACGGCCGCTCTTGTTCTCGGCATTATCGCCCTGGTATTGGCATTGATCGGTTTTTTCCCGTGCCTGGGCTGGATTACTCTGATTCCTGCGGGGCTGCTTGCCATTATTGCTCTGATCATGAGCATTGTGGCTGTCAGTAAAGGTTCACCCAAAGGGGCTCTTGTTGTTGCCATTATCGCGTTGGTCCTGTCCGCCGTTGCGGGAATTGTCCAGGCATGGATGGCCAGCGCTACCGTGACTTACATGGAACAGCACCAGGATTATGTGGAAAAGAAGGCTCTGGAAATTCAAAAGGAGCTTCGGCAGATGGAGCTGGAAAACAGGGAGCCATTGAGGCAGTCCGGGGAGGCGGATGGAATGTCCCCCACGGATGGAACAGGCTCCCAGGATTTGTAGTTCCTGAACCTTTTTAGGAAGATCGGCGATGAATGGCGGGCGCTCTTCATGGCGTTCATGCCGTGATAGCTGGGTGGTCAGGAAAGTATGGCTGCCTGTATGGGCTGTTCTGTCCTGCCTGTTGCTGGCGCCCTCCCTCATGGCGCTGGCAATTAGCCCTGACAGGATGAATTCTCTGGCGGCTTCTGTTGCCGTGCCGCATCGTGAATGCCCGTTGTGCGGCATGACGCGAGGGTATGCGGAAATGGCCCGCGGGGATATACGAGCTGCCTGGGAATGGAACCGCGGCGCTCCGGTCTTGTTTATGGCAGGACTGCTCAATGGAGGGGCTGCCGCGGTTTATTTGGTATGGTGCTGGCGGAGAAGGGCGGGAAGCCGGGAAAAGGAAAACAGTTCTCTCGCGTAGCATGCCGCAAGGGGAGGAACCGGCTCCCCTTGTCCCTGGTAAATGACACAGCGGAAGTTTTGAAGCGGGGCCTGGGAAGTTTTTCTGCCTCCTGTTTATTCCCTGTAACGGGGCTGGCGCTTGGTGGTGGGGGGACGGAATGATGTTGAGTTTTTATTGAATGAATTCCATGCCAAATTCCTCGTAGTGCCGAAGATGAAGTTCCACTGCCCAGGTTGAGCGTTTTGCCGGAGGGAGCTGCGTTGTTCCTGAAAAGGAGAGGGGAATGCGGCGCCGGTGTTTCATGCCTTAGGATTATTTTTTGTCAGAAAGGGGAATAGCTTTTCTGGGAACGGCCGGTATTGCCGTTCATGGAAGGAGTATCCTGGGTGTGAAATATTTTGATTTTTCTTTATTTAGGTATTTTGTTGATGATGTTGTTTTATATTAAGTTGTGTAATTTTCTAACATTTTTATTCTAGGCCCGTTTGATTTTATATATATAGTTTTTGGATATTGTATGAATATTTGCATGTCCATCTATAGATCAATCGAATTGCGGAAGAATACATCCGGAAGTTATAAGGTCCGGCTGACTATCGACCGGGGAAGCAAGTTCTGCGGCGCCAGAAAATCTCTTGGTCTCGGCACCCATCGGGAGGATTGCGCCTTAAGACGTGCCTATCTGATGCGATGCCTGCTGTTTCATATGGGATGGTTTCCCGGCGGAAAGATTGCCGTCAGGAATTCAGCCGAATGCGGTATCAAGGATGTGGTTTGGGACAGCATGGAGTGTTCGGAGGACTCCGGAATGTTCAAGCTTGCCGGAAGGGGCTGCCGCATGGCTGCGGATGAAACCATGGCTATCTGGTTTCAGACGAATGGAGATGGGAGGGTTCAATGCCTTCGTTTGCTCATTTCCGGGTGGAGGAAAGATGACCGGGCAGGTGATTTGAGGGTGTTGATTCAGGGGATGCGGCATTGCGCCTCGGAACAGCGCCAGCATCCCTGCCGGATTTTGAATATTGAAATCGGTGCCGGCTCTTTCACGGCGCCCCGGGATGAATGTGTGCTGAAAGGGTAGGAAAACGGATTGTTTCAGATACCGGTTTATTCTGGTTTTATTCGGAGGCCGCCACATTCCGGTTGGGAAATTGGGCCGAATATCCGGCATGCCCGGTCCGGAGTTTATTTGGCCGTTATGGACGACGGGAAGGTTGCCGTATCCCGGGCGAGTTGAAGGCGCGGGAAGAAGGCCGGGAGGAATGGTGTGCTGCCTGCTGGGAAAGGGAGCCCTGTTTTTTCTGCATGAAAAAACCCCGGATGGAATGATTGCCATCCGGGGTTTTGTTTGAAGATTCCGGCTATTTTTTAGCGGGCAGTTTCACCTGAATGTGAATGTCGCGCAGTTGCCGGTCTTCCGCGGCGGCGGGGGAGTCGCTCATCAGATCCGCTCCCCGGTTGTTTTTCGGGAATGCGATGACTTCGCGAATGGATTCCGCGTTGCAAATCATCATGACCAGGCGGTCCAGTCCCAGCGCAAGGCCGCCGTGGGGCGGAGCGCCGAAGCTGAAAGCGTCCAGAATGTGGCCGAATTGTTCGCGGGCCTGTTCTTCCGTGATGCCGAGCGCTTTGAACATGGCGGACTGCAGGTCGCGTTCATGGATGCGGATGGAGCCGCCTCCCAGCTCCGTGCCGTTGAGCACCACGTCGTAGGCCTGCGCGCGAAGGTCTGCGGAGAGTTCCCCGCTGAGCAGTTTTTGTTCGTCTTCCTTGACGGGGCGGGTAAAGGGGTGGTGGATGGCGACCCAGCGCTGCTCTTCCTCATCCCAGCCTACCAGCGGGAATTCAATAACCCACAGAAAGTCGCGTTCCTTGTTGTCCTTGAGCAGTTCCATGAATTCGGCGCATTGCAGGCGCACGCGGCCCAGGATATCGCAGGAGGGTTCCCACGGGCCGGCGGCAAAGAGAACGAGGTCTCCTGTTTCGATGTCCAGGGCTTCCGTGAGTTTTTGCTTTTCTTCGTCGGAAAGGAATTTGGAGATGGGGCTTCTCCAGTCTTCCTCGCGCACCTTGATGTAGGCCAGGCCTTTGGCTCCGGCTTCCACGGCAGTTTTCGTCAGGGCGTCAATCTGGCCAACGGAGGCGGAACCGAATCCCTTGGCGTTGATGGCCTTGACCACGCCGCCGTTGCTTACGGCGGAGGCGAATACCTTGAAGCCGCTGTTTTCAAAGATGGAGGAGACGTCCGTCAGCTTCATGCCGAAGCGGCGTTCCGGCTTGTCGGAACCGTACTGATCCATTGCTTCCTTCCAGGTCATGCGGGGGAAGGGGGTGGGAATGTCCACGCCCAGGGATTCCTTGTACACGCGTTTGAGCAGGCCTTCCACCAGGTTGTAGATGTCTTCCGGCGTGATGAAGGAAGCTTCAATGTCCACCTGGGTGAATTCCGGCTGGCGGTCCGCGCGCAGGTCTTCGTCACGGAAGCAGCGGGCAATTTGGAAATAGCGTTCCATGCCGGCTACCATGAGCAGCTGCTTGTATTGCTGCGGGGCCTGGGGCAGCGCGTAGAATTTGCCGGGCGCCAGGCGGGAGGGCACCAGGAAGTCCCGTGCGCCTTCCGGCGTGGATTTGGAGAGGATGGGCGTTTCAATTTCCAGAAAGCCGTGCTCGTCCAGATAGTCGCGCGTGGCTTTGGTGACGCGGTGGCGGATCTGCATGTTGCGGGCCATGGCCGGGCGGCGCAGGTCCAGAAAGCGGTATTTGAGGCGCAGGTCTTCGTTGGAGAGGGCCCGATCCAGCTGGAAGGGGAGCACGTCAGCCTTGTTGATGACGTTCAGGGTGTCTGCGGAGACTTCGATTTCCCCGGTGGGGAGGTCCGCATTGGTCGTGTCCACCGTATCCGTTTTCAGGCGGGCGGCCACGGTGCCGGAAATCTGGATCATGTCTTCGGAGCGGAGCTGCTGGGAGGCTTTCGCCACATCCTGATTGACTTCCGGGTGAAAGACTACCTGCGTGATGCCGGAGCGGTCGCGCAAGTCGATAAATATGACGCCGCCATGGTCCCGGACGGAATCTACCCAGCCGATGAGGGTGGTCGGCTTGCCGATGTTCGCAGCGCGCAATTCGCTGCAGGTATGAGTGCGGTATGAGTTCATCTTTATTGAAAATGGAAGAAGAGGAAAGAACGGTGTCAATTGCTTCCGGTGAGTGAAGCCACGGCGTCAAACAGGTCGTCCATGGCGACGGGGGATGAGGTGCGCGCGCCCAGGTCGCGAAGTTCCATGACCGGGAATTCATCTCCCACGATCAAGGCCGCGCGGGCGCCGGATTTGACGGCCTTCTGGAGCTGTCCGTTGACTTTGGTGAGCGTGAGGGGAAGGTCCACACTGTATCCCTGGTCCCGGAGGGCGGAGGCGATGGCAAGAACTTCCGCGCGGCGGCTTTCAGATGCCTGAACCATGAAGATGTCGCAGCCTGCGGAGGCCAGCGCCGCATCTTTCAGCGCCCTGGCATGGGGCGTCTGTTCAATAAGGTGGGTGATGACGGCATCCCCCATGGCAAAGCCGGTTGCCGGCATGTCCACTGCGTTGTTGGAAAGGGCGCCTACCAGCGTGTCGTAACGTCCTCCGCCGGCTACGGCGCGCAGGCTGCGCTGTGTGTCAAAGATTTCAAAAACCAGACCGGTGTAGTATGCCAGTCCGCGCACTACGGATAAGTCCAGCTTGACATAGCCGTCCAGCCCGCGGGCCGTCAGGTCTTTCATCAGGATGTCATAGCGTTCGGACGCTCCGGCGGGCGGGTTTTCAATGAAGGCCACCAGATCGCCGCGGTTGATATGAAAGGCGTCCAGCTTGCGCTGGCATTCTTCCGGGCGGTCACGTTCAAATTTGTCCACAATGCCGAGGAAAGCGGGAATATCCTGTTCCTGCACGCCGTGTTCCGAAGCAAACCTGATCCAGGCTTCCCGGTCAGAGACGCGCACAATGAAGTCGTTTTGCGTAAAGCCCAGTTCCCTCATGCAGTCGATGGCCAGGGCTATCAGTTCGGAATCCGTCCACGCGGAGGCTTCTCCCAGAATGTCCGCATTGAATTGATAAAATTCGCGCAGACGCCCTTTCTGGGGTTTTTCATAACGGAAGCATGAGCCGATTTCAAACCACTTGAGCGGTTTGGTGTATTCGCGCTGGTAGGCGGCTGCGATGCGTCCCAGGGAGGCGGTGAGTTCCGGGCGGATGGTGATGTCCCGGTCCCCCTGGTCCGTGAAGCGGAAGAGCTGGGTGGGCAGCTCGCCTCCGCTCTTTTTAAGATAAAGCTCCGTGGCTTCCACAGTCGGGCCCTCCCATTCCAGGAATCCGTAACGATGCGCCACCTTCTTCCATGCGTTGAAAAGATAGTTGCGCACGGCGCAGTCCGCCGGTGCAAAATCGCGGAATCCGGGAAGTGGTTGAAAGCGAGCGTCTGGCATAACCTGGAAAAAAGGATGTTGTCTGAGGACGAAACAGTTTACAGAATTCCTATGCCTTGGCAAGTCCACATGCTTATGATGAGGAATTTCGGTGGAAACCAGATGAATGACCCTATGTAGGAGGATGGGGACGGTTATTCCGGTTTTACATGAAGTGAGGGAAATGGGAAAAGGATTAATTATTGGCGATTTTAGTGTTTTTTAAATGATCCGGATTTTTTGCGCGGGCTATGGGGAATGAAGGTTTAAGTGCCTGCGGATTTGTAACCGGATGTCAAACAACGATATTGAACAGCAAGGGGAAATGATAAGAAGGTGTTCTCAAAAGTTTTTCTGCGTATGGAGCATTTCATCTTTCCCTTTATAGAAAAATATTTTCCTCCCGCTTTAAAAAGAAAACCGGGGCAGTTTTGTTTGATTTCATAGGAGTATGACGTGAAACGAATGAGTTTTTTTTCTCTTTGGGAATCTAATATCAGTATTGATTATGTGTAAAGAATGTGGATGCGGGGGGGAGCTCTCCCATGAAAGTCACGGCCACGGCATGGACGTCCATGTTCCGGTGTTGGATGCCAATGACCGGCTGGCAGAGCGCAACAGAGGTTTTTTTGCTGCAAAAAACCTTTTGGTTATCAATGTTTTTTCTTCTCCGGGGTCAGGAAAGACTTCTCTGTTGCAGAAGACGGCGGAGATGCTCCGCGGCCGTGTGCGCATAGGGGTTATCGTAGGGGATTTGGCGACGGATAATGATGCGGAACGCCTGAGCCGAGCGGATATCCCCGTGGTGCAGATTACAACGGGCACCATGTGCCATCTGGACGCCCGCATGATTGCGGAGGCCATGAAGAAAATGCCTCTGGACGATCTCGACGTTTTGATTATTGAGAATGTGGGCAATCTGGTTTGCCCGGCTTCCTATGACCTGGGGGAAGGCGTGCGCGTGGTGCTGCTTTCCGTGACGGAGGGTGAGGACAAGCCGTTGAAATATCCTCCCATGTTCCATTCTGCGGATGTTGCCCTGGTGACCAAGTCCGATCTGGCGGATGCCGTGGATTTTAACCGTGACGCCGCCCTGTCCGCACTGAACAAGGTGGCTCATCATGCGCATGTGATTGAGGTTTCTTCCAAGACCGGCGAAGGAATGGAGGCCTGGTGCGAGGAGATTGTGGAACGTGCGCGCCGCGCCCGGGAAGGCACGATTCAGCATCATGGCCATCACCACCATTGAACAGGCCGCCGCGGCATTGAAATTTGAGATAGCCGGCATGGTTCAGGGGGTCGGCTTCCGTCCCCATGTGTACCGTTTGGCGGTACGGCATGGATTGAAGGGGTTTGTGCGCAATACGGAGTCCGGCGTGGAGATTCATGTGGAAGGGGAGCCCGGCGCTCCGGAGCGTTTCTGGACCGCGCTGATGGACGGCCTGCCGGAGCATGCCCGGGTTTATGGAGTGGAGCGGACCGTATGCGAGCCTGCCGGTTTTGAGGAATTCCGCATTGAGGAAAGCGATTCCACCCCCGGAGGCGTTCCGGTGATGCTGCCGGATCTGGCTCCGTGCCCGGAGTGCCTGGAAGAAATGCACGACCCGTCTTCCCGCCGGTATCATTATCCGTTTACCAACTGCACGCACTGCGGTCCCCGCTATTCTATTATTGAGACAATGCCGTATGACCGAGCGGGCACCAGCATGAAGGGGTTCCGAATGTGTCCGGAGTGCCGGAGGGAGTACCAGGATGTGGAGGACAGGCGTTTTCACGCACAGCCTATCGGCTGCCCGTCCTGCGGCCCTTCCGTGAAGGTGCTGTTTTCAGATGGTTCAGAACTGGGGTTCGGCCATGGGTTTGATACCCCCGCGGCACAGGTGGCATGGGTGCTGGCGGACGGTTTGATTGTGGCCCTGCTGGGCGTAGGAGGTTTTCAATTGCTGGCGGATGCTTCTTCGGAAGCTGCCGTCAGGCGTCTCCGGCGGTTGAAGGAGCGTGACGCCAAGCCTTTTGCCGTGATGGTGCCGGATGTGGCTGCGGCGGAGAGGCTGTGCCGCCTGTCGGAGGAGGAAAGGCGCCTGCTGGCTTCTCCGGCCGCCCCCATTGTGCTGGCCCGGGGGGGGAAGGATGTGGATCTGGCTCCTTCCGTGTGCATGTTCAGCCGTTTTGTGGGGATAATGCTTCCGTCTTCCCCTCTTCATGCGCTGCTGATGGATGTGTGGGGAAAGCCTCTGGTGGTGACCAGCGGGAACCTGAGCGGCGAGCCTCTGTGCATCTCCGTGGAGGAGGGGCTGGAGAAACTGGGCCATGTGGCGGATGTGTTTTTGGTGCATGACCGTCCGGTAGTGCGGCCCGTGGACGATTCCGTGGTCCGCGTTACGGACGGCAGGGCCATGATGGTTCGCCGCGCCCGCGGATATGCCCCGCGGCCTGTGTGGCGCACATCTGCGGCGGCTCCCGACGTGCTCGCCCTGGGGGCCGGACTGAAGAATACCATCTGCTGGCTGAAAAGGGGCGTGGCTGTCATGAGCCAGCATCTCGGTGACCTGAGCAGTGCGGCTTCCCTGAACGCTTTTGAGCGGACGGTGGAGGCGCTGGGCAGAACCCTGGATGCCGTTCCGCAGGTAATTGCCGTGGACGTCCATCCGGACGGCCCCACTTTTGCCCTTGGCCGGCGTCTGGCGCGGAAGTGGAATGCAACGGTTGTCCCTGTGCAGCATCATCAGGCTCATGTGCTGGCCTGCGCCGTGGAAAATGAAACGCCGTTTCCCGCTTTGGGCATAGCTTGGGACGGGACGGGGTTCGGTACGGACGGAACGGTATGGGGAGGGGAATTTTTTGTGTTGGAGGAAGAGGGTGAGCCGCGCAGGGTGGCCCGCCTCAGGCCGTTTCTTCTGCCCGGTGGGGACGAAGCGGTTCGGGAACCTTCCCGGTGCGCCTGTTCCCTGGCCCGCCAGATGGGGCCGTGGCGTACGGAGGGGCTTGATAAGCGTCTGGAGAGGGGGATGCCTGTGCGGAAACGCGAGGTTCTGGAAGCGATGATGGCCCGGAATATCCATTGCCCGGCTACCTCGTCCATGGGGCGGTTGTTTGATGCCGTGGCTTTCTGGTGCGGTTTTGACGGTGCGGCGGGGTGTGAGGGCCATGCCGCCATGATGCTGGAATCCTGGGCTGCGGAAGCTTCCGGGGAAAAGATGCCGGGGGACGCGTATGAATGGGTCATGCATGAAGAAGAGGGATTGCTGGAACTGGATTGGCGGCCGTTGATGAAGTCTGTGGATGAAGATTTGTTGGAAGGCGTTTCCCGCGGCTGCATCGCCCGCAAGTTTCATGAGAGCCTGGTGAATCTGGTCTTTGACGTGGCGGAGCGTTTCTGCCTGGACAGGCTGGTGCTGGGCGGCGGATGTTTTCAGAATGCCTTTTTGCTTGAAGGACTGGCGGGAATGGCCCAGTCTAGAAGGTGCCAGTTGGCTCTGCCCCAGCGGGTGCCGTGCAATGACGGGGGAATTTCCCTGGGGCAGGTTGCGGCGGTCGTACGCCAATGGAAAGGATAGAATATGTGTTTGGCCGTTCCCGGAAAGATTGTGAGCGTCAATGAGACGGACCCTTTGTTCAGATTGGGGGTGGTGGACTTTGGCGGCGTGACCCGTGAAGTGAACCTGGCCTGTGTGCCGGAAGCTGTGCCGGGGGATTACGTCATCGTTCACGTAGGCATGGCTCTGAGTGTGCTGGATGAGGAAACCGCTCTTCAAACCCGCAGGGAAATGAGAGAAATTGTGGAAAATACGGATCCGCTGTAGGGAGGGGCGTTTTCCGAATTCAATTAATGATTTATGCAGGATGAGGTCCGGCAGCTGATTGAAGAATTGCGCCATGCTGTGACGCGTCCGTGGGCGGTCATGGAGGTATGCGGAGGTCAGACGCATGCGATTGCCTCTCTGGGGCTGGAGGAGCTGCTGCCTCCCGGCCTGCGCCTGATTCACGGCCCCGGCTGCCCGGTCTGCGTGACGGCGGTGGAGTTGATTGACCAGGCCGTGGAATTGAGCCTGCGGCCCGGCGTAGTTTTGTGCAGCTACGGGGATATGATGCGGGTGCCGGGTTCCCGCGGAGATCTGTTTTCCGCCAAGGCCAGGGGGGGAGACGTGCTTTTGATGTATTCTCCGCTGGAAGCGGTCGCTTATGCCGGAACCCATCCTGATACGGAAGTGGTGTTTTTTGCCGTAGGGTTTGAGACGACGGCCCCGGCTACGGCACTTGCCCTGCAGCAGGCCCGCGCGCTGGGGTATGCCAATTTTTCCGTTCTCTGCGCCCATGTGCTGGTTCCCCCGGCTCTGGAATGGCTGATGGAGCAGGATGAGGGAAGGCCGGACGCCTTCCTGGCCCCCGGCCATGTCTGCGCCGTCACGGGGGAAAGGGATTACGGGCGTCTGGCCACCCGTTACCGGACGCCCATGGTGGTGACGGGGTTTGAGGCTTCAGACCTGCTCCGCGGCATTCTGATGTGCGTCCGTCAGCTGGAAGCCGGGGAATATGCAGTGCGGAATGCGTACGGACGTTATGTGAAACCCGGTGGAAACAGGACGGCGCAGGAAAGGATGAATGAAGTTTTTGAGCCGGAAGACCGCCATTGGCGCGGTCTGGGGCTGATTCCCGGCGGCGGCATGAGGCTGCGTCGGGAGTGGCGTGCCATGGATGCCGTTTTTCGTTTTGAATGCGGAACGGGGAGGCCGGGAGCGGATGAAGCTTCCGGATGCCTGGCCGGGCAGGTGCTGAGGGGGCTGATTCGCCCAGGGGAATGCCCTTTTTTCGGCTCGTCCTGCACGCCGCTGACACCGCTGGGCGCTCCCATGGTGTCCGGGGAAGGGGCATGCGCCGCTTATTATCATTACAAAAGAAGTTGATGCCATGTTTGAGTGTCCTGTTCCTGAACCAGTCTCCGACCGTATCCAGATGGCTCACGGCGGCGGAGGCCGTTTGATGAATGAGCTGATTCGTTCCGTGTTTCTGAGCGCCTTCGGTTCCCCTTCCGGAGGCGTGCAGAATGACGCCGCCGTATTGGAGGTCCCTCCGGGGAGGCTGGCGATGACGACGGACAGCTTTGTGGTGCAGCCTTTGGAGTTTCCCGGCGGCTCCATCGGTTCACTGGCGGTGCACGGAACGGTGAATGATCTCGCCATGAGCGGCGCGGAGCCGTTGTATTTGACGGCGGGCTTTATTCTGGAAGAAGGGCTTCCGCTGGA
>ULVF01075293.1_pt1 | contig 20835 bp, 21 predicted proteins | sample 1959201 | NCBI WGS metagenome assembly ULVF01 (sample SAMEA4835779, study PRJEB28245) | human gut metagenome | biome: gut microbiome; material: fecal sample | place: Denmark | collected 2008 | reverse complement strand
TAATTAAAATCCCTTGAAATAAACTTCAAGGGATTTTTTATATATAGAAAGAAATTATTTGATTATTATGCAGCTTGTGCCGGTGCTTCTTGCGGTTTTAATTCCGGTTGAGGTTTAGCTGCTGCTGTTGTTTGATTTTGTTCTGCAGCAGGTAATTGATCTAATTTTGCAAGAGCTGCTGTTGCTGCTTCCTGAACATTTTTATCTTGGTCGTTCTTAGCGATTGTGAATAATGTTGTCAGGTCTTGTTTGTAAGCTGGTTGTTGAATATAGCTTAGTGCTTCGATTGCTGATGTTCTAACCATTGGGTTAGGGTTGTTTTTCAATTGTTCAACAATTGTAACAGCTCCAGGTAATTCAGTTAGAGGAACTGTAGAGCCTGTTAATTTAGCTACTTCATCACCATATAGTTTTTGCATTATTGATGATGTGAACATTGCATAGCTTTTATTTCTTTCAGATTGTTCCATCGGAGTGATTGTTGTTGCTAATTTTTTATCAGCATCTGAAAGTTGTTCACCTTTCATTAATTTTTGTCTTGCAGCTATTTGTTCAGCTGTGGGTCCTGCTAATTTGCTTGAATCATTATTTACAATTGTATTTAAAGCGTTAACAACTTTTTCATCTAATAATTCAGTAGCTTTTTGAGGTTCGTCTTTTACCATGTTTGCAATTTCTTCCATTGCATTTGCTTGAACTTCAAAGTCTGGGTTTGTCAATTTTGCTATGAAAGAATTTAAATCAACTTGTGGAGTCATTGGAACAGGTTGTTCAATTTCAACTTTAGGAGTTTCTGCAGGTTTTTGTTCTGCTACTGCAGGTGCTTTAGGTGCTTCAGCAGGTTGTGTTACAACCGGAGCTGGTGCATTATAGTTTTGTTGAATTACTTGTTGAGGAACAACTTGTTGAGCTACTGCAGGTTCAATCGCTTGAGGTTGAGGAGCAGGAGCTACTGGTTGAGTTTGAACTGGAGCTGGAGCTTGTGGCTGTTGAGCTACAGGACATGGTGGGCAGACATATTGTTGTTGTGGAGGCATGTAATAAGGTTGAGCCTGTGTCTGCGGATAATCATATAATTGAGCTTGTGGGTATGAATAATATGGCATTGTAGGTGCTGCATATTGAGGAACATTCATTGCAACTTGTCCTACCCCAGGTGCGCTCACTGAAGGATTGTGTACGTCAATCTTTACAGCATTGTAATTAGGTGCAGGTAATGGTTGTGTCATATACTGCATTTGGGGTTGCATGTAAGGATTTACTAAATTTGGAGCTTGAATCATTTAATTTCTTCCTTTCAATAAAATATCTTCTATATTTTTATTCTACTGTTTAAATATCCCTCAAGATAGAAAATTGCTAAAATTAAAAAATTTTTTAATAATTCTTAACAAAATCAGTCTAAAATTTACATTTTCCAATAATTTATGTTTATGCTATAATATTGATGTAACACAGATGAGTGGGATGTATATAAATATGATTATAGATAAAAATAATAGAAAATCTATTAGATCAGTATTTGGTAAAACATTAGCGGAATTAGGAAAATCTAATCCAAACATTGTCGTATTAGATGCGGATTTGTCATGCTCTACTCAGACTCAAATATTTGCCAAAGAGTTCCCTGAAAGATTTTTTAACTGTGGAATTGCGGAACAAGATATGATTACAACAGCAGTAGGGTTAGCATCTGTTGGTAAAATCCCTTTTGCTTCAAGTTTTGCTATGTTTGTAACTGGCAGGACGTATGATCAAATAAGAAATTCTGTTTGTTATCCGGAATTTAACGTGAAAATTGTGGGTACTCACGGTGGTGTTACTGTAGGAGAAGATGGGGCTAGCCATCAGGCATTAGAGGATATTTCACTAATGCGTGGAATCCCTAATATGTCTGTTATTGTTCCAGCTGATTGCAGAGAATGTGAACAAGTAATTAAATTTGCTGCAGAAAACTATGGCCCAATGTATATAAGAATCCCAAGAACAAATGTATGTGATATCTTTGATGAAAATTATGAATTTGATTTTTGTAAAGCAAGAGTTCTTGAGGATGGTACAGATGTTACTATTATTACTAATGGCGAAACTTTAGCTGAAGTAATTGAAGCATGTGAAAATTTGAAAAAATCAGGTTATTCTGCTCAAATTATTCATGTTCCTGTTGTAAAACCTCTTGACGGGGCTACAATTATTGAAAATGTAAAGAAAACAAGGTTTGTAATGACAGTTGAAAATCACTCAATTACAGGCGGTTTAGGCAGTGCAGTTTGTGAGTTGCTTGCTGAATATTATCCATTACCGGTTCATAGAATTGGTGTAAATGATAATTTCGGGCAAAGCGGAAAATGGGATTTTCTGCTTGATTATTATGGCTTGAGTTCTGAAAAGCTTACAATAACAATAAAAAAATATATCGATAAATATCGTCTTATTCAATCGATATAGATTAAAATTAAATCCAAAGTATTGAAATATACGGGATGAAAAAGATAAGGAAAAATTATGATTCAATTTAGATCAGTTACAAAAAAATACAAAAATGATCATTATGCATTGAAAAATATTAATTTAGATATTCTTTCGGGTGAATTTGTATTTATTGTAGGGGCTTCTGGTGCTGGGAAATCAACATTGATGAAGCTTTTATATAATGAAGAACGTCCTACTAGCGGAACTGTAACTATTGGCGGTATTAATATCGCAAATCTTTCAAATGATAAAGTTCCAAATTTAAGAAGATGTATGGGAATTGTTTTTCAGGATTATAAATTGTTACAAAACATGAGTGTATATGATAATGTTGCTTATGTTATCAGAACTTTAGGAATTAGTTCAAAAGAGATTAATGCTCGTGTATCTGGAGCATTAAAAATAGTAGGTTTGTACGATAAAATGAATGCTACCCCTTCTGAATTATCAGGTGGAGAACAACAAAGAGTAGGAATTGCTCGTGCTATTGTGAATGGTCCTCCTCTATTAATTGCAGATGAACCTACCGGAAACTTGGATCCTAAAAACTCAATGGAAATTATGCAAATTTTGGATCAAATTAATCAACGCGGAATTACTGTTATCGTATCTACTCATGATAATGCAATGGTAGATTATTTTAGAAAAAGAGTTATTACTCTTGATAAAGGTGAAATTGTAAGGGATATACAAGCAGGTACTTATGAATAGTTCAAAAACTCAAATAAAAAAACAAGTAAAAAAGCATATTCCAAAAGATTGGTTATGCGAATTAAGAATATTATATCGTTTAACAAAGCAGACAATACTTGATGTTCATAGGACAGGTATTGTTAATTTGGTAATTATTACGACAATGGCTGCTATTTTAACAATATTTGGATCATTTTTTAGATCAGCTTTATCGATTTCATCTTTTGCTCATGAATTAGGTAATGTATTAGAAATATCTGTTTATTTAAAAGAAAATTCAGATGCTAATGTTGTAAAAAATAGAATAAAAGAATTCCAGCATGTTGAAAATGTTACAATTATACCAAAAGCTTCCTCTTGGGCTAATTTAAAACGAGAAATGGATTTGCCTGATATTGAAAATCCTTTACCTGATACATTACACGTAAAAGTTGATAAGCCTGAAAATATAGAAGAAGTATTCAAAAATGTCAAACAGTTAAAATCTGTTGAAGATATGAGTTATGCTCAAGATTTAGCTAAAAAAATTGAGGCCTTAAATCATATTGTAAATATGATAACAGTATTTGTAGTTATAATAATGGGTATTTTAACTATAACGATTATAAACAATACAATCCAGTTGGTAATTCAATCAAGAAAAGAAGAAATTGAAATTATGAGATTAATGGGTGTATCAAACTGGTATATAAGATTCCCATTAATTATGCAAGGTGCTTTTTATGGCTTTTCTGGGGCTGTAATTGCTTTGTTACCTTTAAATTTTGTTCAAAACGGTCTGAATCATATGCATCAGTTCTTTATGGTGCCAACACCTTTGCATGCTCAGAATTTTGTAATAGCAGTAATGTTTACTATGGCAATATTGTTTGGTGCCGGAGGTAGTTTCCTTTGTATCAAAAAACATTTGCAGGTATAATTAGATGAATGATAAAAATAATATACTATTAATTTCAGATGATATAAATTTATCAAAGGTTATTGAAGCAAAATTAATTTTTTTGAGATCAAATGATTTTATTATTTTGTCTGGATATAATGATGCAATTTCAAAATTGAAATATACTAATGCGGATATTGTCTTAATTCATGAAAATTCTTCTAAAAATGCAACTATTGACTTAATAAAAAAGATAAGAGAATTTAAAAATGTATGTATTATATTTATTGCAAATTCATATGACAAAGATATGATTTTAGCTTGTTATGATGCAGGGATAAATGATTTTACTTTTTATACAGCAGATGATTTTGAATTAGTTATAAGAACAGTTAATAATATAAAACATAATTCTATAAAGTTAGAATCTTACAGGTATGTACAATTATTAGAACAGCTAAATGTAATAGATGAATTAACAGGTTTGTATAATTATAATTATTCAAAACAAGTTATTGAAAATTATATCGATGATAATTTGTTAGATGACGGTGTCTTTTTGGCAATATCACCATCTGAAAATAGTAAAACAAAATTTTCTGTAGAGAATATGGCAAAAGCAATTTTAGCATCTATTAGGGTTGATGATATTGCAACATTAGGACGTGGTGCAAAATTTTATATTCTTTTACCTAAGACAGATGTGGATGGTGCTATTGTTGTTTTAAATAAAATAAAAGAAAATTATGGTGATAATTTCGAGATATGTGGAGGAATATCTAATATTTCTCATAAATCTTTTGAGGCTATGGAACATGGAGCTTTGCAGTCACTTTCTGATGCTATAGCTACTAATACTCAATATGTAGTTGCACAAGAAAAAGAAGAAAATACTTTAGATGATTGGCTTGTAAGTGATGATGACGAGCCTAAAAATTATAAAATATTTAGGCAAATTTTTAATAAAAAAATGGAAAAAGTAATTGCTCCTGTGTTTTTTAGGTTGCAAAAAGCTTGGGAAGAAAAACTTTTTGATACAGAGATTGACCAGTATACAGATAGTGAGCAATGTGTTTTTCACTTAAAAAATAAAAAACAAGATAGTATGTTGCGTATTGTATATCCGGGGTTTGCAAAAATCGTTATTTATATTACGCATGAAGGTCTTGACAGCCCTGAGAATAAAGAAATTCAACTATCATTAACTAAAATAAGTCAAAAAGAACTTATTACGATTGTGGAAGATTTTATAAAAGATTTTAAATATACATCAGCTTAATAAATAGTAAAGGAGATAACATGAATACATTATCAGCAGAAAATAGTTTAGTATTAATAATTGATATACAAGAAAGATTAGTTGCTGCATTAAATAAAGATGTAATTGTAGATAATGCTGTAAAAATTGCAAGTGCAGCTAAATCATTAGGTATCCCTGTAATTTTAACAGAACAATATCCAAAAGGTTTAGGGCATACTGTTCAACAATTAACTGATGCATTACCTGATAATAGTGAAATCGTTGAAAAAACATATTTTAATGCGTTATTAGAAGATGGGATGTTAGAAAAAATTAAATCATATGGTAAAAAACAAATTGTAATTTTTGGGATTGAAACTCATATTTGTGTTCATCAAACTGCATCAGCTCTTATTGAAGCAGGTTTTGATGTATATGTAATTAAGGATGCATGTGCAAGCAGAGCTAAATATGAATTTAAACAAGGTATTGATGCAATGGTTGCAAATGGAGCTAAAATATCATGTGTTGAAATTGCATTGTTTGAATGGTTAAAGGGAGCTAAAAATCCAAAGTTTAAAGAAGTTCAGGCTTTGATTAAATAGATTTTATATCTAATTTAATTTGATTTTTTAACGCATCGAGAGAAGGAAATTTTTTCTCGGTGCGTATCATTTTATTGAAATTGACATTTATAATTTCTCCATAGATGTCTTTTTGAAAGTTTAAAATATGTACTTCTAAAGTTGCATATGAGCCATTGATTGTCGGTCTTATCCCAAAGTTTGCTATTCCTTTTCCATATGTTGTATTTACTGAATAGACTCCATATGGAAGTTCTATAAGTTCTGGGGGATAAACTAGGTTTGCTGTTCTAAATCCTATTGTCCTGCCTATTTGATTCCCTTTGACTACTTCTCCTTCGATTGAGAATTTTTGTCCAAGCATTATGTTTGCTTTTTCAATATCTCCTTTATTAAGAAGTTTTCTTATTTCTGTACTGCTAATTATTTCATCATCTATTTTTTGAGGAGGTATTTTAAAGTATTTATAGTTATATTTAGTTGCTTCTTCTGCTAAAAAGTTAATATTTCCTGATTTATTTTTTCCAAAATTGTGATTCCAACCAGTAGAGATTGATATTGGGTGAAAATAATTTATCAGTATATTATTTAAGTATTCTTGTGCTGTTAAATTTGCAAAATTTTCAAAGTTTAGTTCATATAAATAATCAACACCTAGAGATGCAATTCTTTTTTCTCTTTCTTTTCTTGTGAGAATATATTTCGGGCAAATGCCTTTGAAATAGCAGTATGGGTGGTCTGAAAAAGTTATTACTGCTGATTTTTTATTATTTTGTTTGGCAAAATCAACAGCACTTTTAATTACAGCTCTGTGCCCGATATGTACTCCGTCAAAATAACCAAGAGCTATTGCAAGATTATGGTTTTCATTTAATTCAGAGAATTTATGCATAATATAATTATATAATAAAAAGAGGCTTTGATATAAATTTTCATAGCCTCTTTTCTAGATTTTGATTATTTATTTTTTATTTATGAGCAGTACTTTTCAAATGAAGTTCTCTTAATTGTTGTAAAGAAGCTTCCCCTGGAGCATCACTCATAAGGTCTTTTGCACCTGAATTTTTAGGGAATGCAATTACATCACGGATACTGTCAGTTCTGCATAATAATGCAACTAATCTATCAAGGCCAATTGCTAATCCTGCATGAGGAGGTGTACCATACTGTAATGCATTTACCATAAATCCAAATTTTTCTTTAGCTTCGTCTTCAGTTAATCCTAAGGCTTTAAATACTGCTCTTTGAACATCTGAAGAGTGAATTCTTACAGATCCGCCGCCCAATTCTGTTCCGTTATATACAATGTCATAAGCGATTGATTTAACGTTTCCTAAGTCACCAGATTTCAATTTGTCTAAGTCTTCAATACAAGGTGATGTGAATGGGTGGTGCATAGCCATGAATCTTCCTTCTTCATCAGACCATTCAAACATAGGGAAGTCTACAACCCACAATAGATTATGTTTACTTTCATCGATTAAGTTTAATCTTTTACCGAAGTAAAGTCTTAATCTTCCCATAATGTCATATACAAGTTTTGGTTTGTCTGCAACGAAGAATATTATATCTCCTGCTTGAGCTTGAGCTCTTTCTTGAATTTGTTTAGCTTGTTCTTCTGTTACAAATTTCAATACAGGAGATTTAGCTGTTCCATCTTCGTTGTATATAATATTTGCAAGAGCTTTTGCTCCGAATGATACTGCTAATTTAGTAATATCATCAATATCTTTTCTTGAGAATTTTGCACCGCCAGGAATTCTAATACCACGAACTATACCACCATTTTCTAAGGTATCTTTTACTATTTTGAATTCAGATTGCATTATGATATCACCGATATCAAATAATTCTAATCCAAAACGTGTATCCGGCTTGTCAGAACCAAATCTATCCATAGCTTCTTGCCAAGGCATTTGAATAAATGGAGGTTTTACTTCTACTCCTGCAGCTTTGAATGTTTCAACAATTAAACCTTCAACGCATTTGATAACGTCTTGTTGTTCAACGAATGACATTTCTAAGTCGATTTGTGTAAATTCTGGTTGTCTGTCTGCACGTAAGTCTTCATCACGGAAGCATTTTGCAATTTGGTAATATCTTTCAATACCGCCTACCATCAGTAATTGCTTGAAAATTTGAGGTGATTGCGGTAATGCATAGAACTTACCTTCTTGAACTCTTGATGGTACCAAATAATCTCTTGCACCTTCTGGAGTTGTTTTGATTAAAATTGGAGTTTCTACTTCTAAGAAATCTTCACCGTTAAGGTAATGTCTTGCTGCTTGACAAATTTTATGACGTAATGTTAAATTGTGAAGCATACTTTCACGTCTTATATCTAAATATCTATATTTTAGACGAACATCTTCTGATACATTTTCATCATCTAATACAAAAGGTAATGTTTTTGCTTCTGAAAGAATTTCTACAGATTCAGGGTACATTTCAACTTGTCCTGTAGCATATTTTTCATTATAAGTTTCTTCTGGCCTGCGTGTAACTTTACCTTTTACAGTAATTACATATTCTGATCTTAATTTTTCAAAAACTTTATGTACTTCTGGGTTAATTTGAGGGTTTGCAACTAATTGGAAAAATCCTGTTCTATCTCTCAATTCAACAAATAAAATTCCGCCTAAATCTCGGATTGTTGAAGCCCAACCTGATAAAGTAACTTCTTCATTTAAATTGTTAAGATTAAGCTCTCCACAATTATGGTCTTTAAGTTTTGTTTTAATCATTTCTTCTTCCTTTTCTATTTTCAGTATAGATTTAATTCAATTTTACCAAAAACATAAAAAAAAGAACAGAAATATGAAGAATATTTTAATTATCTTCTTTTATTTACACGGCTTTTTTGACCTTGTTGATGATTTTGTTGTGGGTCATTTTCTGAGTTTTCAGATTCTTCATCATAATATTCGTCATCATATTCATAATCATCTGGAAGAATTTCGATGATTTGTATTGTCATAATGCAAGAAATATTTACATGTAATTGTGGAGATTTATCTGGTCTGAAAGCCAGATTCTTTCTGTCTTTTACTTCGCAATTTTTAAGTGTAATAAATTGAAATCCTCCATTTAATATGTAAAAAAGCATATTATCCGGAATAGAATTGCTAAATCTCATATTTTCAGGTAAAAGCAGTTCTCCTTCAATATGTTGTTCATTTGTAGTAATTAGTACTTGCATTCTGGGTAAATCATTAATCATCATAGTTTTATTTTCCTTATATTTTGATTAGCTGTAGTTATTTTAAATAACTACAGCTTGTGTATACATTTTATTTATTTCCATTAAACATTTCTTTTATGCCGTCAACAGAAGATAAAATCCCTGTTGCTTCATATGGCATATAAACAATTTTATTGTTTTCTCCATTTGTAATTGCGGTTAAGGTTTCTAAGTATTTCATTGCAATTAAATATTTATCCGGTTGCCCTTTATCTGCCAAAGCGTTAATAATTCTTTGAATAGCCTCTTTTTCGGCATCTGCTTCTATTACACGAGCTTGAGCGATACCTTCAGCTCTTAGGATTTCTGCTTGTTTTGCACCTTCTGCTGATCTTATAGCTGCTTCTTTTTCACCTTCAGCTTTTTTAATAGCTGCTTCTTTCAACCCTTCAGCTTCTGTAATTGTTGCTTTTTTCTCTCTATCTGCTTTCATTAATTTATCCATTGAAGCTTGGATGTCTGCAGGTGGGAATATGTCTTGAATTTCTACACGATTAACTTTTACACCCCATTTATTTGTAGCTTCATCAAGAGTTGTTCTTAATTCATCATTGATTTTACCTCTAGATGTTAAAGTTTCTTGTAAATCCATTTGACCTACTAAATTTCTTAGTGTTGTTTGAGTTAATTTTTCAATAGCTTCCGGTAAATTTTCTATTTCATATACAGCACTTTTAGCATCAACTATTTGGAAATAGATTAGTGCATTAATGGTAATTGAAACGTTATCTCTTGTAATTACGTTTTGACGTGGGAAATCATACATTTGTTCTCTTAAATCAATTCTATCAACTGGTTTAAGGTAATAGTAGTGACTTCCGTCTATGCCTCGTTGAGAAACTTTTTTCAAGATGCCTCTTGGTGCTTCTAAAATTGGGAATATAAAGTTTGGACCTGCTCTAAGAGTTTTTTCATATCTTCCCATTCTTTCAATAATAACTTCTTGTTGTTGTTGTACAATGATTATTCCTTTGAATACATAAATTAATAATGCAACTAATAATATTGCTAATAAAAGACCCATTTTTATCTCCTATATTTTTTCTACTGTTAAAATAAGACTGTCATACTTAATAATTTTCACTTCGCTACCTGTAGGAATAGGCTCATCAACATTTGCACGAGCTTCCCAGCGTTCATCATAAATTGTAATAGCACCTGAAAATTTGTTAATCGGTTCAATTACTTTTACAATTTTCCCGATATATTTACTTTCCATACCTGTTTCTTTTTCTTTATCTTGTTTATTTTTTACAAGTATTGGTCGTAAAAATGCAATTGAGCATATGGATAAAATAGCAAAGAGAATTGTTAAAGTTATCCAGTTTGTAATCCATACAGCAGTGATTGCAGTGATAAATCCGGCTATAGCAAGGTTCAAAAAGAACATTGAAGGTACTAACATTTCTAAAATAAGAAAGACCAGTCCTGCTATTGCAAAAATTTCCCATAAAATCATCGTGTCACTCCTTTTAATATTTCTAATTTTAACATATTTTTGAGGTCTCGTCAATCGTGTTGAAAAATATCAAAATTCTGATATAATTAGTCTAGAAACGAAAGGAGCTAGAAATGAAAAGATTTGAAGTAGAGCAGGCACAAAAAACTCGCAAATTTGCCGATAATTGTGTTGATTTGTCTACGCACGTAGTGCTCGGGGGGGGGGCAGTTTAAAGCTCTCTATACAAGACTTTAGGAGGATATTTAAAAATTTAGTGTTGGGTCAAGCGGCACGTTTGGGATTTACTCTTGCTGAAGTCTTAATAACTTTAGGAATTATTGGTATTATTGCAGCCCTAACTATTCCAGCACTTGTTACAGGGTATCAAAAAAATGTTACTGTAGAAAGTTTAAAAAAAGTATATAGTACTTTATCTCAGGCTGTTAAATTATCTGAGGCTGATAATGGTTTTGTAAATGATTGGGATATTGGTGCTGGACATAATTTATTTATCGATTATTTATTCCCATATTTGAATTCTGTGGAATATTGTGTGTTATCTGAATGCACATCTAAAGGTATTCATTTTGGCTTAGAGGGAAATAAATATGTAGTTCCTGCTGGCTCTAATAGTGTAGAGACTTTATCAGGAGGAGATACACAAACTTGGATTGTCGTTTTGGCTGATGGTACAATGCTGTACGCTTATCAAAGTCTTTATCATAATTATGTAATAGTTCGTATTATGGCTGATCTAAATGGGAATAAAGGTCCTAACAAAATGGGTAGAGATATTTTTTCTTTATTGTTTTTAACTGATTCATTATTCGGAGCTCCTGATACAGCTGATACAATAATAGTTAGACCCGGAATATATTTTGAAGGATTTGGATTGGAAAGAACTCAGTTAATTGATAATAGCAAATATTATAATTGCAATAAAACAAGTCATGCTTTTACTTGTGGCGCACTAACTCAATATGACGGCTGGAAAATTTCAAAAGATTATCCTTGGTAGCAAGCAAGATATTCTATATTTGTTTGTTGTAATATTATATATATGATAAATTTAGATTCTTTAACTCTTAAAATCTGGTTAGATGAAAATAAAGAATTTTTGGAAGGTGCAAGAATTCAAAAAATTCAGCAGCCAACAAGGAGAGATTTTGTCTTTTCTGTAAGAGGTAAAGGTATTACTAAAAAATTATATATAAATATTAATCCTCAGTATTTTCACGTTTGTTTTATGAGTAAAGAAAATGAGGATAAACGTTTAATTGAAATTCCTCAAAAACCTCCTATGTTTTGTATGCTTTTGAGGAAATATCTTGAAAATGCTGTTATTTCAAAAGTTGAGCAACCTTTGTATGAAAGAATTTTAGAATTTTATATTGAAACATATAATGAACTGTCTGAAAAAATTTATCTTTGCTTAGCTGTTGAATTAATGGGAAAATATTCAAATGTAATTTTGTACAATTATGATACGAATATAATTTTAGGTTGTGCTCATAATGTCGGAGCAGAAAAAAGTAAGGAAAGAGAAATGGCTGGAGGATTGCCATATGTTTATCCATCAGGTCGACCATCAGATTGGTATGCAAGTGATGATTCATTAGCTAAGAATTATTCTCAAGATATTAATTCTGTGATTGATAATTATTATTCAGATTGCATTTATTTTGATAAATTTAATAGATTAAAAGAGTCTTGCAGGCAAATTGTAAATTCTAAGTTGAAAAAAGATAAAAATTCTTTGAAGAAAATGCAATATAGATTGGATAAAGAATTTGATTCTGATAAATATCGTTTGTATGGTGATTTGATAATGGCAAATCTTTATAATTCAAAAGATTATTCAAAATTTATTTGTGTATATGATTATGAAAATAATAAAGATATAAAAATAGAACTAGATGAAACGCAGACTTTAAAAGAAAATGCAAACAGATTTTACAAGCTTTATAATAAAGGTAAAAATACAATAATTAAGTTAACTGAATTGACTGCAGAATTAAAAGAAAAAGTATCATATTATGAGCACATTTTGTATTCTTTAGATATTGCGACTTCAATATCAGAGTTGATGCAGATAAAATTTGAAATTGAGCCTGAAAAAGTAAAAAAAGAATATTCAAAATCCGCTATTGAACCGATGGAGTTAAATATAAATGGTTACAGAGTATTTGTTGGCCGAAACAACAGGCAAAATGACTATATAGTATCAAAGCTCTCGAAAGATGAGGATTATTGGTTCCATACAAAAGATTGTGCAGGATCTCATGTCCTTTTAAAATGTGATAATCCCACTGATGAGTTATTATTAGAATGCGCCAAATTAGCAAAACAATATTCAAAAGGTACAGAGTCTTCAAAAGTCGGTGTGATTTATACTAAAAGAAAATATCTCAAAAAGCCTCCTGCTGCGAATTTAGGGTACGTTACATACAAAAATGAACGGGAAATTATTCTTTAATGTTGGAAGAAAATAAAAAAATATCTGATAATGTGGATATGGCTAGAAAACATGTAATAGCTCTCGTTGATTGTGATTCTTTTTTTGTATCTTGTGAGCAGTCTGTAAATCCTGAACTTAAAGGCAAACCTGTCTGTGTGATGTCAGGACGCGGTCAGTGTGTAATTTCTCGTTCTAAAGAGGCTAAAAAGCTTGGTATAAGAATGGGAATGCCTTATTTTCAAATTGAAGGACAAATGAAAAAGGCTGTATATATTAATGCTAATCATGAATTGTATTGTAATATTTCAAAAAGAGTTATGGAGGTTTTAAATTCTTTTAGTCCGAAGGTCGAAATTTATTCAATAGATGAGGCTTTTGTTGAACTCACAGGACTTGAGAGGTTATATAAAAGAAATTACCTGGAAATAGCTCAAATGATAAGACAGGAAGTTTTAGATAAAGTTGATATTCCAGTATCAATTGGAGTCAGTTCATCTAAATCTCTTGCTAAATTGGCTTCGGATAAAGCTAAGAAAGCTGATGAAGGCGTATTTTTAGTCGGGGCAAGAAAGATTATTCCTCTTTTAGAAAAAACAAGTATTGATGAAATATGGGGAATTGGTAAAAATTTATCTGTAATGCTCAGAAAACATGGTATTTTAACAGCTTATGAACTTGTTTCTCAAGATGATATATGGCTAAATAAACAAATTGGAATTCGTGGTCTTGAGATGAAACATGAGTTATTAGGAGAGATGGTATCTCCTGTTTCTAATGAGATAAAATTACCAAAATCTATTCAAAAGACAAGTGCTCTTGCAAAGTTTTCATCAGACAAAAATTATTTAAAAAATTCCCTGAATTATCATATTCACAGAGCTTGTGTGAAGCTAAGAAAAATTAATGCAAAATGTAAGGGTGTTAGTATTTTTCTGAGGACTAAGGACTTTAAAGTTTATTGTGAAAAAAAAGTTTTGAATGTTGCAACAGATTTCGAGCTTGAAATTTCTGATATTGTATTTGAATTATTAGAAAAAATGTATAATCCGAATATTTTATATCGTAGTACTGGTGTGATTTTGGACACTTTTGTTTTTAATAATGAAGCTCAAATGTCTTTATTCGCAGATAATACAGCAGATGAACGCAAGCACAAATTATCAAGGTGCTTTGATAATCTAGAGAAAAGATTTGGGAAAGATATTATTCAAACCGGTTTTATAAAAAGGGATGTATGATACTTGTTTTTTGCAAAATATATTGTTATAATAAAATATAGATATAAGAAAGGAGCTGATTATGGAAAGATTTGAAAATCGGGGGGGGGGCGTAATTTAAGCTCTACTCTTGCGTTTACGTTAGCTGAGGTACTTATAACTTTAGGAATTATAGGAGTTGTTGCAGCGATGACAATGCCTTCTGTTATTGCAAAGTATCAGGATAAAGTGCTAATAACTGCTACTAAAAAAGCTTATTCAACAATTCAAAATGCTTTGGTTTCTGCTCAAGCAGATGGTGGATTAATCGGAGATAATACTTATTTATTTGATGTCACTCAGTCTAGTACTGATCTAGCAAAGAGATTTCAAAAATATTTTAATGGTGCAATCTTATGTGAAAATAAAACTTCAAAAGAATGTGAAAAATATTATGATATTAGATATATGTATGCAACAAAACAGGTTTTAAACGGTAGTACATCCGGACATACTTTGAATTATCCTAAACTTATTTTACCAGATGGAATGATTTTATCTATGTTACAAAATCCATCTTGTTCAAACGTTTGGTATTCATGTGAACGTGATGACAAAGGAAATTGTAAAAAAGATGCAGATGGTAATGATATAATGAAACCAGGTGGGGATGACGCATGCGGTTATATTTATTTTGATGTTAATGGAGTGAAAGGTCCTAATCAATACGGTAGAGATGCTTATTCATTAAAAATAAGACAAAAAGATTTGACAGGAGTTTTTTATAATCCTTATGGTGCTGAAAGTTTGAAAAATATACTTTCTGGTACAGAAAAATTAATTTATGAGAAATATAAAGTAGGTGAATCTGTTGAATAAAAAAAGTCCCGAATATATTTCGGGACTTTTTTATTATTTATTATTCTAAAATCCAACCATTTGTTAAATCAACTTTTATTGGTTTAAGAAGTTTTATATAGACAACATCTTCTGGATTTACATTTAATTTTTCTCCTTTTAATGTTGCTCTTACTATTTTCATAAACCAGTTTCTGTCTTTTTTAATTTCACCTGTACCTGCAAATGCTGTTGTTTGGTCATTATTAGTTGTAATTAATGAGTTATCTAAAACTAAAACGCCGTTTCTAACAAACCATTTACCGCTTCTTACATCCAATAGTTGGCCTTTTAAGTTTGATCCTTTGTATACAAGGATAAATTTATCTTTTGTAATGTAGTTTTCTGGAGCTGAAGCTACGTATATATCTCCTGATTGAGATGATTGAGAACTTATGTAGTTGCTTAATTTTACAGGTACAATTGCGCCTGCAGGAATTGTTCCTACGCTGCCTTGAACAAATGCGTTTTCTACAACATATCCGTCACCGGTTTTCTTTCTCATTGCTTCTGCAAGTTTTGCATTTGGATTTAGTTTTGCTTGTTCCATCATTTCATATAAGATTGCAGATACTTCTGCCCTTGTAGCAGGTCTGTTTGCTTCAATTTTAGCTTTGTCTTTTGATGGAATTGTAACTAACATATTTAAAATTTCTGCTTTCCCTGCAGGAATTAGGAACCATTCAGGAACTTGATTTGTGTCCGCGAATTTTTTAGAAAGAACTTCTTTTGCTTTCATATCACTTATTTGTTCGGTTGTTAAGGCATTTACAGCTACAGAAATTGATTCTGCTCTAGTCACTGTATCATCAGGTCTGAAAGGTTGACCTTGAGGCGGGCATGAAATTAGGTCAAAATACAAAGCTTTTTGAATAGAATCATAAGCCCAAAATCCTGGTTCAATATCAGTAAATTGGACAGGTTGCGCAACTGTTGTGTGTTCTTGGCCTAATGCTTTAATAGCCATTGATGCAAATTCAGCTCTTGATACATTTTCATCAGGTTTGAATGTCCCGTCAGGATAGCCTACAATTACACCTTTTTCTGTTAAAATTTCGATTTGTTTCGCAGCCCAATGATCAGTATTAACATCAGGATAAGCGATAGCAGGTATGGTTATTGCTAATGTAACCAGTGCAGATAACGCCAGTTTAAATAGATTTCTCATACTTTACTCTCCTATATAAATATTCCATTAACATCTTACCTGTAAAAGTATTCTACGGCAACATTTAATAAAGTTATGTTACTTTTAATGTACATGGCAAATTTTCTATATGTTTTGTTTTATAAGTTTATGTTATGATTTTCCCGTCATGAAGGAGTGTTGAAAATGCCAATTGATTTTAATCCGCATATTTTATTTGTTAATAATAATAGACCTGTTTTGCAAAATATTGTAAATACTACTTTTCTTGCAAATCAGCCGATTAAGGATACATTTACAAAAACAGTTAAAAATAGTTCGATGCAAAATAACTCTTTGTATGACGGAATTAAAATAGAGAAAAAATCTTTTGGAAAGATTGAAAAGACAGGTAAGCAAGCTGAATTATATACAATTACAAATAAAAATGGTGCAAGTGTTAGCTTATCTTCTTTTGGTGCAACTATTACATCAATAAAAGTTCCTGATAAAAACGGAAAATTGATAGATGTAACTCAAGGATATGATTCTGTAGCTCCTTATGAAAAGTCCCCAATAGGGCATGCCGGCGGCACAATAGGACCTTGTGCAAACAAAATTAATAAAGGTTCTTTTAAGCTCGGAGAAAAAGAATATAAGTTAGATTGCAACAAAGATAACGGGCTAACTCATTCTCATGGTGGTAAAGAAGGGTTAGATGTTAAAAATTGGAATGCCGAAGTTTTAAAAGACGGTGTAAGATTTACGTATAATAAAAAGGATATGGAAGGCGGTTATCCTGCAAATGTAAAAATGTCTGTGACATATAAGTTTGATAACAATAACAATTTATCTGTAAAATACGAAGCTCAATCAGATAGTGATACAATTTTGAATTTGACAAATCATTCCTATTTTAATCTTGATGGTGCTGAAAATACTTATGAAAATTCTGTTATGGAACATATAATTCATTTGCCTAATTCTTCTAAATATACCCCTGTGAATGAAATTGCTATTCCGACAGGAGAAATAAAATCTGTAGAAGGTACAAATTTTGATTTCAGAACTCCAAAAAAATTGTCAGAAATGAATGAAAGCGGTTACGATCAGAATTTTGTTGTAGATAATTATGACGGAAAGACAATAATTGAAGTTGCTAGAGTAAAGTCGGAAAAATCAGGAATAAATATGAATGTATCAACTGATTTACCGGGATTTCAGTTCTATACGGCAAATAACTTAGGTAAAGATTCGCAGCCTGCAGGAAAAGATGGAAAAAGGTATGAAAAACATTCAGCTTTATGTGTGGAACCCCAATTTTTCCCAGACGCAATAAATACATTTGATGAAAAACCTATTTTAAAAAAAGGTGATAAATATAATCGAACAATAATTTATTCTTTTGCTAATAATTAAAATTAATAATTCATACGTTTAGCTAATTTTATAATTGGAAATTAAATTGTATCATCAAATAATGAGGCAATTTTTCTTATTAATTTTAATAATGAATGTGATTTCAATATCAGTTTGTGCAGCTACTCCTAAAAATTATAAATTTTATGAAAAAGATTATCAAAACTATTGGTGTAGTGCAAATGGCGGTGTGATGGAAGTTGTTTTGCCTGATAAAGCAAGAGTAGATTGTGTAACAAAGACTCATGCTGTAGAATTTGATTTTGCTAAAAAATGGGCAGAAAGTATTGGTCAATCTCTGTATTATGGAGAACAGTTACATAAAAAAGCCGGAATTGTTTTAATTTCTGAAAATGGTCAAAGTGATGAAAAATATATAAAACGTGTAAGAGCAGTCGCAAATTATCATAATATTGATTTATGGATAATTACACCAGAGCAAATGAAATAAAAATTTTTCAGCAAAAATTTTTTTGTTTATGTTTTACATATACCATGTTACATTTATATCTATAATTAAAAAATATTGCTAATATAATTATAATGTAATAAATTTAGGTGTTAAGTATGGCTAAAATTTATGGCTCTAAAGAATAAATGGAAATCTGTTTTCGCAGGAAGAAATTATTTTGTGTAAAATAATTGTGATTTTTTAATATTTGTAGCTACATAATTAATGATAATTTGTCGTAGTGTATAAATACAATAAAAAGACCTCATAAGAGGTCTTTTAAAATGGTGGGCAAGGGTGGATTCGAACCACCGTAGTCTCGCGACGGCAGATTTACAGTCTGCTCCCTTTAGCCACTCGGGCACCTACCCATATTCTGTTTTCAAAATTTGCCTTTGACGGGATTTGAACCCGTGGCCTCTCCCTTACCAAGGGAGTGCGCTACCCCTGCGCCACAAAGGCTAATGCCACAAGGGCTTTTATTTAATAAAAAATGCCGACTATAGGAATCGAACCTACAACCTACGGTTTACAAAACCGTTGCTCTACCATTGAGCCAAGTCGGCTAGTCACATGAATTATTGTATTAAGAAAATACTTAAATGTCAATACTTTCTTTTTATATTTGTTGTATAATTTTTTTATAAAATTTTGTATTAAGAAAGGCTTGGATATATGTTTAGAAGTATTGCCCCTATAATATTATTAACTATTTCAAATGTTTTTATGACTTTTGCTTGGTATGGACACTTAAAGCATAAGTCTGCTGCTTTATGGTTAGTCATTTTAGTTAGTTGGGGCATAGCTTTTTTTGAATACTGTTTTCAAGTCCCTGCAAATAGAATTGGCAGCAGTGTATATTCTGCTGCACAACTAAAAACTATACAGGAAGTCATTACTCTTTTAGTATTTAGCGTATTTTCAGTTTTGTACTTAAAAGAAGAATTTAAGTGGAACTATTTAGTTGGATTTGTATTTATTATTTTTGCTGTAGTTTTTATTTTTAAAAAATGGTAATTTTATTTTTCAAATACAAATACTCTATAATATTTTAATTTAGTTGCTTTTTTTATTTTTAAATATTTTTGACATATCATGAATGCTTCTGCATTCATTCTTGAAAGGCTGCCTGTCATTACTGGGATTTTTTTGTATTCATCCATGCTTTTGATCGGGTATGAGTTATAATTTTCATCCCAAATATAAAAGACTTTATCTTTTTTATTCATTGGGGTAATTACTCTTGTTACAAAGTCTTTTTCAAATTCTGGATTGATTTGTTGTGAATTAATAACAAAACTTTCATATTTGCCGTATTTGCCAGGTATATTTATATTTTGAGCATAAGATTCATGGACGAAATCTTGTAATAAGCTGAATTTTTTCCCGTTAAAATTGATGTATTTATCAAAATCATTTTTTCTTAGGGCTAGGACAATAGTGTCTGAATCTTTTATTCCATAATTGCTTAAAACTTCAGCTGTTGGTTTTTCTCCCAAATCTCTATAACCTCTTACTGCACTTTGTGGAGATGTAATGAGGTAAACAGTGTTTATTAATAATAGATATGTGATTATAACTTTTAATTTTATTGGTTTTATTTCTCTTAAGCCAAGACTAATTAATAATAAAAAAGGAGTTACAGCTAGAATTGTGTATCTTGTTAGCATTCTAAGTCCGCTGTTCATACAAAGTATAGTTTCAAAGAGTAAAAATAATATTGGCAAGGCTAAGATATAAGCGTTATTTTTATTTTCTTTAATTGCTCTGAACATGCCATAAAATGCTATTACAACTGGTATGTATAAAAATATAATTTGTAGCAGTCCAAGTGTTGGAATATAAATTTTAGGATTATTATATACAGCTATAATGCAAGGTGTAAAGTAATTTTGAATAAGTACAAATGTTGTAAATATATTACTTGTAAATATCCAGTTAGCACTTTCATATTTCCCCATATGAGTTATTATATATATTGCAAATGGAAGGATTGATGCTATAAGGATTATATTTGAGATTAAAAACTTCTTTAATATTTTTTTATTTTTTATAAGTATATAAGTAAGTACAATAAGGCCTTGAGCTATAACATATAATACACCTATTGTGAATGTATACACAATTGCAGCATTTACAATGGTATATCCTATGTAATCTTTAATATTGTTATTTTTAAGCATTCTTATTATAAAAAACATCGAAATGGTAACGAAAAGAGCCAGAAAAATATAAAATTTTACTTCTTGTGAATAAAAAATTAATGTAGCATTAATAGCTGTTAAAAACGCAAAAATATTTCCTGTTTTTTCATCTTTAATTTCTTTTCCTGTAAAAAATGCCATTATGACAGTTAATACTCCTGCCAGTACTGAAAATAATCTGATTGTGATATCTCCGTTGCCGAATATTTTCATCCATACAGCAAGCATTAATTGATATAGAGGAAAATGAACATCTGCGTCTACAGCTGCTTTTATAATATCTAACGGGCCTCCTGCGATTGTTTGATTATACATTACCATTTCGTTGTGCCAAAAGCCAGTTGGTTTATCAATAAACAATATACGCAAAATTATTGCAAAAATAACTAATAATAAAAATATAATTTTATCTTTTTTCATAATCTCCTCTTATATCCCAATTTATTAAATAAAAAAGCGGACGACGGGACTCGAACCCGCGACGTCAACCTTGGGAAGGTTGCATTCTACCACTGAATTACATCCGCGTATTA
>ULVF01080250.1_pt1 | contig 20894 bp, 12 predicted proteins | sample 1959201 | NCBI WGS metagenome assembly ULVF01 (sample SAMEA4835779, study PRJEB28245) | human gut metagenome | biome: gut microbiome; material: fecal sample | place: Denmark | collected 2008 | reverse complement strand
CAGCCGGTGCGGCAGGAGCACTTACGAATACACTGCTTGTTATGAACGGCATTTACTTTTTGTTTGGAAGCAGTTATGCCAATGCAAAGGGAATTGCCACAGATGCCCTGTATGGTGTGATTCTTAGTGTGATCGGAACACAGGGCGTACCGGAAGCGATTGTGGCGGCGGTGCTGACTGCGGCAATCGGAAAAGCACTGCTTCATATCAGACGGTAACAGAAATGTTAATATTTTAAGAAACAAAACAAAAGGAAAAGAAAATGAAAAGACAAAATCAAAAAGGCATGATTCTTGCGATTGATATGGGGAATACTAATATTGTAATCGGCTGTGTAGACGATGAAAAGATTTATTTTGAGGAACGGCTCTGCACGGATTATTCAAAGACGGAATTAGAGTATGCAATCGGTTTTAAGACCGTTTTGGAGTTATATAATATTGAAAGTGAACAGATTCACGGTGCAATCATTTCATCGGTCGTACCGCAACTTGTAAACGTTATCAAGTCGGCAGTTGAAAAAATCATCGGCATTACGCCGTTAATTGTAGGACCGGGTGTGAAGACGGGATTGAATCTGTTAATGGACCAGCCAAAGCAGGTCGGTACGGATATGGTTGTAGATGCAGTTGCGGCTATTCACGAATATGGTGCACCGGTGCTGATTATTGATGTGGGAACGGCAACGACCATCAGTGCGGTTGACGACAAGAAAAATTATGTGGGAGGTGCGATTCTTCCGGGTATCCGCGTATCGGTGGATTCACTGGTATCCCGGACAGCACAGCTTCCGCGAATCAGTCTGGAAGCTCCAAAATCCGTGATTGGAAAGAATACGATTGCGTGTATGCAGAGCGGTGCGGTTTACGGGAATGCAAGCTGTATCGACGGCATGGTTGACAGAATCCGTGAAGAACTGTGCAAAATGACGGGTGCAGAACAGGAACAGGTCAAAGTCATTGCAACCGGCGGACTGGCAAGGGTGATCGTGCCATATTGCAACAATGAAATTATATTAGATGATAAACTGCTTTTAAAAGGTTTAAAAATCATTTACGATAAAAATGTGGAATAGGAGAGGACTATGTTAAAAGGGAAAAACGTACTGCTTGGCGTAACCGGCAGTATTGCAGCGTATAAAATTGCGACACTTGCCAGCAGCTTAAAAAAGCTGGAATGTAATGTAGATGTCATGATGACACAGAATGCGACCAATTTTATCAATCCGATTACATTTGAATCTTTAACTGGTAATAAATGTGTTGTCGATACATTTGACAGAAATTTCCAGTTTCAGGTAGAGCATGTATCCCTTGCAAAAAAGGCGGATATTGTGATGATTGCACCGGCGAGTGCCAACGTGATTGGCAAGCTGGCATCGGGAATTGCAGATGATATGCTGACAACGACATTTATGGCGTGTACATGCAAAAAAATTGTCGTTCCGGCAATGAATACCAACATGTATTACAATCCGATTCTACAGGATAATATTGCAAAGTTAAGAAGGTTTGGCATCGAAGTGTTAGAACCGGCAAGCGGATATCTGGCGTGCGGTGATACAGGTGCGGGAAAAATGCCGGAGCCGTCTGAACTGCTTGAATACATTTTACGCGATATTGCCCTGACAAAGGATATGAAAGGATACCGCGTGTGCATTACCGCAGGTCCGACACAGGAAGCGATTGACCCGGTGCGCTACATTTCCAACCATTCAACAGGAAAAATGGGATATGCGCTGGCGAAAAATGCGATGCTGCGCGGGGCAGAGGTGACACTGATTGCAGGTCCGACAAACCTTCCTGACGTGCCGTTTGTTAAAATGGTGCATATTACATCGGCACAGGATATGTATGAAGCGGTTACAGAGGCGGCAAAGGAATCAGACATTATTGTAAAAGCGGCAGCAGTTGCGGATTACAGACCGGCATCAGTCAGTGATGAAAAAATCAAGAAAAGCGACGGAGAGATGAGCATTGCCTTAGAGCGGACAAAGGATATTATCGGAACGCTCGGAGCGATGGAAAACAAACCGTTTTTGTGCGGATTTTCAATGGAAACACAGAATGTACTGGAAAATTCCAGAAAGAAGCTGGAAAAGAAAAATCTGGATATGGTGATTGCCAACAATCTGAAAGTAGACGGTGCAGGATTTGGAACGGATACAAACGTGATTACGATGATTACAAAGACGGATTGTACGGAATTTCCGAAAATGAGTAAATTTGAAGTGGCAGGCTGTATTTTTGATGCGATTATAAAGAATATGAAAGCACGGAGAACAGACGAAAAATAAAGTATCAGGAAAAGGGGAGTTTATGAGCAAAAAAGCAAAATTACTTACAGGGGTGTTATCAGTGGCGGCAGTGCTGCTGGTTGCATTTGCCTATTATTATGTGGTGCTTCCGCCAATCAATATCCATGCACCGGGCTTCTGGATATTTGTCATTGTGCTGGCGGCGGTATTTACGGGTGTTGTCGGACTTTGCAGTATGACAATGACAGAATACTACAAGGAATGGGCAGGCAGACAGTGGAAGCAGTCAAAGCCTGAATTTAAGAGCAAAAAGGCAGAACGTTTTTTCTATTTATGTGCGGTACTTACAGCGGCACTGGTTGTTATTTTTCTAATAGGCGGACTGCTGTCATCTGAAATTGTCAATGCTTCGGCTTACCAGAAACTGTTAAATGTGGAAACCAGAAGCTTTACCGATGATATTCATGAGGTGTCCTATGACCAGATTCCGGTGCTGGATAAAGATTCGGCAACGACCATAGGCAACCGTGTTATGGGAACAATGGTGGATATGGTTTCCCAGTTTGAAGTCAGCGATATGTATACACAGATTAACTATCAGAATAAGCCGGTGCGTGTGACACCGCTTCAGTACGGCAGCCTGATTAAATGGTTTACCAATCACAGTGATGGAATTCCTGCGTATATCCGTATTGATATGACGACACAGGAAGCGGAGTGCGTGCGTCTGGAGCAGAAAATCCGTTATTCGATGAGCGACCATTTTGGCAGAAACATTTACAGACATCTGAGGTTTGCGTATCCGACCTATATGTTTGATGACATCAGCTTTGAAATTGATGAGAGCGGTACACCTTATTGGATTTGTCCGGTGAAAAAATATAATATCGGACTGTTTGGCGGTGTGACGATTGGCAGGGTGGTGCTTTGTAATGCAGTCACCGGGGAAATGACGGATTATGCCGTGGAAGATGTTCCGCAGTGGGTAGACCGTGTGTATTCGGCAGATATGCTTATTTCGCTGTATGATTACCACGGTACGTTAAAGCACGGTTATTTTAACAGTGTGTTAAGCCAGAAGGATTGTCTGGTAACGACAGACGGCTATAATTATATTGCACTGGACGATGATGTGTGGGTGTATACAGGAATTACCTCAGTCGGACAGGATAAATCCAATGTGGGCTTTGTGCTGATGAACCAGCGGACAATGGAAACGCGCTATTATGTGATTTCCGGTGCAGAGGAAAATTCGGCGATGTCTTCGGCAGAGGGAAAGGTCCAGCATTTAGGATACAAGGCGACATTTCCACTGCTTATTAATGTGGGTGGACAGCCGACATATTTTATGGCATTAAAGGACAGCTCGGGACTGGTAAAATCTTATGCCATGCTTAATATTGAAAAATATCAGACGGTGGCAATCGGCGATTCAGTCAATGAGTGTGAGAAAAATTACCGTCAGCTGATGGTAGACAGCGGCATTGTAGATGAAGCTGAATCAGAAATGAAAAAGGAAAGCAGGCAGATAACCGGTAGAATCGAAAAAATGGTGCAGACGGTATTGGACGGCAATTCGCATTTTTATATACTCTTAGAGGGTCAGTCCCGTATCTTTGATGTGCCGTTATCGGATAATGCGGATATTGTACGGTACAATACAGGCGATACTGTTACATTTTCATATCATGAAAACGAGTCATTAAATGAAGTGACGAAGGTGGAAGCCGCACAGCAGACTGCGCAGTAAAGAGGAAAAATAAAAAACAGTGGAAAAGTGTCTTTTGTATACAGGAGGGTGTGTATAAAAGGCACTTTTTTTGACATTTTTATGGGTTCATCTGTTTAATATCCCTTAAAATCCAAAAAGATTTAGAAAATTCATGAAAATCCTTGCCGGCAGTTCAAGTAGTCTATTATAATAAAAGAAAGGAAGAAAGCATGGTAAATACACCTTACGATGATGTGTTCCGTACCCTGTTAACAGATTGTACGGCACTGATTATACCGGTTGTAAATGAACTGTTTCACACAAGTTACACCGGAAAAGAAACAATACATCTGCTTCAAAACGAGCACTTTATAAAGCTGCCGGACGGCAGTGAACAGGAGCGCATTACGGATTCCAGCTTTGAAATCCTCGGTAGAGAAAGAAAGCGTTATCATGTTGAGTGCCAGAGCACGGAAGACGGAAGCATGATAGTACGTATGTTTGAGTATGATACACAGCTTGCACTGGAAAACAGAGAAGTTACAGCGGGTGCACTGGTAGTTCATTTTCCTGATTCCGCAATCGTAGCCCTGCGCCATACGAAAAATACGCCGGAGGTGCTGACGGTAATGATACGCACACCGGGCGGGGAAGTATCGTATGCCGTTCCGGTATTAAAAGTCAGACAGTATACAGTAGAAGAAATCTTTGAGAAAAAGCTGTACTTTCTGATACCGTTTCATATTTTTGTTTATGAAAAGAGTTTTAAAGAACTGGAAGAAAACAGCGAAAAATTAGCGAAGCTGGAAGAGGAATATACAGCGATAGTAAACCGTCTGGAAGAAGACCGTAAGAACGGTGATTTAAACGAATACGAAAAGGTTACAATTCTTGAAATGTCAGATACAGTAATAAAACATCTGGCGGCAAAATATGAAAAGGTCAGGAAAGGAGTTGGAGAGAGTATGGGTGGAAAAGTATTAGAGTATGAAGCAAAGGATATATTAAACCGCGGTCGTGCCGAAGGACGAGATGAAGGACGTCGCGAGGGACGTGCCGAAGGCGAAATCACCGGAATGAAAAAAGCCAAAATGCAGTTAGCCGCAAAATTATTGCAGGCAGGGAACAGCGTTGCATATGTGGCAGACCTGACGGAACTGCCGGAAGAAACGGTGCAAAAGTTGTCGCAGGCAGTCGAGCGTGAAGATGAATAGGAAAAATAAAGCATTTTATCAAAGTAACAGGCGGCTTATCTGAAACAAAAAAGCCGCCTAACTCTTAAATCTCTATTTTCCTAGTACCAAAGTAGGGATTTTGCAAAAACAGTCTGGAAAAATCTCATTTTAAACAATAAAATTTATCAATAAGACTTTTTTGTTGCACTTGCGCAACAAATTGGGAAAGCAGGAAATCAAAGGGATTGTTAAAGAAAACAGGTAAAAAATACCGTTGTTTGTTGCAGGTTTGCAACAAAAATGTCTGCTTGCCAAAAACAAATGTCTGTGGTACACTGCCACTGCAAACGAAAGATAGGCTTTGAAGCCTATTTTTTTAAGTGTCACGGTTAGATAAGACTAATGGAAGTTACCAAAACGAAACTATGCCATAAAACAAAAAACAAGACAAAAAATAAAACAAAAACATTAGTACATTCGTAAAATCAACAGGGCACGATAGAAACAAGTAAACAGGGACAAAGCAGAAAGGAAAGAAAAATGAGAAAGACCAGCTTTAAGTTATTATCTGCTTCATTAGCAGTCGCAATGACAATGAGCAGTATGCCGTACAATGTATTGGCGGCAAGCCCGGAGCAGACATTTGCACAGGCAGTACAGCAGGCACAGACAACAGAAGCGGACGGCTTTGAAACAGCTGCACCGGCAGAGGAAAATCTCGTAACAGCAGATGCAGAAAGCACAGAAAAAGTAACCTACACAGTTACACCGGGTGTTTCATACGGAAAGGGAAGTATCAAATTAATCTCAGGTGTGACAGAAAGCACCGGTGATGATGGTGAAAAAGTATACACGGCTGAAAAAGACAGCACAATTACATTTGAAGCTGTACCGGAGGACGGCTGGGCATTAGATTCTGTTATGTACATGTCAGCAAGCTTTACAACACCGGACTTAAAGATTACAAAGGTAGACGGCAAAGATAACCAGTATACATGCACAATTCCTGACGATGCATATGCTTACGGCTCAGTAGGAACATTTATGATATATGTGCAGTTTGCACCGGTTCTGGAAGAAGGACAGTATGAGATAAAGCAGACAGGCGAATATTTAAGTGTAGATAAGTATGGTGCAAAGCCGGGTGAAACCGTAAAGATTACATCAACAAGTGACAGTTCAACAAGAAATTATGTGCCGACTGTTGCAGATGAAGACGGAACCGGTATTGATACAACACTTGAAAGTACAGTGATTGATGAAGACGAAAATAAGATTGTACAGGTATACACCTTTGTAATGCCGGAGAAAAAGGTTACAATCACAGAAAAGAGTAACCGTTATTGTGCAATTACATTAGAAACCAATGACGACAGTAAATTTGCAAGCCATGTAAGTTACAGCAGCCGACAGATGATGAGTGGTAATATGAATGTTGTAGCAGACAGCATTATCGACGGCAAGTATTATAAGCATACAGTAACCGTAACCGGTACACAGGGAAATACAACAGTAAAGTCGGGAGAATTATCATCACTTGCAAGCGGAAAAGCAACATATACCGTAGCAAAGAAATTCCCGGTAGCCGTTACTTTAAGAGTAGACTTCGTTGAAACAGATGCGTATAACATTACAAACCAGTCTGCAAATATTGAAGGTGCCGATTTTACCGTATCAAATGGTGAACTTGCGGCAGAAGGCGATACCGTAACATTACTGCTTTCCACAAATACAGCAGACGGATATTACTATGACGGTACAACACTGCCAAAGGTAACAGACGCAGACGGCAACGAAGTAACCGTAACAGCAGATGCAGGAAACACAACATCTTCTGCAAAATTTACATTTACAATGCCTGAAAAGGGTGTCACAACAAGCTTTGATGGTTCTGCAATTACACAGAAAGAATTAAAGGCTGTTACCGTTGCAGATGAAGCAAAGTCTTATATTGCACTGGATAAAGCAGAAGCAAGAGAAGGTGAGAATGTCACAATTACTTTGACAGACGAAGCAAAAAAGGTTTTATTTATCAAAGTGATTAAGGAAGACGGCAGTGTCGAATATATAAGAAACTCTGCAACGAGCTTTACAATGCCGGCAGGCGCAGTGACAGTATCGGTAATTGCACCGGACAACTGGTTTGAAGAAGGACGTTATGATACAGATGTATATGCGGCAACATCAAGCACACTGATTGTTTCCGATGCGGCAGACCTTGCGGCTGTCGGTAAATTAATGCGTGATAATCCAAGCGCACTTACGGATAAAACCATTAATATTGTAAAAGATATTGATATGAGCGCATATACATGGGTGCCGATGACATATACAAATTACAATAATACAGTAACCTTTAACGGAAACGGACATACCATTAAGGGACTGAATGTAGAAGGCATGACAGGAACAACATCAAGTTCATGGGTATATTCAAGTGCATTTATCGCACAGATAGGCAGTTTCACAGATGTCACTATCAACGACCTGACATTTGAAGGAACACAAAAAGTCCATACCGTTGCAGGCACATTCTGCTATTTAGGTGGTATTGCTTATGGCGGCGGTTCTTACAACAAGGTCGTAAACAATATGAATGTGACCATTGACGGTGCGACAGGCGGTACGGTATTGCATTACCCTATTACAAATAGTGCAACACAAATTGTAAACAGTGCGGTAACCGGCAAGACAACACTGGAAAATGTAAATTTAACCGGATATTATTCATATTATGGACTTTCAGACAGAGCAGTCAACAGCTATGATATTTCAGAGATTACCATGGGTGAAAATGCAAATCCGGCAAATGTATCTTATTACGGTGTGGACACTACTTTACGGGCAAAAGATAAGACTGCAAACTGCTACACAGGTACAACATTAAATAATTTCCCTGAAAATGCACAAATTTACGGAATTGCAAAGACTGTTACAGGAGATAATCTGGATTCTCTTAATCAGAACTTTACATACATCACACCGGTAACAGGCGAGGGTTATGAAAATGACAACTTAATGTCTGTTGACAGCACAACCAACAAGGTCGGCAGGATTGCACTGGTTACATACTTAAACAGCTGGGTTGATGAGAACCAGACAGAGGATAACAAGTATTGCAAGTGGGAAACAGACAAGACAACAGGCAGACCGGTATTAAAGGCAGCCGAAGAAACGGTTGTTTCACAGAAATATGCAATCACTTCAAACGTAACAGGCAGTGAATACGGCGAAACAACCGTTGACGAAGAAGCCGCAGAAGGCAGTAAGGTAACTGTATACACAGCACCGAAGTCATTCTGCAAAGTAAAGAGCATTTCCGTAGAAACAGCAGACGGAAAGAAAGTTGACGTAACAGACAACGGTGACGGAAGCTACAGCTTCACAATGCCGAAGTCCGCAGTAACCGTAAGCACAGAGTATGCACAAGACTCTTATGCAATTACGGCAGAAACCAACGGCGAAGGTACAGTCAGCGTATTAACGGCTGAAACAAAGTCTTCCGATAAGGCAAAATCAGGTGAAACCGTAACAGTTACCGTAACACCGGATCGCTTAAAGTATTACACAATGGACAGCGTAACCGTAACAACGGCAAGCGGCAAGACGGTTGAAGCCACAACAACGCAGGCAATTAACGGAACAAATGCCCATGAGTATACATTTACCATGCCGGAAGAAGCTGTAACGGTTATGGCAAACTTCAAGGATGTCAGCAGCTATTATAACGAAGACGGTTCTTTAAAAGAGGGTACATACAAAATGCAGGCAGTATTCGGCAGTACCTATTACATTGACACCGACAAAATCGAAGGTGCAATGGGCTATGAAGAACAGTACACAGACATTACCGTAAGCGTTGATGCAGAAGGCAATGTAATAGTAGACGATTATGAAATGCCGGGTGTAAAAAGCCCGATTGGATACGCAGGCGGCGGCGAACTCTGGATTAAGTCCACACCGACACCGGATGCCAACGATAACGGCAAGATTAAGGGTGCAGATGATGCAGGCGTTGCAGAATCCAGCGACTATGCCGAAAAGTATGAAAATTATACAAAGGTATACACCATTTCACCAACCGTTACAAAGACCGGTAAGATTAATCCGTCAACCAACGTAAAGACAGAAAACACAGGCGATTTCTACTTTACAAAGGTTATGCAGGGAAGTAAGCAGGTCGGCGGCTTCTATAACAGTGAAAATGTAGAATCCGTTACATTGGATAAACTCGCTTCATCAACAAGCAGTAAGGTAGCACCGTTTAACCTGACATTCTCCGGTATCAATTACATTAAAAACGATGCGGACTATGCAAACCAGAATGTGTTATTTACAACATACATCACAGAAATGGCTTACATTTCAGAAGTATTGTTCCGTATGGACTTCTCAACGATTGAAAAAGTCGGTGATACAGACCAGGGAGAAGAAACAACACAGGCATTAGACGTATCTGTTTATACAGCGTGCGAACCGGGTGCCACAAAGACACCGCCTGCAAACATTGATGCAATCAAGAGTGCAACACTGGTAACAAAGACAGACGGAAGCAGACAGCTCGTATTTGACTTAGGCGAAACAATCGTATTCGGCTTACACGGACATATGGGAAGCCTTCGTGTATACAATGCAGACAGCATGGAAAATGCATTTAAGGCAATCTCAAAGAATGATACAAGCGGCTTAAAGTCAGCAATTTACAGCGACTGGTATACAGACAAGATTAATTCCGAAGCAGACAGCGTGGCATATGATAAGACACCTGTAGAAGTAACAGACAGCAGAGGATATGTATACTACACAACAGATGGAACAGAATTTAGTGCAACGTCCACAACAACAGACCTTGAAAATGCACTCGTATATCCGGGTAAGGCAGTTGTAGATGTACCGGACTATTTCGACCTGACAGACAACAATGAAATTTATCTGACAGGCTTTATCGACGGTATGTCAAAGGATACGAACTTAAAGTTAAAACTGACAGCAAAAAATGAAGACAACACACCGGTTGTAAAGACAGGTACAGCCCATATTTCACAGTTCGGTGAATATGATGTTACTGTCAACGTAACAGTTACAGATGATGTTATCACAGACATTGAAGTAACAGGTGCAAATTTTGCGGGAACTTATGCTGAAACCAATAAGATGATGCTTGAAAAGGCAGTCAACGGCTTAAAGGGCAGCTACATCAATAAGTCCGCAACCGATGTAAAGGAAATCACAGGTGTTGATGCGGTTTCAGGCGCAACGTATTCATCCAATGCAATCCGCGATGCGATTTTAAATGCACTCGAACTAAAGCAGGAAGAAGAAGTTATTAACCTTCCGACAGAAAAGCTTGCAGAAGGCGAATACAGCGTAGACATTGCATACTACACAGATAAAGTAAAGCACAGTCTTGTGGAAAATGACAAGACAAAGGCAAAGATTGTTGTTGACAAAGATGGCAACATGACACTCGTAACAGACATTATTAACGGAACATCAAAAGAACCGTTATATATCTATGGCTTCAATGGCTACTATGAAGGCAATGATACTTCTAAGAGCTTAAAGGAAGCTGCGGTCGAAATGAATGACATTCAGTACAGCGATGATGTATTCGGTGAAGATGAAAAGGTTGTAACAAAGGTTTCCTTCCCGTTAGAAGGTGATTTTGCGGCAATCTACAACACCAATGCAGATATCTATGTACCGGCAATGAAGAATTTAAACGGTCTGGTTTCAGGCATTGACTTCAAGCAGGGACGTTTCAGCGCAGACTGCTTCGTAAAGGTTTACTGGGACAGCTTAACAAAGACATCATCTGATAATAATAAGTCCGATGATACAACAAAGGAAACAACTTTCGGTTCAGCAAAGACTACTCTGACAGCAGGTACTTATTCAATCCCTGCAAGCTTAAAGAATGCCGGAAATGTTTCACAGGATTCTATGGCGGCAGGCTGCATTAAGAGTGCACAGATGACTGTTGCGGCAGACGGAACAGCAGTTGTAACCGTAGATTTACAGTCCGTATCCTTTGCGGGACTGACAGCTTACGCAAGCAACTGGAAGATTTATCAGGGAACGTCAGCAGATGGTAAGACTGTAGATGCACAGTACACAACAGACGAAGAAGGCAGAGTGACACAGATTACATTTACACTGCCGGACAACAGCTATGACGGTGTTTATGTCAACATGTTTGTCGATGCGATGAATTACAGCCCGGATGCTTATCTGGCACTGGATTATGCAAATGCGGTAAAGACAGCAGAACCGGACCCGGCACCAACACCGGACCCAGACCCGACACCGGAACCGACTCCGACTCCTGACCCGACACCGGATCCGGAACCGACACCAACTCCGACACCGGACCCTTCTGACAATAAAATTGCTGACGGTAACTACTATGTACCGATTGCATTGTGGAATGCGGTATCCGATAAGGCTTCTATGGGTAATGCGGCATTTGAAAAGAACAGCAGTGCTTTAATCACCGTAAAGGATGGCAAGGTTGTAAAAGTTCAGATTGCCATGAATCCGGTAACCGTAACATCAATCTACAGCGCCGTAACGGCATTTGAGGTAGAGGGCGTAACCGTTACAATCGACAAGACAGAAAAGATTACAACTTCCGCAGGAAATGAAGTCGATGCAATCAGACTGGTAACATTTGAACTTCCTGAAGGTGCACAGCCTTCCGTTGCAGATATTACTTATGCAGATGTAAGCTTTAAAGTACCGGATACACCAATGGGCGACACCATGATGAGTGCGAGATTAAGATTCGACTGGTCAGCACTGACAGCAACAAGCGATACTTCTCTTGTACCGGCAGAAGACCAGACAGAAGAAAAGTCACCGGCAGTTGATGTGACGGATGAAAAGACAGGCGTTCATGTATCAGCCGCAGAAGGTGTCCTTCCGGTAGGCTCTGAGTTAAAGGTAACAAAGGTCAGTGCAGGAACAGAATATACAAAGGCGGCAAATGCACTTGTAGATGTCGGCAGCAGCTTTGAACTGTATGAAGTTCATTTTGAAAAGGACGGACAGGAAGTTGAGCCAGACGGCAGTGTTGTTGTGAAGTATCTCATTCCGGCAGGCATGAATGCAGACAACGTTGTTTTATACCGTATCAATGATGACGGTTCAAAGACCCTCATTAAGGGCAGTGTGGAAAACGGCTATTATGTTGTGACAACAAAGGGCTTCAGTTATTACGCACTTGTTGAAAAGGCATCAACAGATAACGGCAATAAAAATAATAACAACATTGATAACAATGGTAACAACAGTGGTAATAATAACAGCGGCAATGCAGGCACAACCGACAACGGTTCGGCAGCAGGCGGTAATTCAAATACGGCAGGCGGCTCAGCCAATACGGCAGACAACAGCAACAGCGGCGTAAAGACAGCGGATTCTTCCGCAATGGGCATGTGGGCAGCAGCATTCTTTGCTTCCTTAAGTGCCGCAGGTCTTGCAATCTTTAAAAGAAAGAAAAGACCGGAAGAAAAAGAAGACTAAGCTGTAAAAAAGACAAAACAACGGCATCCGTTCCGAAAAGGGGCGGGTGCCTGTTTGTCACATATAAAAATGAAAGCAGGAGTACAGACATGGAACAGAAATTTAAAATGCAGATTCAGCGGCTTGCAAAGCATGCAGCGGCAGTATTGACGGCAGTCACCGTGGGCATTTTATCGGCGGCGGCAGTATTTTCACAAAACAGTAATCCGGTATATGGAGCAGAAAACGGCATTTATCTTGCCGGTGCAAATCCAAGCTATCGTAATCCGTCCACCGGTGCGATTGAAGATTCCGGCGGGGAAGGTTCGGCGGTTCTGGGACAGTCCATGACAGAGAGCGCGACTTACGGCAGGGCACTTATCGAGGTAGACCCGGCGGGAAACACTTATGCCACAATCCGTATGCAGTTAATGGACAATATCGAAAATCCGCAGTTTCAGGTAGATGGAAGTCCGGTATCCGCAACGTTAATGCAGGAGGATTACTCAAGCAATACCGCGGATTACAGATTCCGCGTCAACAGTGAAAATTCGGTTGTACGTGTGAATATGTATGTAACTGCCATGGGACGTGATATTATTTACTATATTACATTTTCGGGACTGAGTGAAGGCGCAGGCGACTTTATTACCAGTGTGACCGTTGAAGAAAAGGGCGGCAGTGCCGGTCCGGACAGCGCAGAGGGTGGCAGTGAAGAAAGCAACCCGGGAGAAAGCAGTTCAGGAGAGCGCGGTGTAAGTGCGCAGGCTGAAAATACCGCATCAGGCACGGGCAGCTTATCGGGTGAAACCGGTGCGTCAGCCGGAACAGACGGCAGTCAGGAAAATGCCGGAACACAGAGCATAGAGCAGGCAGAAGGTGAAAGTGCAGAAAGTACGACAGAAGCCGGACAGACTACATCAGCAGAAGCAAATGCCGTACAGGCAAAGACCGCAGAAAACACACAGACGAAAAATGCCGGAATTCAGGAATATGATGCGGCAGGGAAACAGGTCAATGCAGAAGCGCAGGAGAGCAAAAAAAACAGCAGCACCGGCATTTTTATCGGAATGGGTGTTGTAATTGCCATTGTTGTGACAGGTGCGGCATGGTACATGCTTATGTATCGTAAAAAGAAAAACTAAAGGAGCAGACAAATGAAACGACAGGTAAAAAAGACTGTTCAAAAAGGACTTTGTATGCTGTTAGCGGGCGTTGCTGTTCTTACGGCATCGCTTCCGCTGACAGCCTGTGTAGACCAGCACCCGGATTCCACAGAGGGACAATCACAGGCAGACAGTGTGCGTCTTGTGGCAACGTCACCGGCAGCTGCACAGATTTGTGACAAACTGGAATTAGATTTAGTGGGCGTATGCCGGACCTCCGGTACACTGCCAGAGCGGTATAAGGATGTTACGCAGGTTGGAACGGCAATGTCGCCGGATATGGAGATTTTAAAATCCTTATCGCCGGATTATGTGCTGTCCCCGAACAGCCTGCAAAGCGATTTACAGCCGAAATATGCGTCAATCCAGGTGAAATCCCTGTTTTTAAATTTAAAAAGTGTATCCGGCATGTATGCTTCGATTGCAGACCTCGGTGAAAAATTTAACAGGCAGCAGCAGGCACAGGCAATGGTGGACGAATTTAACACATTTATGCAGGAATACAAAAATAAAAATGCAGGAAAAGAAGCCCCGAAGGTTCTGATTCTGATGGGACTGCCGGGGTCTTATATCGTGGCAACCGAAAACAGCTATGTCGGCAGCCTTGTGGAAATGGCAGGCGGACAGAATGTATACGCGGGTACTGATGAAGAATTTTTAAGTGCTAACACAGAGGATATCAAAACGAAAGAACCCGATGTGATTTTACGGGCATCCCATGCAATGCCCGAGCAGGTACAGCAGATGTTTGCCGATGAATTTGAAAAAAACGACATCTGGAAGCATTTTGCGGCAGTACAAAACGGCAGGGTGTACGATCTGGATTCGTCCCTGTTCGGCATGAGTGCAAATTTTTCATATCAGCAGGCACTCGAAGCATTACAGCCGATGTTGTATAACAACTAAAATTCTGTAGTTTTTCATAAAATAAAAAATAATCGGTTGCTTATCTTTTTTTTGTAGTGTACAATAATAAAGACACAGTACATATTTAATAAGGAGAAAAGCCGTGGATATTATAGTAAAGTATATTGATGAATTGTTGGAAAAAAGCACGCCGGAAGCGCCGATGTGGAATATTGAAAAGCTCAAGCAGGGCTTAAAGTCTAAGTGGAATTACATTGACGGTTGTATGATTAAAGCCGTACTTGAGATGTATGCCATTTCAAAGGACGAGAAATATTTAAAGTTTGCAGACGATTTCATTGATTATCGTGTAGCAGAAGACGGAACAATTGACGGATACAGCATTGGTGAAAAGAATATTGACAATGTCAATGCCGGCAAGACTTTATTTGAATTATATGATATCACCGGAAAAGAAAAATATAGAAAGGCAATCGACCTTGTATATTCTCAGATTGCTATTATGCCTCGCTGTGAATCCGGCAACTTCTGGCACAAGGATATTTATCCGAATCAGGTATGGCTGGACGGAATGTATATGGGACAGCCGTTTTACATGGAGTATGAAACAAGATTTAACGACCGAAAGAATTATGATGATATTTTCTCACAGTTTAAATTCGTTATTGAAAACATGAAAAATCCGCTCAACGGTCTGTACTATCATGCAATCGACACATCAAAGCAGATGTTCTGGTGTGACAAGGTCACAGGTCTTTCACAGAATATCTGGCTGAGAGCAATCGGCTGGTACTCTATGGCACTGTTAGATACACTTGATAAGGTGGACAACTCTGACCACAAGTATGACAAAGAGTGCAGGATGTTACAGGATGCATATGTAGATTTAATGAATGCGATGATCCGTTATCAGGACGAAAGCGGTATGTGGTATCAGGTTGTCAACTTCGGCGGCATGGAACGCAACTATCTTGAAACAAGCGGAAGTTCTATCATGGCATATTCCCTGTTAAAGGGTGTACGTCTTGGCTTCCTGCCTGAAAGCTACCGTGCATACGGTGAGAAAGCCATTGACGGTATTTGCAAGCGCTATTTAAAAGAAAAGAACGGAGAAATGTCACTTGGTGGTATTTGTCTGGTTGCCGGACTTGGCGGTAAAGACAATCGTCCGGGTACATATGATTATTATATGTCAGAACCGGTTGTAGAAGATGATGCAAAGGGTGTCGGACCATTTTTACTTGCCTATACAGAATTATTACGTTACAAGAAAAATTAGTAAAAAGATACGAGGGAGTCTGACAAAAGCAGGCTTCCTTGTTTTTTCATGCCGCAGAGCCAAATCTGACATTTGGCTCGTGATTCCTCCGGCATTAAAATGCCTGTGGAATGGAGAATAGTGCGAGAAATCACACTGATGTGCTGATTTTTCACACAGATGTTTGCTTTGGAGCGAAAGCAAACATCTATGATAGCGGATGAGAAATCGCCTGCGCGAATTTCTCATCGCCGCTTCGCAACAAAGTCGCTCAGAAACGAGGATTAAGATGAAACCGTATATTACGAAAAAAGAAGTAGAAGAAACACAAGGGAAGGATGCACGGACACAGCGCTTTTTGACGGCAGAAAACGGCTGCCTTGGCGGTTGTACTTCCGGGACAACGGTTTATGCCGGCTATGAGTTTAGTGCGCATCCGGGCGTGCATGAAGACCAGGAGGGCTTTTATGTGCTTGAGGGTGAGGGCTATGCCAGACTTGGTGATCTGGAGTTTCCAATTGAAGCAGGTGATTCATTTATTGCACTTCCGGGTGTGCCGCATACGATTAAGACAAAACCGGGCTGTCAGCCTGTCAAGGTATTTTGGTTTCACAGTGCAGTCTGATGCGGACTGCTGCTGATAAAGGAGTGTGTTTGTTTGAACAATGAGGAATTGGAAGAAAAAAAGAAATGGTTTTTTAAAGAAAATATCCGACTGGAAGAACTACGGAAAAATCTGGAGCAGCAGCAGGGAAAGCTAGAGAAAGAAGAGCAGGTTGTGGAGATTCAGAAGCAGATGCTGGAAAAGCAGAAACGCAGTCTGGATTTGCTAAGAAAGCAGTTAGATAATCAGAAGCATCTGTTTGACCAGCAGTGGCAGATTCTGGAACGGGAAACCAGACAGCTTGCTATTGACCGCGAAAAATTTAAGCGCGACAAGCTGATGTACCGCGATGAGGTGTACCGTGAGGCCAGAAGAAAGTTTGCCATGGTACAGAATATCAGTCATAGCGGTGTAAATCTCTTCTTTAAAGGTGTTGACAGCAGTGCAGCATTAAAAAAGCGCTATAAGGCATTGTTAAAAATTTATCACCCGGACAATGCGGGCGGTGATAAAGAAGTGTTACAGGCAATCAGCGCAGAATATGAAACATTAAGCAGGAATATTGAATAAGATAAGAAAATAAAGCAATTCATGCAAAAAAAGCCGGATATATTGATAAAAATACTCATATTTATAAGTTGTTGTCTGTACGAATATGGTGTATAATTCAGACATAACGGCTTGTCGGACGAACAGGCAGCTACGTTTAGAAGTACACGAAATGAAGGAGAATGAGATGTTTAAGATTAATGACAATTATTTAAAGCTTCCGGGAAGTTATCTGTTTTCCACGATAGCCAAAAAGGTTCAAGCCTTTCAGGCTGCTAATCCGGACAAGGAAATTATAAGACTGGGTATCGGTGATGTAACGCTGCCGCTTGCGCCGGTTGTAATTGATACATTACACGGTGCAGTTGATGAAATGAGCAAGGCAGAAACATTTCACGGTTATGCACCGGATTTAGGGTATGATTTTTTAAGAAATGCAATTGTAGATTTTGATTATAAAAGACGTGGTGCCGACATCAGTGCCGATGAAATTTTCGTCAGTGACGGTGCAAAGTCTGATTCAGGAAACATTGGCGACATTTTTTCAGTAGACAATAAAATTGCAGTATGTGACCCTGTATACCCGGTATATGTAGATACCAATGCAATGGCAGGAAGAACCGGGGATTATTTACCGGATCAGCAGAAGTGGAGCAATGTAATCTACATGCCGTGTACGGCAGAAACGAATTTTGCGCCGGAGCTGCCAAAGGAAACACCGGATATTATCTATCTTTGCTTCCCAAACAACCCAACCGGTTCTACGATTACAAAGGACGAATTACAGAAGTGGGTTGATTATGCAAATAAAGTAGGTGCGGTTATCATCTATGATGCAGCTTATGAAGCATACATTTCAGAGGAAAATGTACCGCATACGATTTTTGAATGTGAAGGTGCAAGAACCTGTGCCATCGAACTGCGCAGCTTCTCAAAGAATGCCGGATTTACGGGAACAAGACTTGGATTTACCGTTATTCCAAAAGATTTAAAGAGTGGTGATGTGACATTACACAGTCTCTGGGCAAGACGTCACGGCACAAAGTTTAACGGTGCGCCATATATTATCCAGAAGGCGGGTGCAGCTGTTTACACAGAAGAAGGACAGAAGCAGACCGGTGAGCAGATTGCATACTACATGAACAATGCAAAGACAATTCTGGAAGGCTTAAAGTCCGCAGGCTATACCGTGTCAGGCGGTGTCAATGCACCGTACATCTGGTTAAAGACACCGGATAACATGACATCTTGGGAATTCTTTGATTTCCTGCTTGAAAAGGCAAATGTTGTCGGTACACCGGGTTCAGGTTTTGGTCCAAGTGGTGAAGGCTACTTCAGATTGACCGCTTTCGGTTCTTATGAAAATACCGTAAAGGCACTTGAAAGAATTAAGGCAATCTAATTGTTATCATAATATTAAATACACACACCCGCGGGAACAGGCTGAAAAGCCGGAGATTTCCGCGGGTATTTTTATAAATTTTTATAATCCTGATTTGTGGATTTTTATGTATGAAGCGGGATACAGTACGGCATAAAACATTAAAAACAAAATAGTGAAAAAACTTTTATAAAAGAATTTTGTAAAATGAATAGCAATTTCCGGGAAAATAGTGTATGATAAGGACAGTGCAGAAATGCAGAACATAAAATAAAGCATGTAATAATGAAAAGCAGTAAATCAAACAGTAAAAATGGAGGTTTCAATATGTGGCAGGCAGATTTAGGAAATGGAAAGTACCGCAACCCGATTCTATACGCAGATTATTCAGACCCGGATGCAATCCGTGTCGGCGAAGATTATTTTATGATTGCATCAAGCTTTTGCAATGCACCGGGGCTGCCGATTTTACATTCAAAAGATTTAGTCAACTGGAAAGTAGTCAATTATGCATTGGACGAGTTACCGGAATTCCGTTACCGCAATCCGATTCATGGCTGCGGGGTATGGGCACCGGCAATCCGGTATCATGAAGGAACCTATTATATATGTTTTCCGATGCCGGATGAGGGCATTTACATGACAACAACAAAAGACCCGTTTGGCAAATGGAGCAAGCCGGTGAATATCCGTCCGGGAGCAGGCTGGATTGATCCGTGTCCGTTCTGGGATGATGACGGAAAGGCGTATCTGGTAGCAGGTGTTGCAAAGAGCCGTATCGGATACAAGAGTGTACTGCATATGGTAGAAATGCAGCCGGACGGTATGGGATTAATCGGCGAAGAAGTCAAGATTTTTGATGGCAATGAAAATGATCAGGTAACAATTGAAGGTCCGAAAATGTACAAGCGCAACGGCTGGTATTATGTATTTGCTCCGGCAGGCGGTGTAAAGACCGGCTGGCAGACAGTACTCCGTTCTAAAAATCCTTTTGGACCGTATGAATATAAGGTCGTAATGCGTCAGGGTGATTCACCGGTCAACGGTCCTCATCAGGGTGCATGGGTGGACACGGTGACAGGTCAGGACTGGTTCTTACATTTTCAGGATGTCTACGCAGGCGGAAGAATTGTTCATTTACAGCCAATGCACTGGGAAAATGACTGGCCAATAATCGGTATCAATAAGCCGGACAATGATTACGGCGAACCGGTTATGGAGTACACAAAGCCGGATATCGGAAAGAGTAATTCATATCCGGTTTGCGAGCCGGATACGAGTGATGACTTTACATCGGATAAACTCGGTATGCAGTGGCAGTGGAATGCCAATCCTCAGAAGGACTGGTATGAGCTTACCGGATCAAAGTTAAAGTTAAATGCACTGGATACTGTGCCGCTCCGCCCGGTTAGTGATTACCGCAATCTGCTGTTACAGAAATGGCCGGCACCGGAATTTACCTGTGTGACAAAAATGCAGCTTTCCGGCATGGAAAACGGCGATGTGGCAGGCGTTGTATCACTGGGAACGGAATACGGCGCGCTGGCGGTTGAAAAGCGGGATAACAAATATACGGTCAGACAGATTTTGGGAACACAGTATTTTGACTGTGATATGCCGTATACAACACAAAACAGCAATGATTTTGAACTGTCCGAAAGTGATTTTAAGGATACTGGGAAAACAGTGACATTCCGTTACACGGTAAAATGCACCGGTCATATTGACCACATGGAGTTAAATCTTCCTGTAAAAGCAGCACCGGTCGAGGAATTAACACTGGAATTAAGTTTTGACGGCAAAAACTATGAAAAAGCCTTTTCATTTGCCTCCAAAGCAGGCAGATGGGTCGGTGTGAAAAACGGCATTTTCTGTGCCCATGACAACACCGTAAAAAATGACAAGACAGGATATGTACTTGTAGATTCTGTGGAATATATGCCAAAAGAAGATTAGTAGAACGATATTTTATAAAGCGGTCCTTTGCAAAAGAATGAGCCAAAGTCAGATGATAATGGAGCATTTCTTTTACAAAGGACTTTTTTATTCAATCAGTAGAAAATATGGTCGCCAATCACCGTGCCATAGGTGTCGATACCGCTGCGGTATACGTGGAAATACAGCGCATTAATCGTAACATTTCCGTTTAAAACCTCCTGCGCCGCCTGAACGCACGAAGCGGAAGCACCGCGGGAGAGCACAATCGTAAAACGGCCGCTGGCAACCGGTGTAAATTGTCCAGAAGCATAGATGACACCGGAAATGGAGTTGGCAAAACGTGGGCTGTTGACACGGTTTACAACAACACTTCCGACAGCTAACTTACCCTCGTAAGACTGGTTGCCCGCTTCACATTCGATAATTGCGGCAAGCATGGCAAGGTCAGAGGTGTCATACGAAATCGGTGTTTTATTAATATTAGA
>ULVF01038194.1_pt1 | contig 20945 bp, 20 predicted proteins | sample 1959201 | NCBI WGS metagenome assembly ULVF01 (sample SAMEA4835779, study PRJEB28245) | human gut metagenome | biome: gut microbiome; material: fecal sample | place: Denmark | collected 2008 | reverse complement strand
AACTTTCTTTTGGTATTGTATTAAAACTTGCCTAATGGTACAATATGGAAAAGGGGGTATATATATGGATATAGTAATTGATATAATTAGTCCTATAATTGGGATTGTATTAGTATCTTATTTAATCTATTTTCTTTATTTAAAGATAAAATTGAATAAAGAAAAAATTAAATATTATGAAAAGCAGAATAAAGAGGACTTAGGCAAGTAAAACTTGCTTAAGTCTTTTTTTTATGGGGTGTTTATGTTGAAAAGAATTTTATCTATTATTTTGTGTTTGTCTATTTTTGTATGTTCGGTTTTTATGTGCATTCCTTTTTCTGTTAAGGCAGATAACATTTATAATACTATATATGATGGTTATGATTATTCATCTGTTATTTCGCAACATAAAACTTTTTCTTTTACTGATAAAGGCGGTAAAAAGCATACTGTTTTTAAGGCAACTTCTTCTAGTGCTTGGATATGTGTTTTTGGCGGTAGACAAGTTATTAGTGATGATGATGAACTTAATTATTATTTATCTTGGTATTCTTATACCGGTTATCAATCAAAATTGAATGCTTTTTCTCAATTTTTAGTTGCGCAAATGGGTGCTATTACAAAGGGTGCTAGTACTATTTTAGAGGATGCTATTAATAATAGTAGTGGTATAGACGTAGATTATAATGATAATGACGGACTTACAATAGCTTCTGATAGTGTTGATAAATTGAGAAAACAATTGAAATATCAATATTATGATTCTATTGGTGTTGCTCCTTTATCTTCTTCTGGTAAAGATGTAAAAAATGCTTTATCTGGCTTTCGTTCTTCTTTTGATTATGAAGAGGATTATGTTGATGCCATATCTCGTTTGGGCGGTTCTGATTATGCTTTTAGTTCAAATTATAATCAAAATGTCTTTTGTTTAGCTTTTAATAAAAGTTCTTTTTCTTATGTATATGTTAGTAATGATAATAATCAATTATCTTTTGTTGATTCTGATTTAAAAGTTGTAGAACTTCCTTATTTATTTTTACTCAACCAAGATTATACACTAGGTACTTATCATCATAGTTTTAAAAATATAGCTGTTACATCTGGTCGTATATCTTCAGCAGATGGTTTAATTTATAGTGAGTTTTATCCTCGTACTTTATTAGATTCAGTTAATATTGATACTGGCGATTTAACTTTTACTTTTTTAAGTGCGGGCAGATTCTTTAATTCTACTGATAGTGATTTTTTAATTTTTAGGTCTTATGAAGCTTTATATAATTATGTTAAAGGTTCGCAAACTGCATATATATCTAGTCGTATAAATGAAACTGGAAAAGACATACAAATATCTATAGATGATATGAATTCAAATATATCTGATAAGATGGATGAATTAATTGATAGTATTAACAGCAAAAAAGATGGAATGAGTGCGGATGAATTGCAAAAAGCAATAGATAAAGGATTAGCAAGTTTAAGTGGCAAAATGGATGATATAAAAGATAATACGCAAGAAACAAATAACAAACTTGATAGCCTGTTAACAGTTATGCAATCGCAGAATGAAATATTGATGAATATTTTAGGTGTTACAACTGATATATATAAGGTTGTTTCCTCTACTAATAAGGAAGATGGTACAAATTATACTATTTCAGATTTGCAGCCACATTTTAATAAATGCTTTACAGCTGTTAAGAATATGGTCCTTTTCGGTCAAAGTTCTTTTGATGATACTGGTGTTCAATCTGTTTTAAGTGTTGATAATGATGTTGGCACTGCTGTTTATGCTGATGATGTCGAAGATAATGTAAAAGATTATCATAATGGCTTACTTGGCAAGTTTCCTTTTAGCGTTCCTTATCAATTATACGAGTGGTTACAAGTTTTGCAAGCTGAACCTAAGACACCAGAATTTAGTTATGATTATGGTTTTATGTTAAAGTATTTTGATGTATCTGATGTTGATACTGTTATTAAGTTTGATTTATCTCAATATGATGAATGGGCAAAGAACGCAAGAAGCTTCTTAAAGCTGTCTTTCACTCTTGCCCTTGCTGTGGGTACTTATAGAAAGTTTAAGGGGGAGATATAAATGCTTCAATTAACTGCTAGTGCTTTGATAGGCTTGCTTGTAGCAGGTCTTATCAGCTTTCTAACTAATTTAACGCTTACTATTATACAAATTGGTCTTGCTGTGCAGGCGTTTTTACCTACTGATGTATTTTACGGCATTTTTGATGTTGTAAATGAGCCGTTTTATAAGTATATGCCTTATGTAAATTGGTTTGTGCCTATTGATTATGCTGTGCTGTTAGTGGGTACATTTGTTGATGTGTATGCAACTTATATAATGTATAAATATTTTAGAAAGATACTTGCAAGCCTTTTTGGTAATATATCCAATCCTTTAGGGATTGTATCGGCTTTAATGAAAGAATAAAGTTCGTTCGATTGAACGCACAAAGGATGTGAAAATATGGCAATAGATTTTTATACTGGTGTTCCCGGGAGTGGCAAATCTTATCATGCCGCACAAAAAATATACCACGCTATCCGCAGTGGTAAAACTGTTATAGGAAATATTGAAATAAATGTAGATAATATTCCCCCAAAAAATAATAAACCTAAGGGGCAATATATTTATATAAGTAATCGTGAATGGCTTAATAATTCTATAAAAGAACGTAAATTAAAAACTAATGGAGAATACTCTAACAGCCTTGTAGAACCTAAAGACCTTTTTAGTTATCTGCAAGGCTTAAAGGGGTTCGCTTATAATTTTCATAAAAGAAATAAAGACGGTACTTTTAAATTATTCCAAACACTTGTAATTCTTGATGAATGTCAAGAGTTATTTAATAGTCGTACTTGGAATAGAAAAGACCGCCTTTCTTGGTGTGCTTTCTTCCGTCTGCATAGAAAGTTAGGCTATGATTGCATATTAATATCTCAAGATGATAAATGCATAGATAAGCAGATAAGAGCTGTTTTAGAGACTGAATATTTGCATAGAAATGTAAGTAAATACAAGTTTTTTGGAAAAATTATCGCTGCACCTTTTGGCGGCAATCTTTTTTTATGCCTTAAAAGAATGTATGGATATAGCAAGAAAGACGCTAAAACAGGCGCACAATTCATATGTGGCAGTAATAAATATTTTAAAATTTACGACACTACGCAGTTATATTAAGCGGAATTCCCGTAGTTTGCGGAGGGATAACGCTTAATATAACTGCCAGCAGTATAGATAAATATATAATATTTTATACGCGCGCACGCACACGCGTACTTGATATTATATACACTTGATTCTCACATTTAAAAATTAAGGGAGATAAAGAAATAAATGGGAGCTTACAACGTTAAACAAATAAGATTTTTAAATCAAACGCAAGTTAAGGTTTATAACAAGCCTATTGAGTTTGGTAATAAAAAAGTTCGTGCGAACGAACGCAAGAAAGAAAATAAGGAACGCACACAACAAGCGATAGACTTAAGTGTTAAACAATCAATGAACCGCACAAAAAATGCTATATGGCAAATAGCATTATCTAATAAATGGGAGTATTTTGTAACTTTTACTTTTAATCCTAAGATTGTTAAAAGCGATGATTACGAAGAATGTGTTATGTTTATGTCGCAGTGGTTAAAAAATGCAAAATATCGTTGTTGCAAAGATTTAAAATATCTAATTGTTCCGGAATATCACAAAGATAAAACAAAATTCCATTTTCATGCTTTAATGTCAAATATCAATGGTATGACATTGATTGATAGTGGTTATCGCAGTAACAATAAAATAATTTACAATATAGCAAATTATCACTTGGGATATACGACCGCTATTCCTGTTGATGATGATAAGGACGGACAAAACAAAACTTGTGGCTATATGCTTAAGTACATAACTAAAGACTTAGTTAACTTATCGCAAGGTAAAAAACGCTACTGGTATAGTATTAAGAATTGTAATAAGCCTGTTGTTGATGATTATATTGTATACAGTGAACATTTAACTGATTTTATTGAATGTCTTGAAAATGATAAAAATTATAGAAAGAAAATAGATATGCCTTTTAGTGATAATGAATTAAAGATTTATAACTTTGAAATTTAAGCAACTTATATGTATAATCTACAAGGGGGTTAGACTTATGGGGAAATACTTAACAGACAAAGAAAGATATTTAATTGAACACTTATATAATAAGCAACATTTGACACAAAGGGAAATAGCTAAGCAACTGGGTAAGCATTATAATACAATTTATAATGAGATTAAAAGAGGTACTATAAAACTTCTTAACAGTGACTTAACAGAACACACAATATATTGTGCTGATGTATCTATACGAAAATATAAATATAACTGTACTGCAAAAGGTGCGCCGCTTAAAATAGAAAATGATTTTAAGTTTAAAGATTTCATTGAAAGATGTGTAAAACAGCATTATTCTTTTTATTCCGCTAATGAACTGGCAAAGCAAGAAAATTTTGATACTTCTGTTTGTCTTTCAACTTTATATAATTATTATCATTCTGATATATTTGACATAAAGCAAAGTGAAATGCCAGTTACACACATAAGGAAGAAAAAGAAAGAAAAGCAAGGCAAGAAAGTATATAAGTTTGGTTATAAGTCTATTGAGGAACGCAAAGATATTTCTAAGCGTGAAGATATCGGACACTACGAAATGGATACAGTACAGGGAAAACAAGGCACTAAAAATTGTTTGTTAGTTCTGACAGAACGCAAAACAAGGGAAGAAATAATATATAAGCTTAATGATAAAAAGTGCGCTTCTGTATGGTCTACTTTAGAACGTGTATGGGATAGCTTTAAATATAAGATTAAGACTATAACTTGTGACAATGGTGTTGAATTTTCCACCAACTATGATTTTAAAAACAAAGACTTGGAAAAGTTCGTTCGCACGAACTTATATTATTGTCACCCATATGCCAGTTGTGAACGTGGCAGTAATGAAAACGCTAATAAGCTAATACATCGCTTTATTCCTAAAGGTTTAGATATAAAACCTTATAGCAAGAAATATATAAAACAGATACAAGATTTTATAAACGATATGCCACGTAAGATTTTTAACGGCTTATCATCTAATCAGTATAAACAGATGTTAGAAAGTGAGGTAATACAGCAATGAGTAATAGTCTTATAATAGTTGCATTAAGGCATATAAAAGATTGTGTATTTAAGTATATATGTTTATTCCATACTAAAAATAACATAGTCTGTTATATGCCTTGTCGCTATGCAAAACAATGTGATTTATCGCCTAAATTTTTACATAAATAATATATTTAAGATTGTATCTAATTTTGTACAATAAAATCACAAATTTTACTTGCAATTTTCAACACTATAACTGTATGTACTACAAGAGTTATGCTATAGCTATATGCAGCTTTTTACGTATCCACAAAAAACACATTCGCACGAAGTTTTTCTGCATCCGATAAATCATGTGTTGATATAATCAGTATCCGGTCTCCTATATTATCCATAATATAGCCTATCACCTTATTCTTCGTTGTATCATCAAGTCCTGCAAATGGTTCATCCATGACAACAATATCTGAATCTGCCATTATTGCACGCACTATCTCAACGCGCCTTTTCATTCCACCACTATACTGTGCGCATGGCTTGTCAAGAAACTCTTCATCTATAAGATATCCCAGTTCCTGCTTTATCCTTTTTTTATCACTATTGCGTCCAAGCACCATAGCAACATTTATAACCGGATTCAGATGTGGCACAAGGCTTGTCTCCTGAAACACAGCCGATGTCCTATATCCACCATCAGTCATGACAGCTCCTGATTGAAAACTATATCCAGCCATTCCACTGTCTGCACTGACAAGTCCCATAATAATATTTAGCAGTGTTGTCTTTCCTGCTCCTGATTCTCCCATAATGCAGCTTGGCTTTGATGAATCACATATTGCACTAAAGCCATCAAGAACGATGGTTTCATTGTATGTTTTTTTTATATTTTTTAATTCAAGTTTTTTCATATTTATAAATTTCCCTGAAGGCATCTGTATATCACATTAAATATTTTAAGTATTATTTTTTCAACCAGCAGGCTCACTAAAATAATAACTATACTCCATGCAAAAAGCTCTGAGGACAACAGATACATCTTTGCATAGTACATGCTCGTTCCTATAGTATTCGATACAAGTCCTATTATTTCTGCTGATATACCTGCCTTAAAGCACATTCCAAGAGCAATCTTAAGCTGTGAAGAAAGATATGGATACACACCTGTCATATATATATATCTGAACCGGTTAAATGTACTCATATTATAGACTCTTGCCATCTGTATAAGCTTTATATCTGTATTCTTTATTCCATCTGTAACTCCCGTAACCACCATGGGAATAACAACCATTGCCGATATTATGCGTGACACATTTTTAGAACCAAACCACATAAGTAAAAGTATGATAAATGCTGCTACTGGAAGTGCTTTCATAAGCTGGAGTGGTATTTCTATGAATTCAGCTATAAGCTTATATTTTGCAGCACATATTCCAAGAATAACTCCAAAAACAATGCCTGCCATAAGACCTGTTCCTATATTTATCATGCTGTGCATAAGCGTAACATAAAACTGTTGTGATGCAAGCATATTCATAATAGTTTTTAATACAGCAACAGGACTTGCAAGCAATAGCTCAAGTCCTGTCATCATACTGGCAAACTGCCATATTAAAAGCCATATAAGAACTATAACAATCCTTCTAATGTGCTTCATTGTCATCTCCTGTTTTATTGTTCTTAAAAACAAGCACCTTCTGAATCATCTTTCCTGATACTGATAATATCCTGAATGTATATCCTCCACACTCTGTTTCAAACTTTTCATTCTCTGATGGAATCTTGCCAAGCTTATATATCATATATCCGTTAATCGTATCTATATCCTCACAGTTAAACTTTATACCAAGCTTTTCTTCTATATCTTCAAGTGGTGTCTGACCATCCATCTCATATCTGCCCTCAGAAATCTGTTTTATCTGCACTTCCTCTTCATCATACTCATCAAGGATATTGCCGACTATTTCTTCAAGAATATCTTCCATAGTTACAATACCAGTAGTCTGTCCATACTCATCTACAACAACTGCAAAATGATTCTTCTTTGACTGCATTTCCTTAAACAACACACTTACGCTTCTTGTCTCAGGTATACAGAAAGGTTCAAACATAACCTGGTTCTTAACCTGATAAAGCTTCTTGTTTCTATCTTCCTCTTTAACATATACCTTAAGAAGATCCCTGATATGTAATATACCAATTATATTGTCTATATCCCCATCATACACTGGATATCTTGAAAAGCTCTCCTCCATAACAATGCCAAAAGCTTCACCAACAGTAAATGCTGCATCAAGTGCAACTATATTCTTTCTATGTGTCATAACATCTTCAGCCTGTTTTTCGGCAAATTCAAAAATATTACCTATCATCTCGGCTTCATTCTCTGCTATGACCCCCTGCTCATGGCTTTCATTCACCATATCCATTATTTCTTCTGTTACATCTTCATCTTTTTTTGATTTTCCAAACTTCCTAAACAGTCCGGAAAACAATCCTTCATTTCCTTCCGCGGGATGACCCTCGTTCATAATCTGTAAAATCCTTTCATCTTAATCTCTATTCTTGCGCTGTCTTTTGCGCATCTTAAGTTTGTGCGTAAGCACAAATCTTGCGTGTGAAAAATCTTATTTTTCACACTATTATTAAATAAATATTAGTACTACAATCGCCACTAGGATATCACATACTTATCACAGCAGTCAATAATCATATGTATTTTAGCCATTAATTTTATCACCAAAACCTGCACGCACATCATCTGTGATTCATTTCAAGGCTTACACTTAACGCTTTATCCACCTGACCTATGATATCATTATCAAGGTGACATACTTTATCCTTTAGTCTTTTTTTATCTATCGTACGAAGCTGTTCTAAAAGTATAACTGAATCCTTCACTATATTATAATGGCATGCATCTATTTCAACATGTGTTGGAAGCTTTGCCTTATTCATCCTGGATGTTATCGCCGCACATATAACTGTCGGACTATGCTTGTTGCCGGTATCGTTCTGTATAATAAGCACCGGCCGTATTCCTCCCTGTTCTGAGCCTACAACCGGTCTTAAATCAGCATAAAATATATCTCCACGTTTGATTACCATTATATCACACTCCCAAAGCATTTACTTAATCGATTATACTTAAAGTATTGCCAGGTTTCTGTTGTTTATTCACACGTGTTTTTCTTAAAGTAAATGTGATAATAATACTGGTATGTTTTTTATAATATCTCCTGCAACCATGGAATATCTTGTTTTTTCATCTGCCGCCTTATCTCCTGCAAGACCATGTATATATACACCAAGCTTTGCCGCTTCAAAGCAATCCATCCCCTGTGCCATAAGTGAGGTTATCATTCCTGAAAGCACATCTCCTGAACCACCTGTTGCCATTCCGTCATTACCTGATATATTAATATAAATATCTTTTCCGTCTGTAACCACCGTTCTTGCATCCTTTAACACACATATACAGTTATGTTCACGTGCATAGCTGACTGCCGTCCCTGTTATATCTGCTTTTATATCCGCTATGCTTTTTCCTGTCAGTCTTGACATTTCTCCTATATGTGGCGTAACAACAACATTATTCCCACGAAATGTTATCTGCTCCTCCACTGATATGTTAAGTGCATCTGCATCAAAAAGTCTTTTCTTATCAGTTCTTTCTGCTATATATCTGACATACTTTAATGCCATATCACATTTAGAAAGTCCGGGACCTATACATATTGCATCTGACCATATGACTGATGCCTCCGGTTCTAAAAACTCCCCATCACTATATATATCAAGAAGACATTCAACATTATTATTAAGAACGATATTCCTGTTATCACTGTGTGTTATCAGCTTCACAAGCCCTGCACCCATCCTGTATGCTGCCTGTGATGCCAGGACTGCCGCCCCACCATACTGCTTTGAACCGGCAATAATCAGTGCTTTTCCACAGCTGCCCTTGTTACTGTCAGGCTTTCTTTTAATAATATTTTTTGCTGCATCTGACTCTTCATATACATATTTATTCCTTGGCATATCTTTATATTCAGCAAAACCTATATCAGCCGTTATAAGATTCCCACAATAAGCTGCTCCTGGATAAAGCAGCTGTCCCACCTTTCTATAACCAAATGTCACCGTTGTATCTGCCTTAACCGCACATCCTAAAACCATGCCGCTCGTTGCACTTATGCCTGAGGGAATATCAACAGCTGTAACATAAGCACCTTTACTATGTGCTTTATTAATATTATCCACTATACAGGCCGCTTTTTCCTTAAGACTCCCTGATAACCCATTTCCAAAAAGAGCATCTACTATAACTCCATAACCAGAAAAATCCGGGTCATCAATACATTGTATGCCCAGATTTCTTATTATGTTCAATTGTATTCTATATTCTTGTGTTGAATGTCTTCCTTCATTCAAAAAAACATCAACCTTATAACCTTTTAGAAAAAGCTGTCTTGCTATAGCCAGACCATCAGCACCATTGTTTCCACTTCCACATATACATATAATACGTACCCCTGCTGTTTTATCAATCTGCTCCAATATGTGTCCTGTAACTGACAGCGCTGCCCTTTCCATAAGAACAACAGATGGAATTCCAACACCAGATATGGAATATTCATCAACCTTCTTCATCTCATCCGCATTTAATATATACTTCATAAGCACATGCACCAAGCCTTTCAGTCATGTTATTCTGTTTCCTGCGTTCCCTCGTTGATTCTGTCAACAGCACTGCAGTTTTCCGGTCCAATGATATCATGGATCAAGGAATACATATTCTCATTGTTAGTTTCCTTATCCTGCTTTATAAGAATATTCTTCTTAAGCTTAACTCTTGTAGCATCTATCCACTTGTTAAGCACCTCTATATCCTCATGATTAGAATTCATCTTACTATAGCATACCTTGAGTGTCTCTGTTAAAAGTCTTTCATTAGCCCTTGCCAGTTCTCTTGGTAGTTCCATCAGTTCATCCTCAAGATTAGCTATCTTGTCCTTTGACTCCTGTATAAGTCTCTGGTTCTGGTTCATAACATGTTCTCTGTTATCACCAACACTCTCCATATTCTCAACAACATCATTAATCAGCTGTTTTTTTAACTTTTTAATATCCTTGATATCAGTATTAAGCCTGCCTTGTTTTTTTAACAGTTCATTAACCTGCTTTTCCCAATAGGCTATTTCATCAGTTTTTATCTTATCATTAACAAGATGATACCATCTTTCATCCAGTGTTAGAATAGGAATATTCGTAAATACCCCATTATTTTTTAATGAATCATACGTAATCTCAGACATTAACAATCCCCCTTAGTAATTCAACGTTCATAAAAACACGAGAATATTCTAGCTTTTTATTCTGGAATTATCAACTAATTTTTATTGGCAATATTATATGAAAGCCTCATAAGACTTTCTGACAGATGAACATTTTCAACAATAACATCATCCGGAAGATTAAGATCTGTGTGTGCAAAATTCCATATAGCCTTTATTCCTGCATCTGCTACACGACGGCCTATTTTTCTTGCTGCTTCTTTAGGAATCGTGAGTGCAGCTATCTCTATGTTATTATTTTTTATAAAATCCTCCAGCTTATCCATCATCATTATACTTATATCATCACGTATAACCTGGCCTTCAAGCTCTGGATTGCTATCAAACACACCACACACTACGAATCCTCTTTTTTCAAAGTCAGCATAGTTAATGATTGCCTTTCCAAGATTACCAGCACCAATAATAATCATATAATGTTTTCTGTTTATTCCAAGAATCTTTCCTATCTCATCATATAGATATTTAACATTGTAGCCGTAACCCTGCTGGCCAAAACCACCAAAATTGTTAAGATCCTGTCTTATCTGTGATGCTGTAACCTTCATCTTGGTACTTAAATCCTTAGATGATATTCTCTGCACGCCGCTCTCTATCAATTCGCCCAGATATCTGTAATATCTTGGCAATCTCCTTATAACGGCTGATGATATTTTCTTACTGTCTTCCATAACTATCCTCTGTTTCTATCAAATTACATTTTATAATCCGGTAAATACCCTGCATGGGCATTCATTATATATTATCCTGATTATTAAGTGGATAACAAACGCTCTGTTAATTATATAACAATTCCCGGATTATGTCAAAATGCAAAAACCCATCATCATATATTACAAAACTTTTTTATCCAAGAACCCTCTTTGCAATATCTACCGACTCCTTGGCATCCTTTGAATAAAAGTCCGCATGTATCTCCTTTGCGTACTCTGGTGTGAGCACAGCTCCACCAACCATAACCTTGCAGTCAAGATTATTCTCATGGATAAGCTCTATAGTTTTCTTCATAGATACAAGTGTTGTTGTCATAAGAGCTGACAGCCCACAAAGCTTTGCATCATTATCTCTTATTGCATCTACAACTGCCTGATACTCTACATCTTTACCAAGATCTATAACCTCATAGCCATAGTTTTCAAGCAGAACCTTTACTATATTCTTACCTATATCATGGACATCACCCTTAACTGTTGCTATAACTATCTTACCCTTGCTTACAGGAGCATTATTGCTCATAACCATATGCTTTCTTATAACCTCAAAGGCACCCTGTGCTACTCCTGCTGCCATAATAAGCTGTGGAAGGAATAGTGTGCCCTTTTCGAATTCTTCACCTATCTTATCAAGTGCCGGAATAAGAGCATTATTTACAATATCCATTGAATCCATAGTTGAAAGCAGCTCCTCTGTTATGGTGGAGCCTTCATTCTTTAAGCCCTTCTCCACAGCATAAAACAGATCATCACATGTGTAGCTTCCCTTTTTATCTTTAAGATTGATATTGCCTGCTGCTCCAGAATTCTGGTTCTTTTCTCCTGCTGATATATTTCCTGCATTACCATGGCTCATATTCATAGGATTGATTTTACTTACATCAGGCATAGATGCATATGCCCTTATATAATCAACTGAATTCTTATCTATGTTGGCAAGAAGCTTATATGCTCTTACTGCACCCATCATCTCATATACGTTAGGGTTGATGATTGCAAGATCAAGTCCGCTCTGCATGGCCATAGTAAGGAATATATGATTGACAAGCACTCTGTTAGGAAGTCCAAAGGATATATTAGACACACCAAGCACTGTTCTTAATCCAAGCTCATGCTTAACTGTATGAAGTGCATTAAGAGTCTCCATAACTCCCTCCTGCTCTGCTGAGGCTGTCAGTGTAAGACAGTCTATATATATATCCTGCTTAGGAATACCTATAGCCACAGCCCTGTCCATAATCTTCTTAGCTATGGCAACTCTATCCTGTGCTTTTTTAGGTATACCATTCTTATCAAGTGCAAGACCTATTACTGCTGCTCCATACTTCTTTACTATCGGAAGAATGTTATTAAGAGATTCCTCTTCACCATTCACAGAGTTAACTATAGGCTTGCCGTTATATATCCTCAATGCTGAATCAAGCACCTCTGGAATAGTTGAGTCAAGCTGTAAAGGCACATCAACAACAGACTGCAGTGACTTAACTGTATCTATCATCATCTGTCTTTCATCTATTCCAGGCAGTCCTACATTAACATCAAGTATATCTGCTCCTGCTGATGTCTGTTCAAGTGCCTGTCCTAATATATAATCCATATCATTATCAATAAGCGCCTGCTTAAACACCTTCTTGCCAGTAGGGTTGATTCTTTCTCCTACTACTCTTGGCTGGTCTACTATAACGGTATTCGTAGCAGAACATACAGCTGATGGGATAACAATCGGAGCCTTTATAGGATTGCCCTCTTTTTTAAGCATATCTGCCAATGCGCTTATGAATTCAGGAGTTGTTCCACAGCAGCCACCAAACACCTTTATTCCATATTTTCTTAGGTCCTTCATAAACTCTGCAAACTGTGGTGCATTAACATTGTAAAGATTCGTAACTGGATCTGGAAGTCCTGCGTTAGGCTTAACTATAACCGGAAGGTTAGTCCATTGTGTAAGCTCTGCTATAACAGGTTCAAGCTCCTTAGGTCCAAGTGAACAGTTTACACCAAGAGCATCTACTCCAAGTCCTGCTGCTGTAAGTGCAAATGCTGATATCTGACATCCTGTAAATGTACGCATATTTTCTTCAAATGTCATGGTAGTCATGACTGGAAGTGAGCTGTTTTCTTTAGCTGCAAGCACTGCTGCCTTAACGTCAAGCAGATCTGTCATAGTTTCAAATACAACAAGATTGGCACCTGCTGCTTCGCCTGCCTTCACTATTTCAGCATACATCTCATATGCTTCCTCAAAGCTGAGTGTTCCTGTAGGTTCAAGCAGCTGTCCTATAGGTCCAACATCAAGAGCTACAAGTGCCTCTGGCTTGACATTATCACATGCTGTTCTTGCATTCTTAATACCAGCAGTAACAAGCTCATGAACTGAATGCCCACATTCCTCAAGCTTATATCTGTTTCCTCCAAATGTATTGGCATATATGATATCTGAACCAGCATTAAGATACTTTTCATGTATAGATATAAGAAGCTCTGGCTGCGTAATATTTAACATCTCTGGTGTTTCACCCATCTTCATGCCTGCAGCCTGCAGCATCGTTCCCATACCGCCATCAAGGATCACATAATCCTTCTTTAAAAGTTCTTTAAGCTTATTATCCATTGCAATGTCCTCCTGATTCCCTGAAGCTGCATGTACCTTTGAGATTACATGACATGCATCCCTTATTCTTTGCACTTACTTCTCCTGTAGTAAGTCCTATAACCGCCGTAACTGACTTTGTTGGCACCATCATATCCGTTTTTCCTACATTAAGCCCTATAAGCTTTGGTGCGTTAAGCACCTTTAAGAACTCCCCCTGCTGTGATAATGGAAGATCCCCATATCCTATGCCAAAACGAAAGGTCTGGTTATATTCCGGGAGTTCTTCTTTTATGATGGCTTCTAACTTATCGCATACCTGCTCTATTGCGGCACTTGCGAGACTGTCTGAAACAACGGCCTTTGCAAGATCCAAAGTCTGCATAATACGGAGCATTCTGTCTATTCCCTCAGATAATGTAACTGCTATAAGTGCTGCCCTGTCACATCCCTTAAGATGTTCTTTTATCGAATTGCCTCTAAGTATAAGTCCTGTACCATCAAGCTCTACGCCATCAGCAGTCTGTGTCACTCCTGTAACTCTATAAGTATATCTTGGAACAGCTGCTTTGATAACCTCTGCCTCACACTCATCTATAAGCATATTTACTGTAGCATCAGCACTGATTCCCTTATACCCCAGATATCTTAAGACTTCCTTACGGTTGATGCGCTCAAGCATAATCTGCTTTTTCATCAGAATGCTCCTTTCTTTATTTATCTGTCTCTGTTTTTCTTAGCTCTGTCCTTACCCTTATGCTTTGACTTTCCATGGCTCTTGCCACGCGTCTGATTGGCTTTTTCCATATTAACACGACGTCCCTTTATAAGAACGTTATCATTCATGGCCTTAAGCACCTTTTCAGCATGAATTGCTGGTACATCAACAAATGTATAATTATCCATCATATCTATGGCACCAACAAGCTTTCCTGGCATTCCTGACTCCCCAGCAATAGCACCAAGAATATTAGATGGCTTTATCTTATCTTTCTTTCCTATATTTATGAAGAGTCTTACCATTCTTGAATCATCTCTGTCCATATCGAAGTGGAAATCCTCTACCTCATCTACTCTGTCAAGAGTATCCCCGATAAGCATTTTAAGAATTGCTGCTGCCATGTCCATAGATGTATATTCTTCATGGTTGACATGTTCCTCCACAAGATTAACCATATCTGTAAGGCCGCCCTCTTCAATAGTCTGCTTAATCTTATCAAACATATTATCGAGCTTTGTATTCTTAACATCATCAAGTGATGGAACTGGCTTGGCAAGTATCTTAGTCTTACAGTATCTTTCTATATCCTTAAGCTTATATACTTCCTTACCACTTATGAAAGACAGTGCCATGCCTGACCTTCCAGCACGTCCTGTACGTCCTATCCTGTGTACATAATATTCTTCATCCTGTGGTATGTCATAGTTAAATACCATATCAACATCATCAACATCAATACCTCTTGCTGCAACATCAGTAGCTATAAGAATATCTACATTTCCACTTCTGAAATCATCCATAACTCTGTCTCTTTGCTGCTGCTTCATATCTCCATGTATTCCATCTGCAAAATATCCTCTGCCCTTAAGTTCAGATATGAGCTCATCAACCTGTCTTTTCGTATTACAGAATACTACGGAAAGTCTTGGATTATATATATCTATAAGCCTGCATAACACCTCTGTTTTATTCTTAGGTCTTACTTCATAGTAGAACTGCTCTATATTAGATACAGTAAGTTCTTTTCTTACTACCTTTATAACCCTGGCATCCTTCTGGAAATTTCTTGCTATATCCATGATAGCCTTTGGCATAGTTGCTGAAAACATAACCGTCTGTCTGTCCTGCGGAGTTTCAGTAAGAATAGTTTCCATATCTTCCCTGAATCCCATATCAAGCATCTCATCAGCCTCATCAAGAATAACCATATTGATATTATCAAACTTAACTGTTTTTCTTCTCATATGATCCATAACTCTTCCAGGTGTACCAACTATAATCTGCACGCCTGTCTTTAAAGACTTAATCTGTCTTACTATCTCCTGGCCTCCATATACAGGTAAAACCTTTATGTCACTCATATATTTGGCAAGCTTTCGAATCTCTTCTGCAACCTGTACTGCAAGCTCTCTTGTAGGACATAATACAATCGCCTGTGGCTTCTTTATCTGTGGATCTATCTTCATAAGCATTGGGATAGTGTAAGCTGCTGTCTTACCTGTACCTGTCTGCGCCTGTCCTACTACATCTATCCCCTCACATACTGCCGGAATAGCCTGTGTCTGTATAGGTGAGGTTTCTTCAAAACCCATATCCTCAATTGCCCTTAATATTCTTTCATCAATATTTAACTCTTCGAATTTCATTCATTTCCTCATTTCTTTTTATTTATGTCTGACTTATAAAGATGTCTTAGTCAAAAGCCCCTGGCACATAATACCATTCTGATATTTACATATCGCGGGATTATCATCCCTCTTTCATGTTCATATTGTGGCGGCTTTATGTGAGTTTAGACCTTTTGACCCTAATATCTAATAATACATTACAGATGTAAATAAGTCAAAATTATTAAATCTTTTTCTTACCACTTTTTTATTATGCTGCCTGCACAAATGGTGTTTTTCCCTGATATTCCCCTGATATTCCTCAGATTATCCCCTGATATATATTAAAGCCTTTGCATTTTAATATAAAAAACAGTATATTATGATGTATGTGTCAAAAACATAGAAAGTTATTTATTTCTGCAAAAAAAATTTTTACTTAAGACACACTGATATTTATACAAATCAGAAAAAGAACAGATATGGAAAGGATTTCATCTATGATATTATCTTGTAATAATATAAGTAAATCATTTGGAACTGATGTAATAATAAAATCATGTTCGTTTAATATTGAAGACCACGAAAAAGCCGCCATTGTAGGTATCAACGGAGCTGGCAAATCAACTCTTCTTAAAATAATCACAGGTATAGAGCCTGCTGATACCGGTCTTGTCACTTTAGCTAAAGACAAAACCTTAGGATATCTTGCACAGCAGCAAAACCTTGGAAGTGATAATACTATATATGACGAATTATTATCCGTAAAACAATATATTCTTGATATGGAGAAGGAACTCCGTTCCATCGAAAAACGCATGAATACAGCAGATGGTGATGAACTTGAAAATCTCATGAAAAAATATTCCGACCTGAATCACAGGTTTGAAATGGAAAACGGATATGCATATAAAAGTGAAATAACAGGAGTCCTTAAAGGCCTTGGTTTCTCTGAGGAAGATTTCACACTTAATGTAAATACACTTTCAGGTGGCCAGAAAACAAGAGTTGCCCTTGGCAGGCTGCTTCTTGCAAAGCCCGATATTATTCTTCTTGACGAGCCTACCAATCATCTTGATATGGAGTCTATCCGCTGGCTTGAGAATTATCTTCTTAACTATAATGGTGCTGTTCTTATTGTAGCCCATGACCGCTACTTCCTTGATAAAATAGTAAGCAAAATCATAGAGCTTGATAATGGAGTGGCTACTGTATTCTCTGGAAACTATACTGATTATGCTGCCAAAAAAGCAATCCTTAGAAACATGAAGCTTAAGGAGTACTTAAACCAACAAAGAGAAATAAAACATCAGGAAGACGTTATAACAAAGCTCAAGCAATTCAATCGCGAAAAATCAATCAAAAGAGCTGAAAGCCGTGAAAAAATGCTTGATAAAATAGAAATTGTCGATAAGCCTCAGGAATTAAACGACAAAATGAACATAAAGCTTGAACCTAACGTAGTCAGCGGTAATGATGTTCTTACAATATCTGGTCTTTCTAAAAGCTTTGATGATGTTACTCTTTTTGACAATATTGATATTGAAATCAAACGTGGTGAACGTGTTGCCCTTATTGGTAATAACGGAACAGGAAAAACCACTATCCTTAAGCTTATAAACGGTATTATAGAACCTGATTCTGGTTCTATATATCTTGGCGCTAAAGTTAATATTGGATATTATGACCAGGAGCATCATGTTCTTGACCCTGATAAAACTATTTTTGATGAAATCAGGGATGCATATCCTGACCTGAACAACACCCAGATACGTAACACACTTGCTGCATTTTTATTCACCAACGAAGATGTATTCAAGTACATACGTGACTTAAGCGGTGGAGAAAAGGGACGTGTTTCCCTTGCCAAGCTTATGCTGTCCAATGCTAACTTCCTTATTCTTGATGAGCCGACAAACCATCTTGATATTGTATCCAAGGAAATACTTGAAAATGCACTTAACAACTATACAGGCACTGTTCTTTTTGTATCACATGACCGTTATTTTATAAATGCTGCTGCAACAAGAATAATCGAGCTTTCTAACAAAACTGTTGTAAATTATATTGGAAACTATGATTATTATCTTGAAAAAAGGGATATACTTAGTGCAAAACCTATTAATACAGTATCCTCTGCTGATATAGAGCATGCTAAAAAAGCTGCTGATTCTAAAGCAAGCTGGCAGGAAGAGAAAGTAAAACAGGCTCAGCTTAAGAAAATAAAAAATGAACTAAAGCGCACAGAAGAACGTATAGCAAATATTGAAGAACGTATAGATAAGCTTGATAATATGTATGCAGATCCTGCTATAAGCAGTGATACAGCAAAGCTTATGGAAATCCATACTGAAAAAGAAGAGTTAAGTAAGGAACTTGATAAACTGTATGACAGATGGGGTGAACTTACAGACATGTAATCACTTTAGCAGGCAGATTTTCCACCTCAAAACCCACGAAAAATGCCGAAAAAAGGCAATTCTTAAGTGGTTTTTATTGACAAAAGTACTCTTATGGAGTATAAATAATTTATACTTATTATTACTTATTTCATTTAAGGAGGATGTAGTTTATTATGAATAAGACAGAGTTAGTTGCTGCAATCGCAGAGAAGGCTGAACTTTCTAAGAAGGACGCTGAAAAGGCTTTAAAGGCATTCACAGAAACAGTTGCTGAAACATTACAGAATGGTGATAAGGTTCAGTTAATCGGTTTCGGTACATTTGAAGTTGCTGAAAGAGCTGCAAGAACAGGTAAGAACCCTCAGACAAAAGAGGAAATTCAGATTCCTGCATCTAAGGCACCTAAGTTCAAGGCTGGTAGAGCTTTAAAGGATACTGTTAATAAGTAATTTAGGAAAAGTGATTTTTCTGATAACATTACGACTGTCACTTAGGTGGCAGTCTTTTTTGATGTGCAGGCAGTTATCCATATCAGATGAAGGCCTGATTGTTAATAAAAAGCTGAAAGGATATAAACAGATATGGAAATAGAAAAAAAATATCTTGTTTCACATATACCGGATAATCTTGATGAATTCCACTGCCGGCATATAGAACAGGGGTATCTTTCAACCAACCCTGTTGTCAGAGTAAGACGTGACAATGATGAATATTATCTTACATATAAAGGTAAAGGCATGATGGTACGTGAAGAATATAATCTTCCTTTAACCAGGGAAGCCTATGAACATCTTATTAAAAAGGCAGATGGCAATATCATAAGCAAAAAAAGATACGAGCTTCCTGATAATTCAGGACACACTATAGAGCTTGATATATTTGAAGGTGTATTTGAAGGTACTGTACTTGCTGAAGTGGAATTTTCAACTGTAGAAGAAGCTGATAACTATATTGCTCCGGATTTCTTTATAAAAGATGTTACTAACGATTCAGAATACCATAACAGCAATATGAGTAAAAAGAGGTTTGACCAATGAAAAGATTACTAGAAACGAAAAGACTAATAGATATATTAGATATTCATCCAGATATAGCTCTTGAAACACTCCAAAGAGCCCGTATGGCAGCATTTACGCTCGTCAAATGGCTGTTATGTTCTGTACTTTCTGGTTCTGTTATCGGACTTATAGGTGCTCTTTTTTACAAATGCTTACAATATGTAACAAACATCCGGACAACTTACAGCTTTACGCTTTTTTTTCTTCCACTTGCCGGAATCATTATCGTTTTTATATATAGACTGACAAACGAAGCTGACAATACTGGTACCAACCTTGTTATAACTGCCATACAGTCTAATGTTGAGGTTCCCGTAAAAGTAACTCCTCTTATTATTATATCAACATTGCTGACACATCTATGCGGCGGTTCTGCCGGACGTGAAGGTGCTGCACTGCAGGTTGGTGGATCGTTAGGTGATTTCTTTGCCAAGCTTTTTAATTTTGATGATAAAGATACCCGAATCATGATCATGTGTGGCATGAGTGCCTGTTTTTCAGCTTTATTCGGAACACCAATAGCTGCAGCTGTATTTTCCATGGAAGTTATAAGTGTTGGTGTAATGTACTATGCGGCTTTAGTTCCATGTATAATATCCTCACTTACTGCACAGGGCATAGCTGGACTTTTAGGTGTCACACCTACGGCTTTTACTATCGGTGATATATGCAGTTTTAACATATCAACATGTTTACGCTTAATTATCATGTCAATACTTTTTGCTCTTGTAAGTATTGCCTTCTGCTATATGCTGCATACATCTTCCAGAATTTATTCGAAATACATAGAAAACCCATATATAAGAATTGTGACTGCTGGTATATTAGTTATCCTTCTAAGATACATAACCGGAACAACTGATTATCTAGGAGCTGGTGCACCAGTTATAGCATCGAGCTTTTTATCAAGTTGTGCATGGTATGTGTTTATCCTGAAGATGATATTCACAGCTGCAACGCTTGGCGGTGGATTTAAGGGCGGCGAAATAGTACCAACTCTCTTTGTAGGCGCAACACTTGGAAGCTTCCTTGCTTCTATATTCGGTCTTCCTATAGGCTTATGCGCAGCCTGCGGAATGGTAAGTGTATTCTGCGGTGTTACCAACTGCCCTCTTACATCTTTTATTATATCTATAGAAATGTTTGGAGCTGCTTCTATTAAATATGTTATAATATGCATTGCAATTAGTTATATGCTTTCTGGATATTACAGCTTATATAACAGCCAGAAGATAGTTTATTCTAAGTATAAGACAGAATATATTAATAGGCGGTCACATTGAAATATTGTTGTTTAATTGAATATTAATTGGTGACGAACGGACGACATAATATAAGTAAAAATCGGTGCTGCACATACATCATCGATGCCAGAAGTTTC
>ULVF01067382.1_pt1 | contig 20973 bp, 17 predicted proteins | sample 1959201 | NCBI WGS metagenome assembly ULVF01 (sample SAMEA4835779, study PRJEB28245) | human gut metagenome | biome: gut microbiome; material: fecal sample | place: Denmark | collected 2008 | reverse complement strand
TGAGCCGTTCCTCCGCTTTTTTATCCCCGTACTTCATCTGATCAGCCCGTTCTTCTTGTATTTATCGGACGTGCCGATTTCGTGCTATTTGTCAGGCGGTCGGTCTGTCACCGTTGCCGAGGGCGTAGCGGGCTGCGTCGGGACGGAGTGGGGACGGACGCCCCCTTGAAACAGAACGACGGACAACGACAAGCTGTGCGGTCTTGTCCTTGTCCGTCGTTGCCTGCTTGCCGCAGGTCATCCGGCCCCATGCCGTGGGCCGGCGGGTACTCCTTTTTTATTTCACCTTGATGGTGGTGATGGGCTGTGTCTTTGTCGCGTCAAGCAGTACAGCCTGATATTTCACCTTGTCAAATCGGATGGTCTTCAGGTCCAGCTTCCTGATGGCGCTGTTGTGCATGGTGCGGTAGTAGATGGCCAGATCCTTCATGTCCGTTGCCGATGTCCACTGTGTGGCGCTGGGGATGTCGGCGGGGGTCTCTCCGTCGGCAAACTCTATGCCAACGGGTATGTCGAAGTTGTTGAGTATCTGGAAGCACTGCAGCACCGTTTCCTCAGCCGTCTGCTTCTTGGGGGCCGTGGCCTGGTAGAAGGCGGCGCGCACGAAGCGCGATGGGGGAGTGACGTCGCCGGGAATGCCGAGAAATCCGCTGCCGGCTCCAAACGATGCGAGGGCGGTGCCGTCGAGCGTCTTCGCCTTGGCCGTGCCGGGATAGAGGTTGACATAGTTGTTGAGATTCGTCATCTGCCATTCATAGCCCGGCGAGTTGGTGAGCACGCCCAGCTTGCTCTCGAACACGTTCACCTTGCCGTCCGTTATCTCGATGACGATCTGTCGTCCCGATGGCTCCGTGATGCGCCAGTGAACGGTCGAGGCTCTCGGGTCGATGGCCACCACGTGCACCTTTTTCATGCCTTCGATCACCTCGTCGACGGTGCTGAAGTTGCCCAGTATCCACGACACGAGCTGAAGGTCGGCGATGCTTGTCGTGCGGGTGGCGTCGCTGTAGTCCTCATACCGGCCGTAGCCCGGAAAATAGAACAGGCCTGCCGACAGGCCCTTCTCGTTCAGTCCCTCGGCCACAAACTCTTCCTGCTCCACGGCCAGGCCGATATATCCGTATTTGGCCGTAAACTGCAGTCCGTTCTTCTGTCCGCCGGGCACATACGACAGCTGTGTGTATCCGCGTGGCACGATCACGTATTTGCTGTTGAGGTCGCTGCCGCCCCATTCAATGGTTCTTGCCGGAATGCTTGTACCGTCGGCCGTCTTCAGGGTGATGCCCGTGCAGGCATCTGCCCGCTGAATGCCCAATGCCATGAGGGCCGCCATGGCCATTGTGGATAATCGTCTCATTTTCATAGGCCTTTCATTTTTTGTTGATATTTTCATTTATGCTGACAGGCTCCCGGCTTCCCCTTTCTTGCGGGTCTCCCTGCCATCGGTTGCCGGGACTTTCCTTCATAATCCAAAGATAGTAAATAGTTTCGATATATCTATGTTTTTGCCCGTTTATTTGCACATTTCATCCCGATTGCCTTTTGTGACCGCCCTATTTCCCGCTCTTGCCGGGCCGTCCGTTCGTCCATGTCCCCTTCGGTCCGTTTCTGCCGGTATGTCCCGATCTGCATGGACGCGCCGCGGTGTCCGGCAGGTTGTCGCTCTTGCGCCCGTCGTGCATCCGGTCCCCGGATGGGATGCCGGTAGGGGTCTTCCTGACGGGGTGGGGCAGGCTTGTCCCTCCGTCTGTCTTTATCTCCTCCCATTCCCGGGCACGGACACGCTCACCCGCGGACGCCCTCCCGGTGCATTCCTGCAACCATCCCGTCACATCCGGTTGTCTCTTAGCATGTTGCGCCTTCTGTCTTCGTCGTTGCCCGGCACCATACACATGAGGGAGCGCCATGGGTATGGCGCTCCCTCTCCGGTGCTCATGGCACCTGTTTCCTTACAGATTATTTGTTTTTCTTTTTGGTGATTGTCGTCCGGCTGCTGCTTTTCCCATGGGGGTCGCAGCCGTCTTTGTGTTGTCATCGGCCGCCTTCCCGTCGTTGTCCGTCGGCCGATGCTCCTGCCTTTTAGATTCCGTCCGGGCTATAGAAGAACGAAGTCAGCGGATCGGGGTATTCAAACAGCTCGTCGGGCTTGAAGAAGCGCCTGATCTCGATGGCAGCGTTCTCGGGACTGTCCGAGGCGTGTACGATGTTCTCCTGTCCGCTCATCGAGTAGTCGCCTCTGATGGTTCCCGGGGCGGCCTTGCGTCCGTTGGTGGCTCCCGTGATGGTGCGCACCACCTGCACGGCCTCGCAGCCCTCCACGCACATGGCCACTACCGGAGCAGCCTTCATCGATGTCTTTACAAAATTAAAGAACGGACGGTCGGCCAGATGGGCGTAGTGCTCGTTCAGCAGCGCGTCGTCCAGCTGCATCATCTTCATGCCTACGATGCGCAGGCCCTTGCGCTCTATGCGGTTGATGATCTCTCCGATAAGCCTTCTCTGTACGGTGCAAGGCTTCAGCAGTATTAAAGTTCTTTCCATGTCTGATGACTTTATTTGATTGTTACCAAGGTTTTTATCGTTTCTTGCTCATCCCTTCAGGGCTTTGCCGTCGGCGAAGGCGTTGCCGGCCTTTTCGCCGATCCTGCGGTATTCGTTGTTGAACGGATCGAATATCACGGGTGCGGCCTTCTCCACGTCCACACGGCCGTCTTCGCCGATGGCCCTTTCGTCCACGCTCACGTTCACGATCTCGCCGCGCAGGATGCAGGTCTCCGGATTGTAGTCGATGAGCCGGCACTCCACGGCCACGGCCAGCTCGTCGATCAACGGGGCATCGACAAACTCCGATTTCGTGGCATGAAATCCGGCACGCTCAAACTTGTCAGGCACCTGATTGCCCGACACCAGGCCTACATAGTCGCACGCCACGATATGTGCGGCATCCGCCATGCTCACGGTGAATGCCTTGCGTTTCAGGATGTTCTTCACCGTCTTGTGGCCGGCACTGAGGCACATGCTGATCTCTTTCATCTCGCTTATGCCGCCCCATGCCGCATTCATGGCATCGGGAGTGCCGTCGTCACCGTATGTCGCTATGATGAACACCGGTTGCGGATAGGTCAACGGCTTCGCGCCAAAATTTTTTCTCATATCTTGTATTGTTCTTAGGTTTTCCGGTCATTTCAATCAAGTACACAAAAATACATATTTTACCCGACACTTGCAAATTAATTTATGTGAAAAATTTAGCTCCAATCGGTCGACCGACGGGGTCGACCGACGGCAGAGATCGCTTTTTTTGTTGGCTTGTCCGAGGTCTTCCACGCTGTTGCGCAAGATTCGTCGCCGTTTCCGTATCTATGTGAAAAGGCCTTGGGAAGTCGTTGGCGACCGTTGGGAGGAAGGGCGGCACATCCGTCTTATCTGCCGGAAGAACGTTTCCAAACGGTTGTAAATCAGCTCATTGTAAAGTAGTGAAGTTTTGTGAAGTAATATTTTTTGCCATATCGCTATTTTATGGTATATTTGTATCAGCCGATCGGGTCTTACCTCTCTTTAAGAGATTCTCCGGTCATGTCTGCAAGGGTTGTTTTCGAGGCTTTCAGGGTCCGCGTTTCTGCAGCGTGCCATCCCTTTGTCTGTGCTTCGCAATGTCCGGTGGTTGATCCGACATTCCGTGATCTTGCACTTTTCAAGCGATGTTCGTCACACCGACGATGTCATGTGCTGCCCCGTTTTCGCCTGCGCAATACATCTGTGTGTGTTGCCCCACACCTTCAACCACAATCGTCCGGCCGGTTGCGTCGATCAGTCTTAAGAGAATGGCATGACGCCAATCCGCCAATATATATAATATTGAATATTGAATAATGAGAAGGACATATATCATTCTATGGCTTTTAGTGTTGGCTCTCGTGGCCCTGTCGTGCCGTGACGACGGCAGTCAGGAGGCTCTGCTCCGGACGGCCGACAGCCTTTTGGAGTCTCACCCCGACAGCGCTCTGGCGCTTCTGCGCCGTGACTCTTCGCAGTTCAGCCGTTCGGGCAAGTCAGTGCGCATGTGGTATGTCCTCTCCCGCACCGAGGCAGAGGACAAGTGCTATGTGACGCATGTGTCCGACTCGTCCATCCGGGCCGCTGCAGAGTATTACGATGCCTCCGGCAGCGCGCGTCGCCGTGTCCGGGCGCATTACCTTCTCGGCCGTGTGTATTGCGACATGCATCTCTCGGGTCATGCCCTTGTCTCCTTCGACAAGGCGCTTGCGGTAGAAGACGCGGGCGATCCCGTCATCAGCCGCTATAAGGCTCGGGCGGCCACATGGGCCGGAGACATATACGAGGAGAAGAAGCTGGACAGGGACGCCCTGCACTACAACCTGTTGTCCTACGGCTATGCCCGGACGGCCGATGCCCCTTCGATAGCGCTCTATTCGTTACGTGACATCGGACGTTCATATTTTAGGCTTAAGCAAAGCGAGCGGGCCATATCTTATTACCGGCAGGCCGCCGACAGGGCGAAAGCCCTGCACAATGCCGATCTTTACAACTTGGTCATGGAGGAGCTGGCCGCCGTCTATCTTGAGATCGGAAGGCTCACAGAAGCCTATCAGGCATTGCAGACCCCTTTCTTGGGGACAGAAGATCAGGACATCTCAACCCATTATTTTATATGGGCTAACTATTTTAAAAGAATAGGCCGGTTGGATTCCGCTTTGGCGAATAATCGGCGGGGGATGTCTTATTGTGATATTCCTATAAAGAAAACTGCTTCTTTAGAGCATGCGAGAATGTTGGCGATGCTGGGCCGTCGTGCGGATGCCATCGGGTATTACGAGAAGTATGCCGCCTATACCGACTCCGTCGATTCCATCAACCGCAGGGAGACGTCCGACCTGTTGGCTCAGGTGGAGAGGAACCTTGACATCGAGCATCAGAACACGGTCCTGGCTGAATCGAGGGCGCGGCTGACGGTGTTGCTGTCCGTTGCCGTCTTCGTGGTGGCCGTCACCGTGTTCTTCCTGGTCAGGTATTATGTCAACATGCGCCGGCGCGTCCGCCGCCAGCAGGCCCGCATCGGGGATTATCTCCGCCGCCACCGTGAGAGCGAGGAGCTCAGGCGGCGCAACGAGGCCCGCATCGCCGAGCTGGAGTCGGAGCTGTCCTCGTCCAACGAGCGTCTCACGTCGGTGCGCCGTTCGCTGATGCGCACGGAGGCTGCGATGCTGGCGGGTCAGAACGAGCAGATGCGCTTCAGGGAGAGGCACCGCGAGCTGCTGGTGGCCGATCTGTCGGAAACGGAGGTGTACCGTCTCTATCACGACGGCGTCTCCGTTCCCTCCCCGTCCGACTATCACAGGCTGGAGGAGGCTCTGAACCATGCTTACGACAACTTCACGGTGCGTCTGCGAGATCTCTATCCCGCCGTCACGGAGAACGAGTTGTGGATCTGCTGCATGGTGAAGGCCGGCCTGTCTCCGAAGGAGATCTGCCGCATCTCGGCGTACCAGTTCAACTCGTTGAGCATGGCCAAGACGCGGCTGTATGCCAGGATCTTCCACAAGAAGGGCGGATCTAAAGACCTGGATCTCTTCATCAGGGATTTTTAGCGGGTGATGATATGTTGAAGATTCACTTTTAATATAAAAAAACAGAATATGAAAAAAGCATTGTTGATGTTTTTAATCTTGCTTACGAACATTGTTTCCACAAATGCGCAGGAGGAGCCGGCTTCCTGTTTTGATTGGGAGGAAATTGTTTGTAACGAATTTGATATGAAGAAGAAAAAAAACCGTTCGGCGATTTACGTTCCTCAACTCTACCAGTCAGAGGAATATATCCGGGTCAGATCGGAGTTTGTCGATTATGATAAGGCGCACATTATAATTACGAATATGCAAGGAGTGGTAGTAAAAGACGAATATATACAAATTGTGGCTAAGGGGGAAAATCTTTGTTATATAGGCGATTTGGATAGCGGCAGCTATACTATCAGACTTGAAACAGATGATTTTGTATTGGTCGGAGATCTAATGAAATAATAATATGTGTCATCATCCGGCTTTTACAATTTGTAACAGTTGTTCCATCAGTCCTCGTTTGTAAATGTTATATAGGTTAGCCATACACAGCGCGAGGCGCTTGTATGGCTTCTTGATGGAGGAGAGGATCGGGAATACCCGATTGTAGGACGGAATGGCTTCAGTTCCTTGTTTCCTCATTCAAGAATGTGGCATTCATTGCTCTGATCATCAGTGATTTATAAATCTGTGAAGTAAAGTGAAGTGAAATTTTTGGCTATATTTTCACTTTTTGATACTTTTGCACAGACCAAAGAATGACGAATATGAGGAAAACGGGATTCGTATTTTCTTGCATGTTCCGTGATCCGGCGGAGCTATGTCCCGCGGGCCGGCGCGTCCTTCATCAGGATATGATCAACACAACAATCCATAAATCTATGTTCATCGGGATCATGAGAAGAAATGATGATCCCTATCCTTGCCGTCATGCTCCTTTGCCCGGGCATGACGGCCGGGATTGTCATGGCATAGTGCGATGCAGGCTATCAGGAAATATAAATGATCGCTGTTTCATATAAATGCGATTTTGTGCCCGGTGGCAGGTTGACTATGCCTTCTGATGGCTTTTATCTCCGGCATCCGTACTAAAGCTTGAAAATTCCCGCAGGCATGAGAAAAATATATGAGGATGAAGAAATAGTTGTGCCCATTAAAGACCGTTTCTTGTCGGCGTGGCATATATGGCTTACCGACAGGGGCATAACCAATAATGGGAGGAGCTCAAAGACAAGCGTACTGAAATAGAAGCAAATGATAAGGAAATTCAAGGTCTACCGTCAGCACGACTCCATGGAGTGCGGCATCGCATGCCTGCGCATGGTGTGTCGGTACTATGGGGCGGAATACAGTTCGGAATATCTGTCGCATCTGTGTTTTGCCACCCATGAGGGTGTGTCGTTGCTGGGCATGAGCGAGGCGGCTGAACGCCTGGGTCTGGATACGGTCTGCGGACGGTTGGGACTGGAGCAGCTGCGCACGGTGTCCCTGCCCTGCATCCTGCACTGGAACCAGAACCATTTTGTGGTGCTGTACCGCATAGGCAAGAGTGGCAGGAAGTATTATATCGCCGATCCCGGCAAGGGCCTCCTGACGCGTTCGGAAAGGGAGATGCGTGAAAGCTGGGTCAGCATGCGCTCTGCCGGCGATGACCGGGGCGTGGCGATGCTGCTGGAGACCACTCCTGCGTTTTATGAGCGCATGAGACATTCCGGCGACAGCGGCGAGAGCCGCTCTTTCCGTTTCCTGTTCGGCTATCTGAAGAAGTACAGGCGGTACTTCGGCCAGATCGTCATCGGCCTCGCCCTCGGCTGTCTGCTGCAACTGGTGTTGCCGTTCCTGACGCAGGCAATCGTTGATGTAGGCATAAAAAACCGGGACATCGGCTTTGTGTGGCTTGTGCTGTTGGGGCAGCTGATGCTGACGGTGAGCCGCACGGCCCTCGACTTCATACGCCGGTGGCTGTTGCTGCACATCAGTATGCGGGTGAACATCTCCCTGGTGAGCGACTTCTTCATCAAGCTGCTGAGGCTGCCGATGTCGTTTTTCGACACCAGGCTCATGGGCGACCTGATGCAGAGGATGAACGACCATGCGAGGGTGAACAGCTTCCTGACGGGGCAGACGCTGGGCGTGGCGTTCTCGATGCTCAGCCTCATTGTGTTCGGTGTGGTGCTGCTGATGTACAACACCATGATATTCGTCATCTTTATGGCGGGCAGCGCCGTTTACGCGCTGTGGGTGACAGCCTTTCTCAGACGGCGTAAGGTGCTCGACTATGAGCTATTTGAACAGCAGGCCGTCAACAACAACAAGACCTATGAGTTTATCACGTCGATGCAGGAGATCAAGCTGCAGGACTGCCGCCGTCGCCGCCGTTGGGAATGGGAGGACACGCAGGCCGACCTCTTCGGTGTTCAGATGAAGAGCCTGAAGCTGCAGCAGACTCAGGAGGCGGGCAGCATATTCATCAACGAGCTGAAGAATATTGTCATAACGGTGGTGTCGGCAACGGCGGTAATCCACGGTGACCTGACGCTTGGAATGATGCTGGCCGTACAATATATAATAGGCCAGCTGAACGGTCCCGTAGACCAGCTGATGAATTTTTTCTATTCGCTGCAGGATGTGAAGATAAGCCTTGAGCGCATCAATGAGATACACAAGAAAAAGGACGAGAACGCCGGCGGCCACGACCTGACACTGCCGGCCGGTCCGCAAACGATAAGGCTGGAGAACATCAGCTTCAAGTATGATCCCCACTCGCCGTGGAAGACGATCGACGGCGTAGACATGGAGATACCCGCAGGGAAGGTGACAGCCATCGTGGGCGCCTCGGGGAGCGGCAAGACGACGCTGGTGAAGCTGATGCTGGGCTATTATCCCGTGAGTGAGGGACACATCACTGTCGGCGGTACCGACATGGCAAGGCTCAACCTTGACGAATGGCGCAGGCGGTGTGGCGTAGTGATGCAGGACGGCGTCATATTCTCGGAGTCGATAGCGAGGAATATTGCGGTCGATGACAACGACATAGACAAGGAGCGCATGGCGCAGGCTGCGGAGATGGCCTGCATAAAAGACTATGTGACGGGCCTTCCACTGAGGTTCGATACGAAGATCGGCCATGACGGCAACGGCCTGAGCCAGGGACAGAAACAGCGCATCCTGATAGCCAGGGCTGTGTATAAGAATCCCGACTTCATCTTTCTGGATGAGGCGACCAACTCGCTCGATGCCAACAACGAGAGAAGGATCGTCGATAACCTCGACAGCTTCTACCGCGGCAAGACCGTCGTCATCGTCGCCCATCGCCTGAGTACCGTGAGGAATGCCGACCGGATTGTCGTCATCGACCACGGGAAAGTGGTCGAGACAGGTAACCATGAGACGCTGACGGCAAAGCACGGCGCATACTACCATCTCGTGAAGAACCAGCTCGAGCTGGGCAGTTAAGACGGTCAAGATATGTGCCGGACAGAGAAATGGAGAACATGAGACATAAAAACGATAAAGCAATGGACAAAAAGGATGAGATTGAATTGCGGAGTGAGAAGATGCGCCATGTCATAGGCACGATACCTCCAAGACTGGTGAGGCTGGGAACTGTTGTCATCGTGGCTGTATGCGTGATGCTCGGGTTGTGCCTCTGGCTTGTCGATATAGACGGTAAACAGTTGTTCTCGTTGATATTCAGGCTGTGAGGATTTTTTAAGGCTCAATAGTAATAGAAGGACAGCTAACTGTGCCGCCGGTGGCTGGAAGTCCGCCCGTTGGTGCGGTCTGTAAACCGGTCGTGTCGGTAATGTTCACTTCATTGCTTATCTCACCTATTATTTTAACACACCGCCTGCCTCTCCGGCAAGGCGGTGTGTTTTTATATGTCGTAAGGGTTGATCGTATGGGATTATCGGCCGGGATATTTTCGAACGCGCCATGACGAGTCCCTCCGGCATGCCCTTTTTGGGGCGGACACGCCATCCGGCTAATCTTGAATTTACACTTGTAATCTATTGAATATCAACACATAATAAATCTGTGAACTAAAGTGAAGTAAATTCTTTGGCCGTACTTCTACTTTTTCCTACTTTTGTCTTGGCAAAAAGATAAAAGCTCATAGAAAGCGATAGCTTGATCGCCGGAAGGTGCTCTGCCATCCAGCCGATACCTATCGGATGACTATTCAGACGTTTTATCTGAGATATTAGCCATAGGACCAAAGACAAAGGACTGAAAGGACAGAATTTATCTGTGCAACAATATACATATTAAAGTCGACAATAATAAGTACATTAAAAGTAATTTGCTATGGATTTAAAATTTGAAATATTAAAGTATTCACAAAAATCAACTTGCAAAGATATGCAAGAGCGAAAGGGATTCTTTATGTTTCCTTATTACAATTATATCTATGATGCAATAGCCAAAATCATAGATAAATATCCATTTGTGCAAATGAATGACATTGTTGGGCAACTTTCGTATCAAGTCGTGTCTTATGCTTACAATAATTATTTGAAGTTTGTATATCCATTTGAATATAATTTAGCAAAAGAAAATAACTTCTTGAAAGGTTATACCGAAGAAGAGCAAAGTCAATTCTTTCGTGACAAATTATCTTCCAATGATGAGTGGATAATATATTTCTTTGAAAAATACCCAAAGTTACTTTCTATACTTGAGAGTTATACAGTCAATATCATGCTTCATATTGACAGGCTTCTTTTTGCCTTAAAAGCAGATATAGAAAGTTTTGCAATGAAAGAATCAAAGATTGATGAAATTAGTCTTTTTGAAGGGGATTTGCATGCAGGTAATTGTGTCTCGTCAGTATTGTTTCTCAATGGTACTAAATTATATTACAAGCCAAGAGGAGCTGCTAATGAAAAGTTCATCATGAGCATAATATCAGCCCTTGATAAGATGGGATTGTCTATACAATTTGGAATACCTGCATTCATAGACAGAGAAAACTATTCTTGGCATTTTCAAGTGAAACCTTGTGACATGAAGAATAGTGATTCTATCAATGAGTACTATTATAATTTGGGAAAAATACAGGCTTTATTATATCTGTTAGGTGCACAAGATATAATTCCAGACAACTTGATAGTAATTGGAAATTGCCCATATATAATTGACTGCGAATCAGTTGTATCAAAGAAGTTTAAACATTTGGATAGCACTAAAATCAGTGCGTACTTACAGTCTTCTGTCCTTGAAACAGGTATCTTGCCAGATTGGATGTTTAATGGAGCAAATGATAGGTCGCAAATCTCATCAGTGTTATTTGAATTTGATGATTCTAATTTTCATTTGCCTAAAAAAGAAGGAAAATCTTATCCTATCACGGCAGAAACTCTTCAAGATTTAGAAAAAGGGTTTACTGATGCATGTAACTTCATGAGAGCTCATAAACTTGACTTATTAAGCTATATCTACTCTTATGATTTCAACTTTATGCGTTCAAGGGTTTTATTGCATCCAACGGTTATATATTCTTACATTTTAACCGAGATGGTAACTCCCCCATATCTGCACGGAGGCAAGAATATAGAGGAACTTATAGAGCCTATTATAAGAAAAGAATCTTATGGCTTGTTAAGTATTCCTCTTATACACTCTGTTGCAAGTCAGATAGAAAAGGGAGATATACCCTACTATTTCATGTATTTAAACAAGAATTCTCTATATACTTTGCCGAATGACATCGTTGTAGATGATTGGATTCCTGTTGAGTCCAAAGGAGCTACTATCATAGCTGAAAAGTTATCTGCACTTTCCTCAAAAGTGCAGGAAGAACAATTGTGCATGATAGATGAGTCTGTAAATTTCTTTTTAGATGTTATAGGAGTCTCCGATACAAATAAAAAGCGCATTTTACCTGTTGGGAAAGATTCTATAGATAGAAATGTTCTATGGCAAGCTATCGAACGAATAGAGAAAGAGATTCGTAAGCGAATGATACATATCGACAATGAAATAGGATTTGTATGTAGAACAAGAAATATCTATGATGGGAAGTTCCAAGTTTGTTTGATGAACGACTCATTATATGACGGACTTTTGGGAGTATGCTTGTTTTACCTTACACTGTTCACATATAGCCATGAGTGGCAACACGAAGAAATCGCACTTGGAATTTTTAGGCAATTGTGTGAAAACAGAGATACTATTCATAATGGTATTAACAAGAATGAAATTGCCTTATCTCCATTGTCTGGCATTATGGGATTGTTATATATTATGGAAGTATTTCCTAATTTATACAATGCTTCGGTATATCAGTCAATAGTCAAAGAGGTAAAAGAATTAATACCTATTACAAATCTATCTGACTATATGTCAGGATTAGCGGGTGTAATACTTTTTACAGCACAGTGTAGATTGATGAGTAATGCCGATAAGTTAGCCATTTTGAAGACGAGTGGTGAAAGACTATTGCAGCTTGCCAAAAATTTAAATGGTAAGACGTATTGGACATATACAGATGGTAACAAAGTAACAGGTGAAAATGAGTTGAATTTGGGAGGGTTTGCTCATGGTAGTTCTTCAATGTCAACAGCAATGTTTTTGCTATATAAGCAATTTGGTGACATTCGCTATTTAGAGGCTTTTAACCATTCGCTTCTTCATGATCGTTCCTTTTACTCAGACAAAATACAAGGTTGGATTGATGGACGGAATCTTTCATATAAAGAAGATTGTGGAAGTTGGTGTCATGGCGCTACAGGAATTGCATTATCAAGACTAATTTTAGTTTCCAAAGGGTTTTACGATAAAACCATTACAAAAGAACTAAATGTAGCCATCAAACAGATTGAAAAAAGAATTGGCTATAACCTTTCTGTTTGTCATGGTTCTTTGGGAAATTTGGAAGTTCTACGTTTGTTATCTATGCAAGACGATACAAAAGTCTTTAAGTGGGTGAACTCGATAGCCATGGAAATAAGCAAAGGCAAAGATATTATTTGTGGAGATAACAACCGAAATAGTCAAGTAGGGCTATTTATGGGATTTGCAGGAATAGGATACCAACTCCTGAAATTTTATGATTGGAAGAATATACCAAGTATATTGTGCCTTGAAATCTCTCACTCTACATTGCTAAATTAAGATTAAGCGGATGCCGAAAAGCTTATAGAGTAGGCTAATTTAAATTATTTCAATCTATGAAAAAATTTAATCAGTTAAAATCTGTTCTGACAGACGAGTTCTCTGTCTTGAACAAGGAGTCGTTAATGCTTGTACTTGGAGGTCAAGCTCACACTGTAGCAGCACAAGGTTCTTGTGGATCATCACGAAGTAGCCAAAATTGTAGTAGCACTTCATTTTGCAACTGCACGTGTCCTATCATTATAAAAAGACCACAGCCAAGCATACCGACTAACTGCCTTTAATGATTTTTTAGGTAGTAAAATTATTTAAAAAATGGATGGGGATGTGAAACAGTACAGTTTCTGCACACCCCCATCCTTGTTTATGTGTTTATTATCATCGGCTTTTATCTTGAAGACGATATAAAAATGATTTATAATGTATAAATACTATATATTTTCTTTTTTATTGTTTGTCACAGCACAGGGTGTGAAAGCACAAACAGACAGTACCCATACTGAAAAACTGGCAGAAGTTGTTATTACTGGTGACGGTCAAATTGAAATGGGTAATAAGACTTTGTTGATACCAACCCAGCTTGAGAAAAAACACTCTGCTAATGGTTTTAATTTATTATATCTTATGCAGACTCCCGAATTGGAAGTATCACCACGTACTCGAAGCATCACTACCCATAATGGAGGAGAGGTAGTATTGTGCATTAATGGCATGGAGGCATTGCCTGAAGATGTTGCTTCTCTTAGTTCAAAAAACATCCGTACTATTGAATATATAAGAACTCCAAGTGGTAAGTATGCTGGAAAGGCAGGATTGGTTAATTTTGTCACAGTAAAAATGAATTATGGTGGCAATGTGTATTTATCTGCAAGTGAAGGGTTGGCATACAAATCAGGGGAATATTTGGCTTTTGCTGATTTCAACAAGAAACGAAATACACTATCAATTACAGCCACAGGTGACTGGCATAGGGATCATAGTTATACTGAAGGAAATGACATATTTTCCTTTTCCGACAATTCTGTTTTGGGACGTAATTATAAGGATGAAAGTCAATTTAAGAAAAATAATAATCAAACAGTACGATTGCGTTTGTCCTCAATAGGTAGCAAACATAGATTAAACACCTATGTAAATTTTACTCGTCAGGCAGAACCTACATCCAATACCATACAAGATGTTTCTTACACAGAATCATACGGAACAACGAAACGTACAGTTTCGTCAAATAGCCAATCCATAGCACCATCAGCATACGCTAATTACACATTATGGTTGCCTAAAGAGCAGGCTATAGACATTACTGCATCAGCTTCAATGGGACACAATAAATACTACAGTCTGTATGCAGAAACAGAACAATCATCCCTAAGTTCTAAAGTAATAGAAGACAACTTTGTGCTGAATGGAAATATACGTTATTCTAAAACTTTGAAAAATAGTCTTACCCTAACAGGGGTGTTGAGTAATGATTATAAACATTATACTGATGATTATGCTGGAACTGCAATGGGTAAACAGCAACTGACTTCCAATGTTACTGTTGGATTACTTCAACTTAGCAAATACAGTGAGAAATACTATTATTATGCTTCTGCTGGTTTGTCCAATACTGCAGTATCTTTAAATTCCGTGCACAATAATTACTTTATGCCTGTTGCATTTTATGGAGTAAACTATGCCATTAATAATAAACATTCATTATCGTTAAATGGCCTTTTTACGCATTCTATGTTTGAACCGTCAGAAAAAAATTCGATGGTAGTTCCTACCTCTTTTTTTGAGGCTACTTGTGGTAATCCAAACATAATACCGATGAAGATATTAGGGAATACCCTTTCATACAATGGACAGATAGGGAAATCGCGTGTTTCTCTATCATATGATAGCAATATCTACTTTGACAATATCGTACATCAATATACAGCCAATACAAATACCATTTTTGATATGCGTATAAATGATGGAACTTTCTACGGCAATATGTTTACCATAAGCTATATCTATAGTCTTTTAGAAGAACATCTGCGATTGAGTGCTACGGCGATTGAAGAATGCAATATATTAAGTGGAAAGGCCTATGATTTGTCACACAATAGTTTCCGCTTAAAGGGAGGCTTGGTCTATCTTGCAGGAGAATGGATGTTTAGCTTTGATTATCTTACTCCTTATAAATCGCTTGACATTCGCCAGCCTTGGCTCATCCAACGTCGGCCGACATATGAATGGAAAGTCAATTGGACACATAAGGCATTGACTATTGAGGCTTTGGTACGCAACCCTTTTTCACGTTACGACAAGCAACATATAACAATGGATTATGGCTGCTATAACCGAAATTCGTGGAATTTTAACGAAACTGATGGGCGCAATATAAATTTAACGCTGACTTACAGCTTTAGCTATGGTAAGAAATCTGATCGTGGAGAAATAGAGGTTGATAAGAATGTTAATAGTGCTATTATGAAAATGTATTAATCAATGAGCAAGGCTATTGAAAGTTTTTACCAGCATGATTCTATGCAATGTGGCATAGCCTGTTTGCAAATGGTTTGTAAATATTTCGGCAGAGATTACTCATTGGAGTCTTTGTCGAAACATTTCACCATGCAGACTACTCCGCAGAACGAGGTGCTCATAGTTCCTTATGACGCCAAGAACATTTACATGGTTCAGTATCATAATGACGGACATAAATGGAGTCCTGAACGTGAACCGGTAATCTCATTGTTCAATGAGTATTACGGAGGCGGAATGAACTCAGTGGTATTCCAGGAACTGCGCGAGTCACGCGGACTTGCTTACAGCGCATACGCCGAATACGGCTCTCCTGCATATAAAGAACTGCCCGAATACGCCTCAACGATTGTGATTTCGCAGAACGACAAGATGATGGACTGCATACGCACATTCAACAGCATTCTGGACACGATACCTCGCTCGGAGAAGGCCCTCGAACTGTCAAAACAGGTTATTATCAAGCGCATTGCTTCTGAACGTACCACAAGGGAAAATATATTCGACGCTTATATTGATGCGTGCGACCACGGCATCGACTACGACATCAACAAGAAGATTTACGAGACTGTGCCTTCGCTGACCATGGACGACATCGTGAAGTTTGAACAGGAAACAATGGCAAACAAGCCTTACCGCTACATGATTCTCGGCGATGAGAAGCAGCTCGACATGAAGGCTCTTGAAAAGATTGGTCCGATAAAGAGACTTACAACTGAAGATATCTTCGGATATTAATCCGTTTTATAATGGTCTGTATCTGACAGCTTATCGCCGATCTTCTTATTTTCCGGATGGTAAAGTAAGTGTGAGGGCAATTGTATTGACATTCTCAATTTGTCGTCGGCGACTTGAGGAAACAAAGCTTGACCGAAGTGTGGAATTCAGATATGACACTACGGGCAGCAGACAGTGGGGAAGGCAGACTTCTGCCGTACCCGCCTTGCTCCTCATCCCGTTCATTTCCTTTACGGACACCGCCTGCCTCCCCGGCAAGGCGGTGTGTTTTTTATATGTCGTAAGGGTTGATCGTATGGGATCATCTGCCGGGATATTTTCGAACGCGCCATGACGAGTCCCTCCGGCATGCCCTTTTCGGGGTGGACACGCCATCCGACCAATTCTGAATTTACGTTTGCAATCTGTTGGAGATTAACGTATGATAAGATCTGTGAAGCAAAATAAAGTAAATTCTTTGGCTGTATTTCTACTTTTTTCTACTTTTGTATATGCAAAAAGATATAAAGCAGGAAGAACTGTAGATATTATATGCTGTCCATTCGGCTGCCACTTGTCAGCTGTAGGAAGATGGTCTGTCAGAAAGCAGGTTCCCCCAAGGCGATGGTATGACGGTAAAAGAGAACTATATTATATAACTTATAAGATCAGGAGACTATGAGGTTAAGACGACATTTTGCAATGCTTGTATTACTGATGATAGGTGTATTGTGCTATTCACAAAATAACCGGTATATCTTGTCAGGGCATATCATTGACAGCGACGGAGGAGGTCTGCCTGGTGCGAACATTGCCATTACAAACGATTCAGCCGACACGGTAATGCGCGCTTCCAGCGATGCAGAAGGAAACTTCTCATTACAAAGGGTGCCGGAGGGTAAATACCATGTGACAATAACCTATCTTGGCTTTGATGATTATTCAAAAGACCTGTATATAGGTAGTAACGTGTCGCTCGGCAAGATAAAGCTGCAAGAATCGTCACGCATGCTTAACGAGGTGACGGTCATGGGACGCTTTACCGACGTAAAGCCATCGGGCGAAACGGTAGTACGGGTGGCGGGCAATCCCTTGGCAAAGGGACAGTCTTTCATCAACTTCCTGCGAAACGTCCGCAACCTTGACGTCACAGACAAGAGCATTAAGGTGCAGGGCAGAGACAACACCCTGTTCTACATAGACGACAAGGAGGCGTCCTTCGAACAGCTGAAAGCCTTGTCGCCTTCCATGATTTCCCGCGTTGAGATTGTTCCGCATGCTGACGCGGCCTATGGCGTCAACGCTACGGGCGGCGTGGTAAAGGTCTACCTGCGTGAGGAGGGCGGCCTGCTCGGCTCCCTGTCGTTCTACGGCGAGGCGGACAAGTACGGATATGTTGACGGCAGCCCGATGGTGAACTTGCTCTATTCGAAGGGAAAGTTTACCGTCAGTAACATGCTGCGGGGCATGCCATACAGCCATTATGTAAGCAAGAACGATCAGGACAACGGTGAGGGCCAGGCGCACACCGTCACTGACGGATTGAACAGGGGAAGGCTCTTCGCCGATGATCTGTCGTTAAGGTACGCGTTCAACAAGACGGACAGGATAGACGTCTACGGTTCTGTCAACCTGTTGAAGGAGAAGTCGACTACCAACAGTACGACAGGGACTGACAACCTGCTGCTCGGCAACAACTTAAGATCGAACAGCTACAGCGCCGGCATCCAACTGCGCAAGGGCTTCGGTGGAAATGGAAGCTATCTGCAGCTGATATCGGAATACAGCAAGAACAAGGACAATAATGACGCGGACTATACCTATAACGGTGAGGCGGACCCGGCAGGCCTGCGCACAGACATGGACAACTTCAACATCCGCCCCCGCCTGTATTGGAACTTTAAGGAGAACATGACCCTGAGCGCGGGGCTCGGATTTTACTACCTCATTGACCGCCACAAGGATGACGGGACACAGAAATTCAACTATATAGCGGACGGCGATTACCATTCCTTAGGCCGCGACTACGACGCATGGGTGCAATATTCCGCAAGGCTGAGCGACAGGCTGTTCATACGTGCAGGGCTGAGCTATCATGGAACGGAAAGTGTCTACAAAAACTTTCTTGACCCGTCAAGCAACACAAGCATTTATGAGGACGGCATATACCCGACGCTGTTCGGCCAGTGGACATTCAACCAGAAAAAGCTTCATTATATAGCCCTCGGACTGAGGCACTATTATTCTCTTCCCAACTATAATTACCGCATTCCGACGATGATATGGCAGGGTGAGAACCTGTACAGCATAGGAAACCCCGATCTGAGGAAAGAGAACTATGACGACATAGAGATCTTCTATTCTTTGAACAAGGCCTGGTCGGTATCCTACGATTTCAATTACGGCGACAACATGGTGAACGTGATCATGCGGCGTGATGCCGGCCGTGAGGGCGTATTTTATACAAGCCCGGAAAATACGGGCAACAGGCAACGGCACACCGTCATGGTGGGTTATGCCGACAGAATTACGAAGTTCTGGTACACGAATACGAAGGTCTACGGCGTCTATGTCAACGAGAACGCCGGGCAGAACGGATACGACTGTGCGCTGGCACGTTTCAACAGCTATAACGACTTCAGCGTATGCGATAATTTTGGAATTACCCTCAACCTGTATGCCGCGACAAGAAGCAGGAACGCAAGTTACATCTCGAACGCGAGGTACAGTGTGGACGCCGGTGCCCGTCTCTCGCTTTTCAAAGGGAAGGCGGACGTCAGTCTGGTGTGGGCGAACATGCTGTACAACCGCGGCAGCATAAAAGTGGAAGGAAACGACTTTACCTACATGCGGCGTGACTTAAGCCCCGACTCCCGTGTGCAGCTGTCGGTGTCATGGAACTTCAGTGCGGGCCGTAAAATAAAGAATGAGAACTTGCCGACAGTCAGTGGAAGCTCAAGGGAGACACCTACCTTTTGACGGGCACATAGACGGCGTGTAGTCAGTTGTCGGCATGCCGTGTTATCTGCGGTTTGCGAGACGTCCCGCAAACCGCAGATTTGTATTTGTGACATCCTGCGCAGTATCCTCATTGGCCCACATTCCCGCTTCCTGCTACTTTCGCACAGACCGGAGAACGACGAATATGAGGAAAAGGGGGATTCGTATGTTCCCGCATGGTTCCGCGGTCCGCCGAGCGGTGAACCGCTTTTTTTATACGGGAAGCCTACGCTTGCCATGTCATGGACAATGGATATGTGAAATCTGATTCCTTGTACAAGCATTTCCATCTTAACCTGGTCTTCTTTCTGACAAGGACCCAAGACAAATATGTCGGATCCGAGTCTTCATCCTATCTCAAATTCCATCGGGCAAGTCCTCTTCCAAAAAGGACGGCATCAGATATATATTTTAATAAACCGACCTCACAACTAATGTTTCGGAGCATGATGGCACAATACAGCTTGCGCCATGGTAATATCTCTCCGGATCGTAGTGGTAAAGCATTAATAATGTTGAAATTTAATAGTAGATGTTTGGAAATATGAATAATTCTTTTATATTTGTAGGCGAAAACCACTAACTTTAAACCGGTTGGGTAATTTTGACGCAGATTCCGAAAAGCAAAAGAGTAGGAAAAATCTAAAATTAAAAACAAATGAAAAGTGATATGCAACATAGCAAACAGCAGAACGCAAAAACGATAGTCCACTATACGATCTATGGCATTGGCTTGTTTTTGTGCTTTTCGCTCATTGATCTCATACAATATGAAGTTCCCGATTGGTTGGAAAATGCCGTAAAGACATTGGCGACTATTATTGTGCTTCTTATATGCAGTGGCTTATGGAGGATCTACAACAAGACTAACTCATAGGCCCGTCTTTCCAAGGTAACAAGAAAGAAAACGGAGGGTGCGTCAAAAGTGATTAACACATCCCCTTCGACTTCCTATTTGCGGTTATTGTATAAAGTACGTTCAAGAAATAACAAGTCTTATTTTTGGGGCTCATCCGTTAAATGCGTAGTTGTTGGGAGCAACAGGCGATGAAATGTCATTCAAGTCTATGTCACCATCATGCGGACGCGCCACGTGAAGCGTGCCTGCATCCGGCGCTCTCCGTCCGGCTTATAAATAGAGGCACACCTTGACCATGAACTCTCTGGGCCGCAGATGCGTCACGCTGTAGATCTGCTGCAGCTCCGTCATGTCCCTTCTTCTATACTCTGTCGTGCCGAAGATGTTGTTGCAGCTGATCCCTATCTCATAACTCTTTTCCCGATAGGAGAGGGTCAGGTCGGAATAGAAGTTGGTGTTGACGCTTTTGTCATTGCTGTGGTACAGCTCGTTGAGCCACTGCAGTTGCCATTTCCCCGGCATGAAGAAGAGCGAGAGCGAATGGTCGAAATAGGCCAGCGTGGACGAGGAGTAGGGCAGGCGCTGCTTGTAATGGTTGAAGTGCGACTGCTCCTCGATGGAGAAGAAGTCGATGGGATGGAAGGCTACCTCAATGCCGGCCGACACACTGTTGAGGTGGCAATCCTCGACGGCCTGGTCGTAGATCATCTGGTAGTCGCTGATTCTATAGTTCGCCGTCAGGGCTATGGAGCACAGTCCCCATCCCAGCGCCTTGGTGATCCGTCCGTTGAATTTCCATACATTGCTGTTGCCGGTCTCGTCCGATTGTATGTGCTTGTAGTAGCCGTCGGTATAGGAGCCGCAGTAGAGGGGCACGTGGTTCATGCCATTGTAATTGATGCCCACGATGGCGGTGAATCCGATGATGGCGTTGGTGTAGGTCCATGAATTGTTGATGGCGCGTATGCGGTTCTCGTCCAGTACGCCGCGTCCCTGCATGAGGGTGATATAGTTGAGATAGATCGGGGAGGCCGACAGGTAGTCGATGGTGTAGGGCGTCCATACGTAGGCATAGGAGAGTGAGGTCTTCAGGAAGCTGGTCAGCGCATAGTTCATCGACAGGCTCGGCAATAAAGTTCCACGCATGCCGGCTGTCGTATTGCCGGTAGCGCGCACTTAGCTTCA
>ULVF01068080.1_pt1 | contig 21148 bp, 17 predicted proteins | sample 1959201 | NCBI WGS metagenome assembly ULVF01 (sample SAMEA4835779, study PRJEB28245) | human gut metagenome | biome: gut microbiome; material: fecal sample | place: Denmark | collected 2008 | reverse complement strand
GAATTTTATCAATTATATTTTTATGATAAATTTATTGAGGAGAGGGGATATTTATGAAAAAATTCTTTATAATTTTATTACTAATGCTAGGTATACCAACACTAGCAGATGAAAATAAGACAGTATTACCATCTGAAACAGGTGTCGTAGAAAGCATAAAATACGAAGATGCAGATAATCTTAATCAAGGAGAAGAAACAACAAAACAACTTGTTACAGTAAAAGTTCTTACAGGCAACTTTAAAGGGACTGAACGCATTATTGAAAATATGCTCACAGGGAATCCTGCCTATGACATAAATTTAACAAAAGGAAATAAAGTTGTTTTGCATGTAGAGCCTAATTCGGATACCATATCAACTCCTGACGATGTAGATTTTTTCATTGCTGACATAAAAAGAGATAATCAAATTTTTGTATTTACAGGAATTTTCTTTATCCTCCTTCTTTTAATCGGCAAAAAGAAAGGATTTACAAGTATAATTTCAATAATCTCAACAATAGCTCTAATATTTTTTATGTTACTACCCATGATTTTAAGCGGATTTTGTCCGATTGCCTCAGCTGTACTTACAGGAATAATATCTACTGTAATTACAATATATCTAGTCGGAGGCTTAAATTCAAAAAGTTCATCTGCAATAATTGGTACAAGTATAAGTTTAATCTTTGCAGGAGCATTATCAATGCTTGCAATATATTTTGCCCACCTCACAGGCTTTGCAGGTGAAGAAAATATGTTTTTATACACAGCAAGACCGGAATTAAATTTTACAGGAATTTTATCAGCTTCGATGATTATAAGTGCTCTTGGAGCGTTGATGGATACCGCTGTATCAATAGCAAGTACAGTCAATGAAATTTTTGAAACCGATAAATCACTATCAGTAAAACAACTATTCAAGTCTGGAATGAATGTCGGACGAGATATTATAGGAACAATGTCAAATACTCTTATTCTTGTATATTTAGGAAGTTCTTTAACACTTGTACTTCTATCAAGCAATATCGATATGAATAAATTCTTCAATCTAAATCAAGTTGCAACAGAAATTCTATCAGCTCTCACAGGAAGTATCGCAATTCTATTTTGCGTCCCGATTACTGCAATTATCGCAGCCTATTTAATAAAAAACCAAAAAGAGAAAATTAAATTTAATTTTGATACAGAAAAAGAGATGAATGATTAACATTCATCTCTTTTTTTATATTTATGAAATTACTTAGAACAAGAACATCCGCAACAAGCTTGAGATTTCAAAGCTGCAGCTTTATCAGTTCTTTCCCAAGGTACATCAATATCTGTTCTGCCCATATGACCGTAAGCAGCTAATAATTGATAGAACTTACCGCCATTTTTAGCAGGCAACCCACGTAAATCAAATTGATTAATAATTGCAGCAGGTCTTAAATCAAAGTTTTTATAAACTAATTTAGAAATTTCATCATCTGAAATTTTACCTGTTCCGAATGTATCAACCATGATTGAAATAGGTTCTGCAACACCAATTGCGTATGCTAGTTCGATTTCACATTTTTCAGCTAAACCAGCTGCTACGATATTTTTTGCAACCCAACGAGATGCATAAGCAGCAGATCTGTCAACTTTTGTAGGATCTTTTCCAGAGAAAGCACCGCCACCGTGACGAGAGTAACCGCCATATGTATCAACGATAATTTTACGGCCGGTCAAACCAGCATCACCTTGAGGTCCACCTACTACGAAACGACCTGATGGATTTACTAGAATTTTTGTTTCACTGTCTAATTTAATTTCTTCGTTTTCAAACACATAATCAATTACATATTTTTTAATATCATTTCTAATAATTTCTTGAACTTTTGAATTATCAGAAACACCATTAATTTCAGGATCATGTTGAGTTGAAATTAATACAGTATGAATTCTTGAAGGTTTTCCATCTACATATTCAACAGTAACTTGAGATTTACCGTCAGGTCTTAAATATTTAAGAATACCTTGTTTTCTAACTTGAGCTAATCTGTAAGATAATTTATGAGCCAAACTGATTGGCAACGGCATTAATTCAGGAGTTTCGTTACAAGCATAACCAAACATAATACCTTGGTCACCTGCACCTATATTTTCTGTTTCAGAAGTAGATGTATCAGCGTTATCAGATCTTGTTTCAAGAGCTTTATTAACGCCGCCTGCGATATCGCAAGATTGTTCATCAATACTAGTTAAAACAGCACAAGTATCAGCATCAAAGCCGCCACCAGATGCACCTGAATAACCGATATTTTTAATAGTACTTCTTACAACTGATGGGATATCTACATAACAATCAGATGTAATTTCACCACATACAAGAGCCATGCCAGTAGTAACAGTAGTTTCAGCAGCTACTCTTGATTGAGGGTATTTTGTCAAAAACTCGTCCAAAATAGCGTCAGAAATCTGATCGCAAACTTTGTCTGGGTGTCCTTCTGTAACTGATTCAGAAGTGAATAAAAAATTTTTTGGTGTCATTTTAAAATTCTCCTTAATTTGTATTTTGGTCCGGCGAACCTTATCACCGTCAACCCGCCGGTAAGGTTTTTAATTCCGACCCGGCAATGTCATTAAGAAACAGTGTACAACCAAAAACATTGAAAAGCAAATATTGTATTAATATTTATTAAATATTAATTAGTTACGACATCAGCTATAATTTTACCTGTATCCCAATCAATACCCTTAAATATTATTTTGCTATCTTTTTGTACAATCATTTCTATTTCATGATTATTTACATTTGTATATATATTCCTAAATAAAGCATTAGACCCAGCTTTAAGTGTAAAATCATAATTCACTTTCGCAAATCGATGACTATGATTTTCTTCAACTAAACTTGTTGACATAAATCGTTCTTGATTAACAACAAAACCATTTAATAAAGCATCAATTTCCTTTGACCTATCTTTAAATTTTGAAGGATTTTCAATTACATCTAATATTGAAGTGCCATCCTTCAACTTTAAAGTATTTAACGGTTCTATATAATCAGATCCCATATACACATGGATATCTTCAGTTAAAACATGTTTATCCAATAATTGTGCCAAATCATCTGCATATTTCAAATAAATTTGATTACTATTTTGATTATTTTGCCTTGCAGTTAAAGCAGCATTTATTTGATTTGAAGATTCTCCTGTATATCGAGCTAAAGCTGTTAATTCATCTTCTGATGGAGTACTATTTTCTAAATTTTTTATTACATTATCCCAAAATTTATCTCCCATTCGTTCAATGACAGGAGGGGTATAAAAATCAGAAAATAAATTTTTATACCTTAAACAATAAACAATTAAATCTTCAGGAGTTTGCTTCTTCCAAAAATCTTTGTGATTACCCTGGTTAAGCATTTTAGAAATATTATCTAGATCATCTTCACTGAAAAATATATCTCCATAACGACCAAAATTCATTTTATCAAAAACTTTTTCCTGTAAATCTACTGGAGCAAAGATACCATTGCGATTTTCTTTCTCAGAAAACCCCATATTTTCAAATACTTTCGCGATTTTATCTCGATTAAAAATATCTTCAGATATTTTATTTATATTACTTTGCATATTAGTAGGCAGATTTTCTAGAATATATTTTTGAGTCTTGGAGTCCAATTTTGAAATATCTATTAAATCTGTATCTTTATCCTTTGCATATCTAAAATCGATATGTAAAGCATCTTTATTAAATTCACTGTATAATTTTGCAATATTAAAATTAACTTCATCAAAAGATTTAACTAATTTTCCATTTGAATCATAAGTATAACGAATTGCGGAATTAGCAATTTCTGCAACTTTCAAAGAATAAGAAAAATCATTTGTAGAAGGATTTGTTTTATTTTTCATATCAAAAAGATTAATAATTTCTTTAAAAGCAGCGTTATTAAACTTTATCGGTTTTGAGTTATTTTCTTCAATACAAGCAGAAATTATCATATCTACTACACCATTTCTAACATGAGAATTCGTAAAAAGTTCTTTAGCAGAGTCGGCTACTTCTTGCCTTTGCTCTTGAGGCAAATCTTTAATAAGCTTTATAATACCTTCTATCGTAATATCCGTAGATTCAGACAAATAAACATCTTTTGATACATTTTCAGATGTTACCTTTAAATCATTCGCAATTTTTAATAAATTTTCATCAATAATACCGTCTTTTATACAAGCATTTTGAATTCTTTCGTTTAATAATGAATTTGCTCTATACTCCATTCGGATATCTGGTCTTTCAGAACTTTTAATCCATTCATTATATTTAGCAATATATTCTTGCTGCAAAATTGCTTTATCTTGCCCACTAGGCATATTTTTTATCGCATCACGAATACTGGCAAAATCTTCTCTTGTATTTGCAGTCTTTAACTTTTCTGAAACATCGAAGTTCTCAATATTTGACAAAAATTTCTCTTTTTCAGGAACTTCAAGATTATTTTTAAAAGAAAAATGTTCTGATATTTTACCAACAGACTTCATACCTCCACCTATTACTGGTGATAAAATTGCTCCTCCAACAAAGCCTTCACCAGCAGCTTGGGCAACATCTTCTAAGCTTCCGCCATCTATAGCTGTTCTAAATGCATTATCTACAGAACCACCGACTGCGCCATCAGTAGCCATTTCTGCACCCAAAGCCAATGATTTTTTGGCAATATTACCTCCAACATATTCGTAACCTGTTGGATTAGTTAAAGCTGTTTTTATAGTTTGCGTTACACCACTTTCAACAGCTGTTTCTGCAACTTCTTTTCCGACCTGCTTTACAGCCTGAACTCCTAACTTAGTTGCAACTGTCTTTCCTACAGCACCGCCTAATCCACCAGTTACAGGGGCTATAACACCAGAAAATGTTCCAGTTGCAGCATCATGTGCGGCATCTTTTAAAGAATATTCTCTACCACCTGTAGCAGCATCAGCTGCTTTCATTCCTGTTTTAATTGCGGCACCGCTTGCTCCGGCAGCGGCAACTCCTACAGCTATAGAACCTCCTCCTGTAAAGGGAGCTGTAGCTACTGCAGCTGTATAAATACCAACAGCAGCAACACCTGATACAATATCAGCTCCAACATCTACAGCCATAGCTTGACCTTCTTTATAACCATTTAATGCTATTTCTGATTTTAATTTAATTTCTCCTTTTATAAATTTTTCTAAATTTTCTTCGGTATAATCAAAACCAGTTAATTCCTTAAAAACTTTAGTTCTATTTTGCTCTGTTGTATTGAATTGTTCTAATAACTTCTTTTCTATTTCTTGTTGCTCTCTTACATTATCAGAACTATCACCAATACCTGTTATATTTTTAAATCCACTCCAAGTAGAACCAATAAAACCATTTTCATCTTCAGCTTTTTTTAAATTTGTTGAAACATTATTTATTCGTTTTTCCAAAGTCTTATTAAAATTATAACGTTTTCCATCTGAAGATTTTATAACTACATCATTACTTTCTACTTGCTTAAAATAAGCTTCATTTAATTCTGTTCCATTAAATGCATAATATCTGGTCTTACCATTTTTAGTAATAGAATATCTCCCGGAATTTCTTACATCCAAAATCCCTACATGCTGCTCAAAATCCTTTTGATTTAATTCTTTTCCATCTGCAGAATAGTATTTAGGAATTCCACTACTAATAACAATTTTTTGACCTGAACGTAATATTATAGTTTTTGTATCAGTCTGCTTTTCAATTTCAACACCTCTATGATTATTTGAGGGATTCGTCTTGGATGAATAAAGTGAAATCTTTTGTTCTTTTGTTAAAGTAATTTCCCCATTTTTACTCATTATTGATAAGATTTGTTCATCTGACAAATCATTTAAAGTAGGGTTTAATTGCCTATATTGTTGTATTTTTTGTTGTATACTTATATGTTCAGACATTACACACCTTTTTACATTATTATTGGTATGAATATCGGAAATTTAAGCAAATATCTTTAAAACTTTAAATAATTTTGTTACATATTTTAAACAACATAAGATATACTTACAAATAAAAAATCTGATGTAATATCTATAATTGCCCACCTTATCGGATTTTTATTCAATTTAATCAATTCTTTTTCAATATAAAGATTATCAAAATCTTTTATCTTTTTTATTTTTATAATTCCAGACTTTATCATACCCAATATTATATCAATAAGTTGACAAAATTCAAATAATAGTAAATAATAATAAAAAAAGGAGGTTGAAAAATGTTTATTCAAGAAGCTTTGAGAGTGCCCCCCCCCCGAAAAACTTAATTATAGTAACTATTTCAAAGAATACTCTTTACTTTATATCAGAAGTATGTAATAATAGTAATATGAAACATCACAAAAAAGCTTTCACTCTTGCTGAAGTTCTTATTACTTTAGGAATAATAGGTGTTGTAACAGCACTAACTCTTCCGACATTAATAACAAACTACCAAAAACAAAGAGCTGTAACTCAATTAAAAGCTGATTATTCTATAATCGCTCAAGCCTTTGAACGAGCTAAAGCTGATTATGGAGATATGGATTATTGGGGAATGGATAGTTTCTATGGACAAACTACAGGCGCGAATGAATTTTTTAAAAATTTTACAGAAAAATATTTTATCCCATATATAAAACCTTTACACAATTATGGGATAACTACATTCAAAAGAATCGGGTATAATGCATTATATAATCTTGATAATACAGAAAACAGCTCTCTTCTCGGGGAAAAATACATTGTCGCATTAGCTAATGGAGCAATAATATCATTTAATTTAGACGGACATTGCGACTCTTCACATGTGGATAGTTCTGGGAATACAGTTTGTGATTCACCTTTTTATTTCACTTCTGTCTATATGATTTTAGATATTAATGGGCAACAAAGACCAAATACTTTTGGAAAAGACATATTTGTTATGACAACATCATCTAATAAGTTTGGTTTTTATAGATACAATAGTACACAAGATAACAGAGATTGGCTACTGCAAGCCTGCAGTAAAGGAAGCAAAGAAAACAGACACTGCGGAAGATTAATACAAATTGACGGTTGGAAAATTAATTATGAATGGTAAAAAATAACGACCATATGATAGTGGTCGTTATTTTTTTATATTTATTCTACTGTTACTGATTTTGCTAAATTTCGAGGCTGATCAACATCTTTTCCTAAAAACTCTGCAATGTAATAAGCTATTAATTGCAAAGGAATCATAGCAATAATTGGCGAGAACAGTTCTTGAACATCAGGAACATAGATTATATGTTCAAACAAATCTTTTAATTTTTCATCTTTTGAATTAGTCAAAGCAATCATTCTTGCATTTCTAGCCTTAGCTTCTTCACTGTTTGAAAGAAGTTTTTCATAAACAGAACCGTTCATCAAAATTGACAACACAGGCATAGTCTCATCCAACATTGCAATAGGACCGTGTTTTAACTCTCCTGCAGGATATCCTGTTGCGTTAATATAGCTAATTTCTTTAAGTTTCAATGCACCTTCTAGAGCTGTTGGGTAATTTATTCCTCTAGCAATATAAATAAAATCTTTTGTATTTGCATAAGCTCTTGCAACTGTTTGAATATTTTCTTTATGCGCAAGAATTTGTTCTATTTTTTGAGGTAGAAGCATTAATTCTGCTTTTAATGAAGTTAATGTAGATGCTGCAATACTATCTTTAATTTCAGCCATATACAATGACAATAAATAAAATGCCATAAGCTGAGCAATATAAGATTTTGTAGCAGCTACAGACACTTCAATACCAGCATTTACTGGAATTAAGCTATCTGCTTCTCTTGCCATAGCACTATCAGGTCTGTTTGTAATAATCAAAATATGTGACCCTTTTGCTTTAGCCTGTTTAATAGCAGTCAAAGTATCAGCAGTTTCTCCTGATTGAGAAACACCAATCACTAATGTTCTTTCATTTGTTACTGTTTTTCTGTAAATATATTCACTTGATGCTTCTACATCAACTGCAATTCCACAGAAACTTTCTATTAAATATTTTCCAATCATAGCAGCATGTAATGAAGTTCCGCATGCTATAATTTGAATTCTATCAAGATTTTTTAGAGTATCTTTATTCAATTTTACTTCATTTAATACAATATTTTCATCAGGAGCATGTAAACGTCCGACTAAAATATTTCTAATTACATCAGGCTGTTCATGGATTTCTTTGAGCATAAAATGTTTATATCCCATTTTGCTCAATGCAACAGGTTCCCAAGGTAAAACTTCGATTTTTGGATTAACCTTATTACCTTCGCCGTCAATTAATTCCATATTGTCAGGTGTTAATGTTGCAATTTGGTTATCTTCCAAATATACAGCCTTATTTGTATGTTTAATAATTGCAGGGACATCAGATGCTGCAAAATATTCACCTTCACCTATTCCAACTAATAGTGGAGCATTTCTTTTTGTAATAACTAATGTATTTTTACAATCATTATGCATTACACATAGAGCATAAGCGCCTTCAATTTCTTCAGAAGCTAATCTTACAGCTTCAGTCAAATCTTTACATTCTGCGTATTTTCTTGCAACTAAATGAGCTACAGCTTCAGTATCTGTTTGAGAGCGGAATACACAACCATCTTTTGACAATTCTTCTCTTAATTCTTTATAATTCTCAATAATACCATTGTGAACAACAACTAAATTTCCACAATTACAAGTATGGGGGTGTGCATTCAATAATGTAGGAGCACCATGAGTAGCCCATCTTATATGACCAATACCCATTGTTGATTGAGAATATTCTTTTTCATGCCCTGTCAATTCATCTCTTAAATTTTGTAATTTACCAATAGCTTTATATACTTTAATTTCACTATCGCACATGACTGCAATACCTGATGAATCATATCCTCTGTATTCCAATTGCTCTAATCCGTCCAATAATATATTTACAACAGATTTATTACCTACATATCCTACTATTCCGCACATATTTTGCTCTCCAATAAACTAAATACTGTACTTAAGATTATATCATTGAAAAAAGTAAAATAAAATATCCTTATAAAAGTTTTACATTATCTTGATAATACAAAAGTCTTATAGTAACATAATCTCGGAATATAGAATGAATACTAGTAAGAGGGGTAATTATGAAAAAGATTTTAGTACTGCTTGGAGTGTTATTAATAGGCAGTTGTTCTTTCGCAGAAGAAATACTTGTAATCAAAAATGTTAATATGAGTAATTTCTGGCGAAAAAAAGGAATTGATGAAGAAAAAGTACTTCAAGTCGGGCAAAGAATAATGATAAGTAATAGAATTCCTAAAAGAGTACCGATTTTTGTAGATAGCGAAAAAAAAACAATTAACGCAACTTCTAACAGATATGATAAAAGAGTAACAATTTATGCAGGAATGTTTTTATATATGGATAACGATGATGAATTAGCTTACGTTTTATCTCATGAAATAGCACATTCTGTCGAAGCATACGGTGGTATGATTAAATACTTGGCAATAAATGCTAACTCTAAAAAATATGAGCAAAAAGCCGATTTAAACGGCATTGATTACATGGTAAAGGCAGGATATGACCCTATCGCTGCAATTACAATGGGGAATAAAATATTCGGAGAACCTGTTTGGGATTGGGGATTTACATACACTCACCCAAAAGGATCTAAAAGACTTATGGATATGTACAAATACATCTACGTTAAATATCCGCAATACCTAAACTCACCATATACACAAACAGCATCATATAAAAACTTTACATATTCTATGAACAAAGAAATTAAAGAATTTCAACAAAAACAAAAAAGACGTCAATTAAAACAACAAGAAAACGGAGATTTGTAATATGTTGAAAAAATTACTATTAATTTGTATTTTACTGACAGGTATTTCATATGCCGAAGAAGTTCCAATTACAATCACTCCCGTAAAAAAGATTTCTACAGCTGATAAGACTTTACAAGAAGGCAGTATTGTAGAATTTAAAAATATCCAAAATGATGAAATAATTACAGGAATGATAAAAGAATTAACTCCTAACGGATTTGCAGGGGAACAAGCATCAATTTTAATTAGTGACTTTAAATATAAAAACTCTGACAAAAAACTAAACGGAGAAGTTTTAATAAAAGGCGGAGAACATAAAAAATACCAAGATCTTGCAGATAGCGGAATTGCTCCTGTCATTGGAATAATAAGAGGCGGAGAAGTAATTTTAAAACCTGAAAAAACAAAAATTACAGTATTTTTCAGTGATTACATAAATTCAGAAAACACTCCCATTAAAATAAAACCTGCTCAAAAAATTTCAACTTGTTATGATGAAATTGAAGTTGGCGACAAAATTAAATTCTCTGCAGTAAAAGATGTTTATAAAAATGGAAAACTGTACATAAAAAAAGATACACCAATTTATGGCACAGTAGATTACATTAGCGACAATGGATGGTCATATGACAACGCTCAAATAGATTTCAAAAAGTTCAAAACCAAAACTGTTGACGGAAATATCATATCTTTTACAAGTCCTTTATCTATCAACGGATTTGATATCTTAAAATATAAAGGGAAAAGAGTTGCACAGTTTTTTAATTACTGCGGAGTAGCTTTTAGAGGCAAAGAAGTTGAGATTATTCCTCAAAAAGATAATATGGAATTCAATCTCTGGTTAAGGTAAAAATTCAGATAGTTTATCTAAAAATACTCTTGATGCATCTATAGCTACATTAATTGTATTTTGAGCGATTTCACCCCAACGATTTCTATTAATATCATTAGGGAATTCGGAATTTTTTGAATAATTAACCACACTCATAAAAATATCATCAAAATCATCTGTTTTAAATTTAACAGGTGATTTTTTTGCATTATTTATCAGGAAATCCTCATTATCATAAATATAAGCTTCAAAATCATGATGCATATTTTGGTCTTTCCATTTTTGAAAAATATTGCCACGCTGTACATGAAGACCTACACTCATATCATCTAAGAAGTGTTTAGCTCTGCCTGCTTCTTCTACCATTTCACTAAATCGGTAATATTTAAAGGCCGCAAAAAATTTATCAATATGTTCGTTGTATTTTGCTCGAGCATTATGTTGCCCATCGAAATCAAAAAAACTTTCTCGCTTTTTGAAAGAACTTTCTACTGGGTAATAAAAATGAGTATTTGAATGAAATCCCAATTCATCAAAATCAGGTTTTTCAACAGCATACTTCAAAATAGGAACATATTTTTGAAGTTTAGGGTATTCTTCATCAACTAATTTCTTTGCTATTTTACTATGGGTATATGTATTTAAACCAAAACTTGGATTATTATCTGTTCTTTGAATTTTCATATATTAATTTTATATCAAAAAAAGAGTGTATTAAAATAATACACTCTTTTTTAAGAAATATTAATTATTATTTTTTAAAAACTATTTCATCATTTTCAACATCAATAATTACTTTATCTCCTCGAATAAATTTCTGAGCAAGAATTTGTTTTGATAACGGATTTTCAATTAATTGTCTAATAACCCTTTTCAAAGGTCTTGCTCCGTATACTGGATTAAACCCTCTTGTTGCAAGAAATTCTTTAGCATCCGGAGTAATTTCAAAATCAATTTCCTGATCTTTCAACAATCTTCTTAAATAATCCATTTGAATATCCACAATTTTTGTCAAATCTTGCATATTCAAAGCTCTAAAGAAAATGGTCTCATCAATTCTGTTTAAGAATTCAGGTTTAAATCTGCTTCTCAAAACTTCTAAGACTTTTTCCTTAGTGTCCTCAAAGTTATTAGCTGAACCTAAAGAATTCAACGTATCTTCAAGAATTATGTCACTTCCGATATTTGAAGTCATAATTATCAAAGTATTTTTAAAATCAACAGTTCTGCCTTTTGAATCAGTCAATCGACCATCATCAAATATTTGAAGCATTATATTAAATACATCCGGATGAGCCTTTTCAATTTCATCAAAAAGCACTACTGAATAAGGTTTTCTTCTGACAGCTTCTGTCAATTGTCCGCCTTCATCATATCCAACATATCCCGGAGGAGCTCCTACCAATCTTGATACGTTATGTTTTTCCATATATTCAGACATATCAATACGAATTAGAGCATCTTCATCATTAAACATAAATTCTGCCAATGATTTTGCAAGTTCAGTCTTACCAACACCTGTAGGTCCTAAGAACAAGAAAGTTCCGATTGGACGTTTTGGATCTTTCAAACCAGAACGTGCACGACGGATAGCATCAGATACTGTATCCACAGCTTCCTCTTGCCCAACTAAACGTTTATGCAAAATATCTTCCATATTCAAAAGTTTTTGTTTTTCACTTTCAACAAGCTTAGTTACAGGAATACCAGTCCATTTACTTACAACATTTGCAATATCATCCTCATCAATTTCTTCTTTTAACAATTTATTATCTGTTTTTTCTTTGTTTTGAACAGCCTTCAATTGTTTTTCCAATTCAAGAAGTTTGCCATATTTAAGTTCTGCAGCTGTTTGCAAATCAGTATTGCGTTCAGCTTCTTCTATTTTATTTTTAACTTTTTCGATTTCTTCTTTGATACCTGCTTCACCTGTAATAGAAGCCTTTTCTTGTTCCCATTGAGCTTTAAGTTTAGAAATTTTACCTTCTAAATCATTAATTTGTTTTGTTAAAACTTCAACTTTTGCTTTTGCATCATCGTCATCTTCTTTTTTCAATGCTTCTCGTTCAATCTCAAATTGAATTTTTTGACGCATCATTTTATCAATTTCTTCAGGCATAGAATCAATTTCAATACGCAAAGAAGATGCAGCTTCATCGATCAAATCAATAGCTTTATCCGGTAAGAATCTGTCTGTAATATATCTGTCAGATAACTTTGCAGCAGCAATCAATGCACTATCTAAGATACGAATTCCATGGTGAACTTCATATTTTTCTTTCAATCCTCTTAAAATAGAAATAGTATCTTCAACTGAAGGTTCTCCTACTAATACCGGTTGAAATCTTCTTTCTAAGGCAGGGTCTTTTTCTATATATTTTCTATATTCATTAACTGTTGTAGCACCAATAGTTCTCAATACTCCACGAGCAAGCATAGGTTTTAACAAGTTTCCTGCATCCATAGACCCTTCGGTTGCTCCAGCTCCGACAACCGTATGCAATTCATCAATAAACATTACGATTTCACCGTTTGAGTCTTCAACTTCTTTCAATACAGCTTTCAATCGTTCCTCAAATTCACCTCTGAATTTTGCACCTGCAACCAATGCACCCATATCAAGAGATACTAATTTAACATCTTTTAAACTTTCTGGGACATCTCCTCTGACAATACGTTGAGCTAGACCTTCAACTATTGCTGTTTTACCGACACCAGGCTCACCTATCAATACAGGGTTATTTTTTGTTCTTCTATTCAATACCTGAATTATACGTCTAACTTCTTCATCTCGACCAATTACAGGATCAAGTTTGCCCTTTCTTGCAAGCGCTGTCAAATCAGTTGAGAATTTTTCTAATGCTTTCATATTTTCTTCTGCATTTTTATTATCCACTTTTTTATTACCTCTAATTTTTTTCATTACATTTAAGACTTTATTAGTATCAACACTATAATTTCTTAATAACAATTGAATAGGACTGTTATCTAGTTTAGTCATTGCTAATAAAATAGATTCTGCACTGATATATTCATCTTTAAATTCCTCTGCAGTCTGACCTGCAATATCTAAAAGCTGATATGTCTTAGCAGATAAAAATACCTGACCGGAAGGTGGACCTGATATTGTAGGAAATGAATTAACTACAGATACAATCTTATCAATAAAACCTTGATTTAATAATTTTAATTCGGTTAAATAATCCTTAATCGCACCACTATCTTTTATCATTGCAAGCATAATATGCTCAGGCTGCATCTCTGAATTTCTATGTTCCTGCATAATTGCGCCGGCAGAATTCAAAAGTTCCTGAGAATAATTAGTAAACTTTTCAAAATTTGGCATACACGTCAACTCCTTTTACAAAAACTATTATAATTATATTTTAACGTTTAATTTCAAAAAATCATTGAAATTAATTTTTAATTAATTATTTAATCCATATTGACAAAATGAAAAAAATAATAAATAATATAAACAAAAATATGGAGGATGAAAAATGTTTATTCGAGAAGCTTTGAGAGTGCCCCCCCCCCGCAAAACATAGATTACTCTAAGGGATTTACCCTAGCGGAGATTTTAATCACTTTAGGAATTATAGGTGTTATTGCTAGTTTAACTATAAATATAGTCGTTAATTCTGCTAAAAATTTAGAATATAAAACCGCTTATAAAAAAGCATATTCAGACTTTTCTCAAGCGCTTGTAAGCTCTTTAAACAATGATGAAATAATTCCAAGAAATCAATCAAATGACGAAAATGCAACTAATTCAGAATGGTTAGCACTAAAAGGGAAATTCACTATTGTTCAAGAATGTACACCTAAAGAATTATATAACTGTTGGGAAAAGGGGGACACATTTAATGGAATGCCAAATACAGGATATGGGAAAGCGTTTGTTGATAGTACAGGTCGTGTCTGGGCTCTTTATTTTTCCTCAGAAAATATTTATTTGGTAGACATAAATGGAGATAAAAAGCCAAATAAATTTGGAAAAGATAGATTTGTATTTTTTCTGGGAAACTCTAAAGGTAGAATTAATAAAGGCCTAGCTACAAGAGTTATTCCTGCTAATGACCAATTAATACAAAACAATTGGTGCAATTATCCACCTTGCTATTATACATCTTGGCTTCTTAATTAAATACTCATTTTTTTACATCAAAAGAAGTTAATAATGCAATCGGAATAAATCCTAAAGATATTCCGCCAAAATATAGTAAAGGAACTGCGATTATCGTTAACAACACAGCCTTAAAGGAATTAAAAATACCTTTTGCATGAATTACTGATAATGCAATAATTACACCATAAAATATTGCCATCAAAGGACCATATATCATACCTAATCTTGCACCATCTGAAAAAGTTTTTGCTTCAGGATGTAAAACTGCAATTATTATTCCGCAAATTAGACCAGCAATAATTGCCCCGAAAATAGAATAAAATAAATAAAACCCAAATATTTCTATGCCTGTACGCTTTACAGATAAATCAAACAAATTTTTAAACATAACTAAACGCTCCCTACTTGATTTCCTGTAAAATACTTATAGAATTAAACTTTTTAGAAGAATGAATATTAATATATTCTTTCAATAATTCAAAACATACACTGCAAACTTTTTCATTTGCTTTTTCATCATAATCCGTATTTGAATCAAAATCAGACTCAAGGCAATAGGTTAAAAAATCTCTTAACTTGTAATGCATAATATTATGAATATTATATTTTTCATTACATTTTTCACAGACAATACCACCCATTTGTGAAGAAAAGAACATATTATGATCTTTAATAGCCTGACCACAGCAAAGACAAGTATCCAATTCTATTCCCAATCCTGAAATCAACATCATATTTAATTGAAACTTAATAACAGCAATCATTATTTCAACAATATCAGAAGCATTAGAAATTTTATCTAAAACTTTATACAATAAATCATAAACTTCATTAGAACAAGGATCGTCTTCAACCCCAAAGTTACTTACAACTTCAGAAACATACATAGAATAAAAAATTTTATCCATATTTTGACGAGTTTTTTGAAAAGTATTTAAAGCTTCAGCCTGACAAATTCTATCTAAATTTTTACCTTTATAAAGCATCAACTTATTAGCAACAAGTAAATCCATTCTTGCGCCAAGCTTGCTTTTAGGCTTTTTTACTCCCTTTGCAACTCCTCTGATAAGCCCTTTATCTTTTGAATACATAACTATAATTTTATCAGCTTCACTTAAGTTATAAGCTTTTAGATTAATTGCATCAGTTACAAAATTGTTCATACAACTATCTCTATAATTCTATTGTAAAATTTAATTACTTTCCTGATGAACCGAATGTTCCGTGGAATACACCTCTAAACATCTGTTGCAATTCATTTTTATTATCAGAGTATGCCATTGCAATATCTTCTGTAATTAAATCTTGTTCAAATAATCTGTATAATGATGTATTCATTGTAATCATATTGTTGAAAGAACCTTTTTTAACAAGTTCATAAATTTCTTCTAACTTATCTTTTTCTATGAAATCTTTTACAGTAGGAGTTACAACAATAACTTCACAAGCCGGACGACGTCCTGTACCATTTGATATAGGAATCAATTTTTGAGAAACTGTACCTCTCAATATGGAAGCTAATTGTCCTCTTACGAATTCTCTATCAGACGGTTCATACATATTTACAATTCTATTTACAGTTTGAATAGCATCATTTGTGTGAATCGTCGCAAATACAAGGTGACCTGTTTCTGCAGCCTTTAAAGCAGCAGTAACAGTTTCTTTGTCTCTGATTTCACCAATAAATATTACATCTGGGTCTTGTCTCAATGCATATTTAATACCATCTGGGAAAGACGGTGTATCAATAAGTACTTGACGCTGAGATACCAAACATTTTTTATTAGTGAATATAAATTCAACGGGGTCCTCTATTGTAATAATATGCTTCGGATAATTTATATTTATATAATCAATTAATGAAGCAATAGTAGTAGATTTACCAGAACCGGTAGGCCCTGTAATTAAGACCAATCCATTATTTAATGACGCAAATTGTTCAATAGATTCTGGTAACATCAATTCTGTTACTTTTTTTATATTATAAGGAATAGTTCTTATTACAAGAGCACTTTTCCCTAATTGACGACTTAAATTTACCCTAAAACGAGAAACACCATGAATTTCATAAGCAAAATCTAAATCAAAAACAGAATTAACTTTCCCCTTAAAATGATTTGGCAATAAAACATCATAAGCAATAGAGATATCATCTTCTGTTAAAATAGGCATGTCAACTTTAGTAATTTTACCATCAATTCTAATTGCAGGATGTTCATCAACCTGTAAATGGACATCTGAAGCTCCTACTGCAACAGCTTTTTTTAAGAATGATATTATATTAAATTTAGAATTAGAGTAATTTTCAGCCATAATAGTCCTTTCACTTATAAAGAGTATAACATTTTTTTTTAATTATGACAATAATACATTTAATGTAACAAAAATGTAACATTTAATTCAAAAAAGGAAATTCTAAAAAAAGAAATTACTTTATATAAGAGTAAGGGAAATTTAAAATTTCAAAAGGGAAAAATCAATAATGAGATATTAAAAGATTAATCAAGTTCTTCAAATAGTTTGAACAAGATTAAAAGAAAAAGGTTTATTTTATACTCTCTCTTAATATCCTCGTGTTTATTTAATGTTGCCTCAAATGGCAACTTTTTTTTGCAAATAAAAAGATGAGAAATAAAAATACTTCTCATTCTTTTTAAATTTGTATTTATAGGTATTATTTTTATACAGCAACCTCTGTTAAAGCTTCCAAATATTTCACAGCATACACAGCACCGACAGCACCATCAGCTGCAGCTGTAATTACTTGTCTTAAAGGAGTTGTTCTAACATCCCCAACAGCAAACACACCCTCTACAGATGTTGCCATAGTTTCATCGGTAACAATAAAACCTCTTGCATCTTGCTCTAATTGACCCGAAATATTTTCAACATTAGGTGTCATGCCGATATATGGAAATACTCCATTTACAGGCAGATTAGAAATTTCTTTAGTTTTCACGTTCTCTAAAACAGCTGTATTTACAAGGTTATCTCCTTTAATTTCTTTTACTACGGAATCCCAAATAAATTCAATTTTCTCATTTTTAAAAGCGCGTTCTTGAACAATTTTGTCAGCACGCAATTCATTTCGCCTATGAATTACATATACTTTGTCTGCAAATTTTGTCAAATACATAGCTTCTTCAACTGCAGCATTACCACCGCCTACAACAGCGACTACTTTATTTTTATAAAATGCGCCGTCACATACTGCACAATAGCTGACGCCACGACCGACGAATTCTTTTTCGCCAGGAACTCCTAATTTCATAGGTTGAGCACCTGTTGCAATAATTATTGTCTTTGCCTTAAATTCATATTCATTAGTCACAATTGTCTTAGATTTTAAATCAACACTTTGAATTTCTTGCATAGGGAATTTTTTTACACCGAATTTATCAGCATGTTCCTCAAACTTTTCCATCAAATCATACCCGCCAATAACTTGAAAGCCAGGATAATTTTCTAACTCTAAATAATTGGAAGGTTGTCCTCCTAACATATTCAAATCAACTATTGCTGTTGATACAGCTCCTCGACTTGCATATATTGCAGCTGACAATCCAGCTGGTCCACCGCCTAAAATAATTGTATCAAAATTTAGTTGCTCCATTTTATATCCTCATTTTCCTGTTATACTCGATCCTGCTATTTTTTCCCCTTTCAAAATATACACAGCAGTATCTTTTTTTATCAAAGATTTATCATAAATTGAAAAGGTTTCCAGTGTTAAATAATTAACACCTGTAAAAGTATCACCGTTAAGCTTCAAATCAACTGTATCAGTCAATTTCTTATTACCGTCATACTCCCCTGTTTTTGAAAATCTAATAATATTTCCATCAACATAATCAAGTTTAACAGAAGCACTTGCTCCTGTAAACGGATTGTTTAAATTTATGACGTCACCACTCCTTGATAAGTTCCATACATCAACTGTTACAGGTTTAAAGTATACATCACCAGATTGTTTGTCAATTTTAGCTAACACCCGCCAGCTTCCATAAAAGGAATTTGGAACAGAGCCTATCTTTGAAACACCAGCTTTCAATGTTTCAGCTGAAACAGATAAGCCAATAAACAAAAATAAAAAGACTAAAATTTTTTTTAATATATCCATAATTAATACATAATTATTTTATTAAAGTTTTCAAGATTAATAAAAATAATCTATACAGAAGCTAACTTTGCTTGTAAAACTTGAGCGGATTCTTCATATCCTGCCCTACCCATTAAAGCATATGTATAATTTTTAGCTTGTTCAACCCCCGGTTGATTAAACGTATCAATATTATACAATTCTCCTGCAATAGCAGTTTGTACTTCCAACATATAAAGAAGCTGTGCTACATTATAACCATCAACTTTATCAAGATATATAGATATTGTAGGACGCTTATAATCAGCCAAAGATACACGAGTAGAATCAGCCTCAGCATTAATCAATTGATTAATAGTTTTACCGCCAAGATAACCTATCCCCGTATATTCAAAAATATTTGGAATTTCCAGAGTATTATCAAAATTTTTAACTCTAATAAAATTAATAACCTTATTATTTGGTCCTTCATTGTATAACTGAATTTGAGAATGTTGATCAGTTGCTCCTAATGACTTAATCGGAGTAGGACCGACACAAACATCATTACCTTGTTTATCCTTATTTTTCCCTAACGATTCAGCCCACAATTGAACATACCAATCAGATACGTATTTTAATTTGCTTGAATAAGGCATCATAACTGATAAATTTTTACCTTTTTTAGTATCTAATAAATAATGAATTAAAGCATTTTGAGCTGCGATATTTTCTTTAATATCAGTATTTTTCAAAGCTAAATCCATATCTTTAATACCATTTACAATCTCATCGATATCAATTCCGACTAATGCAAAAGGTAATAATCCGACAGCTGAAAATACAGAAAATCTACCACCGACATCATCAGGAACTACAAAAGTTTTATACCCTTCCTGCTCTGCAATTTGACGTAAAATTCCTGTTTTTTTATCGGTTGTTGCAACAATGTTATATCTGTAATTATCTCCTAATTCTTGTTCTAGAATATTTTTAACAATCATAAATTGAGACATTGTCTCTGCAGTAGAACCAGACTTTGTAATGACATTTACTAAAGTCTTTTTCAAATCCAAAATATTTAAAAGTCCTACCATATAATCAGGGTCAATATTATCCAAAAAGAAAATTCTTGGAAGCCCTTCTCTTTGCTCAGGGGATAACAAATTCCAAAAAGGTTTTAATAAAGCTTCTGTAACAGCAATTCCACCTAGAGCAGATCCCCCGATTCCAAGGACTAGAATATTATCAAAACGTCCTTGTACCATAGCTGCATACTCTTTTACATACCAAAGAGTTTCTTCATTATACCCAAGATTCATCCACTGAAGCCATTGTCCAAGTTTGTCTTTCCTCTTATTCAAATCAACGATAATATTAGCTATTTTGTCTTTGTAATTTTCGAATTCTACTTCTAAATTAAGTCCGTTATCTTCCCCGATAATTTTTTCATCTACCCTTTTATAGTCTAATGTTATCATCTGCTCCCTATAACAACCTTTCTTACATTAACCTTTATATACATAACCCGTATTTTACGTTGTTTATACACTTATTATATACGCTAAAGGTTTTTATACAAGGGACAAAAGAATATTTTAATATTTATTTACCAAGGATAATTTTCATCCATTTTATTTTTCGTGTAAGGATTCTATATTGAGCTTTTATATCTTTTATTTTTATGGAAAAAGATTATTTAAATAATTATTTTAACTATGTTTTGCAGGTTAACTTTTATTTCCCATATAAAAAAATTAATTAAAATAATAGTCTTGATTACAATATTTTTGATTTCCATTAACACACTTTAAATAATCCATATTTTCCATTTGAATTACCCAAGCTCCGCAACCAGACCCATTCCACCAACCATTTGCAACTGATCCCAAAGGGGCACAAGTAGTTTGTCTTCCATGAGTTCCAGCTCCACCTCTTGGAATAACCTTATCTTTTGTTACATGTAGTGTAAATGTATCCACTCCCCAACGATTTGGGCCTTTATCTCCATTTATATCAATATCAAATTGAAAACATAAACTTAAATTTTGACAGGTAAGAGCTTCCTCAATTCCTATAGGTGCACCAAAACCAACAACCGATCCATCATTAATCACTATAGCTGTGTTAGCCCCAATGTTATCAACACTATTATTTAATAAATCTTTTCTTATTACATTTCCAAAGCAGCCCTTAGTTCCAAGCTTACATATTTTTACATTTTTAATGTATTTTGAAAACATTAAAGCAACATCGTCCCAACTCTCAACATCCCAATTTGTTGGATCTCCATAATCATTCAA
>ULVF01005692.1_pt1 | contig 21412 bp, 23 predicted proteins | sample 1959201 | NCBI WGS metagenome assembly ULVF01 (sample SAMEA4835779, study PRJEB28245) | human gut metagenome | biome: gut microbiome; material: fecal sample | place: Denmark | collected 2008 | reverse complement strand
GCCGCATTTCGAGGCGATTGCTGCCGCCATCGTTGACAGTCCGAGCTGGGCTGTGTAAATTTGTAATTTGTCCATAATGTACCTTCCTTTCCGCCTTTTTAGGCATTAAAATAAGGAGCTGACGCTCCTTGGGTTATCAATTTATTCTTATTTTAGTATCAAAGATCCCAACGATTTTGCCGGAATTACAAGTGGCGTATCTAATACGGTACGGTCAATCATGATGAATCTTGCCGCTGGCTCTGTCATATTCGTACTATCCGAGACGTTGGATGGTCCTTTAGAGCTATCCGTTATATAAAGATAGCCAACACATGCGCACATTTCCTTAATTGTAACTTCCTCGTCCTTGCTGTTGTACACTCTTAACTCCTGAACACGGACACCATCTTTTTTGACTGTATGCTCAGTTGATCCGTTACACCAAACTCCTTTTAACCATCCTTTTAACCAGTAATCATCTTCGTTTTCTGGATCATCAGATGCTCCGAAAAATACTAATTGCGCAGTGGCATCTGAATTAGAATTTCCGTATATAAACGGATTACAAATAACGTTATTATCTCTGTAATCCGTGGCGCTCAATGTAAGCATAGATTTTCGATATGGAAACATATAACGATATATTAAATCTCCGTTGACCTCGGACTGTAATGGAGACATAGCCGTTTGTCTCTCACAAATTTTGAAACGAAGTGGATTGCCTTTTTCATTGTTATATGCCGTGCTGCTTCCATAATTTTCGCGATTTACAACAACACCATTTATCGTCACAGTGTCCGTGTCGAACCATTCATCCACGAGCTTTCCTTGCGTTATAAAATCCCACGCTTTTTTCCCCATTTTAGTTATCATTGTATATTGCCTCCTTAATCTGTTAAATATAGTTCTGTTTCATAACCTGGATATGTTCTTGCTGGTCTTGGTGCTTCAAATGCAATCACCGGATACACATAGATAGATAAAGGTGGATGTGGATAGCTGTCCCCACCACTTCCAGAAATATTTTCAATCTCACCCGGCATTTCCGTCAACATCATTTTGTCTGTTTTTCCGGTTTTACTACGAATCGCATCCGCAACAGATCGCAGATCATCCAATATGCTCACTCAAATTCCTCCTTTCTAAAACTGTGTTGTCGTAATTGCTCCTATCGTTTCTGCCAATTCCTGAATATCTGCTTCAAGCTCCTCATGTGCAACATTCAAATTGGTACACAGTTTTCCGATTGTCTCGTCCATCTTACCCAGATTTTCCGCCGATATGTCCGGTTGTCCATCATTCTTCCAGCCAATCGTTTCATACTCCATCGGCTCAAATGCTGACTTTTTACCGGGCAATGTCCCGCCCTCCGCAAGATGCAGCCCGATCAGGATCTTTGCCATTTCCTCAATGTTGGTGGATTTTGTCGCCGTGTAGACCGGTATCTTTGCACTGGTCGTTACACTGCTACTGCCAGTCGACCCGAAGGCTCCGAAACTTGCATGGTAAATTTTCCCCTCATACTCAAATAATGCTGTATTATTTGAAAGAGGGTCATTATTCGGATAATACTTTGTCGAAAAGGAATACGAATATTCTTTTGTGTTTGATACGATCAAGGGATGCCAATAGTTTCCATCGTGCGCGATCATTCCAATCGCCCACCACTCTTCTGTGCTCCCGTCCGGCTTAAAAGAATACTGCTCTGCATTCTGCGAAATCAAAAGATTTCCCAACCCCGTCCTTGTGCCGAGTGCGAGAACCTTTGATGTTTCTGCCGTCGGTTCCGGTATTAAATAACTCGCCATTTTCTACCTCCTATAATTTCTGCCAGTATGAATAGTTGATTCGCGCCATTCCTGACGGCGTGCTTGTAACCTGCGCTTCGATACATGCCGCTGCCGGGCAAATACGTGTACTTCCGAATGCCAAGCCCGGATTGGCGTCTGCATCTCCATTACAGATTGTCGCCGGCATGGTTGTATCAATGTCCGGTGTCGCTATCGTGATAATCCCTGTGCTCGGCAGTGGAATTGCCGTAAAATCACGGACAAAGCTTCCGCAGAGCAGGCGCGATCCGTTGATCACTAATGCATTGCCCGAAAGTGTTCCGCTCGATGCGACATCGCCAAGCACCGCAAAATCTCCGCGGTATGCATAATCCCCCTGCACTTTTACAGGAGCATCCATCTTCACAACCGGAACCGGCTGAAGCTGTTCATCGTATTCATCTGCAGTCAGTTCAATATGTGTGGACATGTCCTGCTGCTGTGCCGTTCCGTTTCTTGTCGTGTATGTGTTTTTCGCAAAGTTTACACCGCCCTGAGTAACCTCAACACTGTTTCCTTCCCGGAATGCCTGTCTGGTCGTTCCGCCCTTTCCATCCTCCACATCCAGATACACGATCTTATACTCCGTCGTAGAAAATCCTCCGCCGGTGCTCATTTCAGAGATGGTCCACGTCACTTCTGCCGGATTGTCAAGATCTTCCGTCACCTTAACCCAATGCGCTCCGTTTCCGTACTTGAATTGATACACCTCGGCTGTAGACAGGTCAAAATAACACTCTCCGATCTGCGGTGGTGCAACCTCGACTGTTCCATTCGGTATACTTGAATCCTTCGGTGCCCCTTCTCCTGCATACCTAAACTTCAGTGCCGCCCCATTGATTTCCGCTGTAATATCATAATTAGCAAGACGAACAAGACTTTCCGGGCTCTTCTGTGTTTCAAGATGTATACTGCCTCCGGAAATATCGATTGACTCTGCTTTCACTGTGCCGTCCTCATCGACGTTGAATTTGTCACTTGCGATCGTGATCTTTTTTCCGGAAAGATTCAGCGCATTGCCGGAAATGATATTGAATACATCCTCCGCTTCAAGATCAATGTTGTCCGCCCCTGCTTTAAAGTAAGTCTTTGCCGTATCCGGATCAACCCCCAGTGCAACCTCTACCAGCCTGCCGGCAGAGTCCACTTTCAGGACAACTCTGTCTGCCTGCAGCTCGATAGAGGACTGCAGCTCTTTCTCCGCATCTGTGGCACGTTTTGCTTCCAGACGGATTGCTTCGTCCGTCTGCTCATATCTGGTAGATGTCTGCTTTTCTACATTTGCCATTTCAATGTAAACGCTGTCGATGTTTTTCTGGATCTTGAGCGTCCTGCCCTTGAGCTGCATCAGTTCACTCTCTTGCGTAACCTCGTTCTGTCGTTTCTGGTTACCCTTCGCTTCGTATGTATCGATCTGGGCTTGTATGCCGGAAAGCGTCCGGGAGAATATATACGAATAAACCTTTTCCGCTTCTTTCTCCGCCACGATCATGTCGCCGGTCTCCAGATATGGCAGAGCATTCAGCTTCAGCTCGGATACCGGGCGGTAATAGATGCCTTTCAGCTTGGAGAGGATATTACCACCGATCACCTTAAGTTCGTCCACAGATTTCCCGTACAGCAGGAAATTTCCGGTGATAAGATATGGATTGCTCAGATCCGTCCCGACCGTCACGCCAACGTCCTCCTCATCCGTCTGGATATTAAGACAGGTGATCTTGTCCGTGGTGTATTCCTCGCACCGGATGCTTCTGTATTCCGCTTCGGTATCAGATGCGCCGGACAGCCTTGTCATGTCCTGTGATGTGCCGCTGGAACTTGTAGGATACAACCCAACATGCGGATATAAGCCAATGTGTGGATACAAACCAATAGAATGCATATCCGGCAGATATATCACCTCGAAACTTCCACTCCGATCCATACGTCCAAAGCCGGCATTCACCGTGCAGATTGCCTTGAGCGCCGTGGTTCCTGTCAGACTTCCCGCCGTCGGAGCAATAGTTTTCTCCACGTCCATGTCATCATTGATCAGACTCTGCGTTCGAAAAGGGATCCCTAAATGCTGTAACAGCGATTCTCTCATCGCCTTAAGCTTCACCGTCCCGTATTCCACGACCTTCACGGTGACTTCTTTGCCGTTCTGCAGCTTTGTGACACTCTTCTCCTCTGCCGGAAAAAGAGCGTTATACCACTCAGAGACATCCACGGATGCTCCATATAAAGCGTCATACGCCACGACCTTCTTATAATCCTTGTCATCCACCAGTTCCGCAGAATCAACCTGATAATATCCCATCGGCAGCTTCGCTGTATCGCCATCTTCATCCACCGTCTCCTGAATGGCGATAAATCCCTGCCCGTTCAGCTCGTTCTGCAAGATCTCCGACACCTCAAACTCGCATGAGGATGCTATGCAGCCTCCAAGTACAAGCTCCTCTTCATCGCAGATGCTTTCCTTGATCGTAACCGCTTCAGAATGAATTGTATCGTTGCCGATCGTCAGACCCAGATCCGGGAAGTGCATTTGATAGCCATGAAAATATGTACCGCTGCAAAAGATTTTCTTTTGCGCTTCTGTTAGATCTAACATATGCAGCCTCCTTCCCTAATACTCGATCAACGCCAAACGGATTGGCAAATACATCGGGGCTCCATGATATAAGCCACCATATTGGAACTGTACATCGGGCATATAAAATTTTCCTGTTGAGTATTCATCCTCCCAATCATTGTAGTACCTCGCATGAATGGTTCGGGATTCATATGATCCCTCTCCCTGTTTATAACCGGTTCGTATTGCTTTTATCAACTTGCATTTATCTTCATATGTCAAATACGGTGTGTTCCATTCCATCTTTGTTCGATGGTGTTTGAGTACCTTACGTTTCAGATAACCATTACCATTCACATAAGAGTCTATATCCTGCATCTGGCTCGGTGTCATTGTCAGATTACCGTTTGGCTGTATATACTTATAGGACAGCTTCTGATAGGTATATTCACTCTGTGCAGCATTGTAATCCGTTGGCAGAGCGATCAACCCTTTCGCATGCGAATATGCCATAAATCATCACCGTCCTTTCAAAATGTTCATAGAAAAAGACACCCGCCTTACGGCGAGTGCCTTAATTTCTCTGATAACAATATAGCATTGTAGAAGTGTGAATTGTGTGAAATGTATCCTAGTATTATTTGATATATTCCGCATCCAATGCCGGTATCGTAATTTTATTGCCTAATATACTAACATAACTCTCTGTTCCTGTGCATTTTCCATAGCATGTCACTTTGTCATTTTCCAATATTTTATTTTCCTTTTTGGAATATGTATATTCGACATACCATATGTTTCCTGAAGCATCCTCTACTCGGAGTGTTACACTATCGAACCAACCTTCAGATACTTGAATAACTTTCCCCGATACCTTCATATACTTATCTTTAAATTTATTAGGCTGTCGTTGAATCTTTTTATATGAATATGCCTTACACTTTTTCAAATAGTTGTTCTTGTTCTTTTTAGCCTTTGCCTTTTTATTTTTCTTAAATCTATCCTTACATTTTTCTATATATTTCTGTTCACGTTTGGCGTTTGACTTAATCTGTTTATCATATTTATTAGTATTCCCAGATTCAACAACATAACAATCAGACATGTCAACTGTTTTTGTCCCAAAATACTTGTGTGTCGCGTTTACTTTTCCTATAAAGCACACCCTGTCTCCAACTTTATAACCTGACACATCATCTTTGAATGTGCATGTATATTCAAAAAAGAAATTTTTCGAATTTGTATCAAATTTCAACTGACCATCTTCTGTAGACTCTACCTTTCCCACCGTCATGATGATTGTTCCTTTATAATAATCTATATTTTTATATGCAAATTTCAAATCCACTTTTCGCACATCTACATCTTTATACGCTTCTTCCCAAGCTGAAATTTTCTTTGTTTGAACATTATCTGAACTATCTGTATTTTCTTTCTGTTCCTGATTCACGTCTTGTGTCGGAGAGACGCTTGTTGATACAGTTTTCTCATCCTTGCCATCTTTAGGAACAATCCATATTACAACTGAAATAAACAATAAAATAACACATAAAAACTTTCTTAATGCGGATATCTTACATCCATTCTTCTTTGTCTTGACTAAATTATAAATTCCTACAACAACCAATATGATTGATAAAATTTTAGAAATAGTTCCTATAAACATTCCGAAAAAGATGAACAACAAACCTTTCATAGAATGATCCTCTGTCTTTTCTTTCGTTTTATTCACAGGTAGCGATTCCTTATTTTCATTTTTCTCTTTTGTGTTTAAAGATTTGATATCCGGTGCTTTTGATACCTGTTGGGCTGGAGACGACGTCCACCCTCCTTCTTTTTCTGCAATGGGTTCTGTTTTTACATTTTTTCGAATCCCATAACCACAATTTGGACAGCTTTCCGCCTGATCCGATACTTCTTTCCCACATTCCGGGCATTTAATGAGTGCCATTACATTTTCCTCCCATAAATTAAATTTGCCATATTATACCATATTTCGACAATGACTTACAATATAATTTTGCTAAAATATCATACATTCCATATATCATCAGATATAATATGGCAAATCAATCACACATATAATGGGGTCCCAAAGCGTTTCTTATGATCGCTATTTGCCTTTGTAGTTACACGAACGATATCTCCCTCTGAAACACCTTCCACATACAATGGCTGTCCATTTTGCCGACCCTCTCCCATCGCAATAATTGCATTGCATAAATATGTGAGAACCGGATTCAATGCATTATATACACCATCAGAAACCGACTGCACAATCTGTGTATTATTGGCAACTGCTGTTTTTCCTCCGACCGTACCGACAAGCTCCGGACCATTCTCGCGTGCTAGGAAATACTGCCCCTGCTGCGGAAAACCTCCCGCTGCAAAACGCGGTGTAGGAATTTCTTTGATATTTATCCCTATTGGTTTGCCTGCTACCTTAAATTGCAATTTATTTAAGCTACCAATAATATACTTATTGATCCACTCTACTACCGTCTTAATTGCCCCCTTTACCAGATCAGTGACAATATCCAACTTAATAGTCTTCGAAGTGAAGCTGTCCCATGTACTTTTTATGCGGTTCAACACATTTTCTCCATTTTGCTTTAAAGTTTTAATTGCGGTTCCATCTTTAATCGAATTCCATGTTTTCTTAATAGTTTCAATCGCACTTTTACCGGTTTGCTTCAATGTTTTAACTGCCGTGCTGTTCTTGATAGAATTCCAGCTTTGCTTAATTTTCCTGATTGCCTCTGCTCCCCCTTCTTTTGCTTTGGCGATCAACGTAGCGGTCTTATCCTGTATGCTGTTCCATTTTTCTTTTAAACTGGCAATTGCCCCATCTTTCGCTTCCTTTACCTCTGTCTTAATAGTCAATTTCTTATCTGCAGCCCAAGCTTCAACATCCACCCACCAGTCAGCAAACGCCTGCCAGAAATCAGACCAATCGTCATCGGTAAAATGAATAAAATCAGAATACTTCCAATCAACCTGATACTGTTTCATATCTTCAGAGACCAGAGCATCACCGATTGCTTTTCCAACCTGAGCACCGATTCCTACTGCTGCCACTGCTGCTACAAGCGTTGTTGCTATCGTAGCCGCTGTTGCCGCAGCTCCTGCAGATGCCAGTCCGGACAAACTGCCTGTCATAAGTCCCGGCACTTGCGAAAATGCTGTTGTAATGCCAGTTCCAATCGCATTAGCAATTCCACCCACAGTAGCTGTTTCCGCTCCAACGGCCGTTGCTATCTTAGTCATGATCTTTCCAGCCAAAGGCTTCACATAATTCATCCCGAAATCCTGAATCTTCCCTATACTCAGTTCAATTGCACCTTTGATTTTACCGCCAAGATCTACGATTGCCTCTCCTGCAGATGTCATTCCAGATCCTATCTTGCTAAGGATATTCTTTGCAATTGGTATAAATTTTTCCGTGGTAAATTCGCCAATTTTCTCAACCGCTGTTCCAATTGCTCCTTTGATTTTACCACCAAGGACTGTAAGTGCTGTTTCATCTTTTTCCAAGGATGTCCCCATTACTTCAAGGATTTTGGTTGCCGCATTTTCAAAGGTCTTCGTGGTAAGCGTAGACAATTTGATGAATCCTAATGCCGTAATGATTGCAGTTTCAACCGGCGACTGTGCAAATGCCCCTTGAATCGCTTCTGCGATCGCTCCCAGTATTTTTAATGCAAGATCACCAAAATCCCAAGCGATCCCGGCAAAATCAATAGATCCAATAGCAGTTGCTATTGCCTGCCCAACCTGATTCCATTTAACAGTGATCAACGCTGTACTGATTGACGTTGTAATACCTTTAATTCCATCCGATATCGTCTTACCTAATTCCTGCCAGCCATTCAAACCGGTATCTTTATTGACCTGTCCCATCTTATCAAAGAAATCATTGATCCCCTGTCCGACTGCATCTCCCAGCCCCTGAAAATCGAATGTAGTCACAAAGCCAAAAGCCGTTTCAATGCCCGCCTTAAGTTCCGAAGCCATTGTCTTGAAATACTGCTGGATCACGCCGGTCTTAATGGCATTATTCAATGAGGTGGCAAGCCCTTTTCCAAGGTTCACCCAGTTGACCGTGTCAAAGAAATGCTCCTCTGCTTCCAAACAAGCCTTAATGGAATTGCCAACAGCCTGCCCTAAGCCAGCCCAGTTATATTCACCAATAAATCCATTTAATGCGGTTCCAAGTATTCCGGCAATCTTGTTTAAACCATCCGAAAATTTCCCTACGTTTTTATTTACCCAGTCAATTCCCTTGTTAAGCCAGCCGGCAATCGCCTCGCCAATCTCGGTACCGTCTCCTGAGTTCCATGCATCCTTGAACAATTTCGTCAGTTTACCGGCAAATTTTTCTGCATCGGATGTCATGTCGTTATACGCTTTATTCCATACCTTTTCATAATCTCCCAAAGCGTCAGAAAGCTGACTGGTCAGATCAATCGGTGCACCGCCAGAACCATTTCCATTATTGTTTTTTCCGTTACTCTCACTTGTGGTAATAACATTCAACTCATCAAAGCCCATCAGCTGCTTTGCAAGCTTTTTCACAGAATCTGACGATTTATCTGCGCTATCTCCAATTCCGCTAACAGCAGAATCCGCATTATCAGCATCCTCCTCTAATCCATCAAATGCATCGGAATATCCTCCGCCTGATTCCCCGATCACATCTTTCAGTTTGATTCCCAGCATAGATGCCGTCCATTCAAACAACTTACGAACGGCGATTACAAGACCATTCACATACGGCAACACTTTCGCAACTGCCGGCAGAAACATATTTCCAATCGTTCTGGAAAGAGATTTAAAATTATTCTGCAATAAACGAAGCTGATTGGACGGCGAATTGATTGTTTTGGCCAGATCTCCCCAGGCAACTTTAGACTGGTCAAGAATTGCAAGCATTCGAAGCTGCATCTTCTCATTCTGCGTCATATCCGACAATGATTTTTTAATGCCATTATCATACGCATACTGCTGCAATGTCGCATTTGTAATGTCAATACCGTACTTGTACAGTGCTCTTGACTGCCCGATCAGACCAGAGGAAAAGTTATTCATGACTGTATCCATATCAAGATTTCGGAATGAAGACATATCACCTGCAAGCATGGATAATGCCTTAGATGTAACTGCAGAAGCTTCTCCAGTCATTCCAACAGAATTAGTCACCTGTGCAACTCCTGCAGCATAATTTGTCATCTGTGTTGGATCCAGACCAAGACTCTTTTTTCCAATATCCGAAAGAGTTCCATCATTCTCTATCTGAAATCCGGTCATCTTTCCCATCGTATCCGTCAAGCGACTTTTGAAAGATTCCCCATATTCTTTAGCATTCTGATAACCGTACTTTTTATAGTCCTTGCCCCATTCAGATGCAATCTTCCCAAGAGTTGTATCAAAATAATTAAATTCTTCGATGTAATCCATGGATGATTCTACAGCACCACGCAAATATTCACCAATTCCTCGAAGAGAACGGAATCCAACATATAATTTTGCCAACTTACTGATCAAATTGCCCGTAGAGCTAGTTGTCCCACGAAAGATTGGAATCAACGCTTTGAGACGACTTCCAAACGCAGACACAGCATTTCCACGAAATGAGGTCATAAGACTTCTCAATTTGCCGCCAAAACTAGATGCAGAATTTCCTGCCTGTTGAGATTCTATCCAAATGGAATGAAAACCCTGCTTCACTCTATCGAATGTGCTAAGATTCTGTTCACCACCAACAGATTCTTTCAAATCTTCCTTATACTTTTTCAAGGCACTATCGGTCTTTAAGATTTTCCTGTAAGTATCATCGAAAGGTTTATCACCAAATCCAAATCCATCTATTTTAAGTTGTTTGAGATCCGCCCTTAATTTTTGAAGTTTTTCATCCAATCTATCCGTAGACTTTATATCTGTGTCAATACCAAGAGCCTCTCTATTTAAGGCAGCTTTGTACGCCTTTGCTTCCGCCTCCACCTTCTGCAGAGCAACATACGCCTCATCCCACTTATCGGTTCCCATATAACCGCCAGATTTTTCTACATTGGACAGATTTTCTCTCGCTTCTGCAATTTTCTTGTCAAATCCATGTAAGCTATTCTCCGCTTCATGTGCCTTTGCAATCGCCTCATTAAGAGATTTTTGAGATTCCTCCACAGAATACCGGGCTGCCTCCGGAATCGCCTGATATATCTTCTGTACGTTGGCCTGCACATCGGCAATACTGCTATTGGTTACTTCTGCCGTATTTACAGGAATAACCGGTGTTTCTGTTAAATTGCCGACAAAGTTCTTTCCTTGTCCGACCGCCTCATATTCTTTCGACAATGAATGAATAGACTTCTGCATGTCCTGAATTCCGGAAGAGTCAAATTTTAAGCCACTGTCCAATGCTTTCTTGGAGGTTGATACTGCTTTTTGCAGGGCATCTGCTGTCTTCTCCGCACTCTGCGCCGCCTTTTCCATCTTCTGCACATTTGCAAGCTGATCCAGCCCCTTTGCCATTCGAGTAAAATCAGAGGTTTTCACTCCACTCATTGCCTTTGCTGCATCGCTGAAATTATGCAGACTTTTTGCAAATGCATTCAATTCATTGGTCTGGATGCCTCCTAACGTACGGCGCAATTCCATCATTTTCTGAACCAGCTTGTCAAGCTGCTGATTTGCTCCTCTTGCGGATGCCTCAACCTTTATATTCAAACTATCTACCGCTGCCATCCAAACACCTCCTGAATGCAAAAATAAAAGAGAGTGACCTTATTCAGAATCACTCTCCTGTGCCAACTGCTCCCGCAATCGCTGTCTCTCTTCTCTTGCCTTCGCCCGCTGGTTTCGTCCCTCCATAATCTGGAGATTCATCACCAGTGCCTCTCTCGCATTATCAATTTCTTCCTGCGTATAGCCATCGTGTTCCGCCCGCTCCCGGCTTTCCTCCGCAGTTCCAAAACTCAGCGGCTTCTCCGGATACTCTCCACCAAAGCAGGCATTTAAGGCACGCATAACATAAATACCATTACGCCATCTGTCATGCTCCTCCACCTCTAGTTTTTTCTGGTATGCCTCTCGGAACGGCTTAAGCTTCGTTGGATTCAAATGCCAGAACAATTCATATGGCACCCCATATAAAAGTGCATTTGGCAGAAACTCTGTCCTTATTCGGTCCCGGAAAGATTCTCTGTCTCTGCCTTCTTCTCTTCCTGCGCCGCTCTCTGAGCCTTGATTGGCTTCTTGCGCTTGTGATCCGCCGGCTTCTTGATTCCCTTGGTGGTTGCTGCATTCTTCAGATTGTCCAGAATGTCCTCCATTCCGGTTCGTTTGAAAAAACCGTCCTCCTCCATCTGAGAAGCAATCGCAGTACAAAGTGCATAATAAGACATCGCCCTCTCATCTTCCGGATGTTCCTTGCAAAACTGCTTGTACAAATGTCTGGCATCTGCCCGGCTCTGGATCATCCCATCACCATCCGGTCCATGATTCTCCAGCAATCCGGCATAAAACATATCCATTGCCATCCTTGGCAGATCTGAAAGACTCATCAGAAAATCTCTCACCTGCATCTCCTCGGAATGAGTACTGTCAATCTTCGCAGTCATTGTCCCGCCAAAAATATCCATTGCCGCATCAATACACTCATGACGTTCTGCCGCCTCAAATGTATATTCCAAAGTAATTACTTTTCCACCTACTGTAATCTCCATAGTCAATCTCTCCTTTGCAAAGAAAGGGCGGTTTCCCGCCCCCATATCATGTGTTCTTACGCTGCTACCGGCTCAATAGCTTCTCCAAATCCCATATATTCGTTAATAATATTGGAAATCTGAAGATCAAGCTTATTGCCCGGCTCCAGATCTGGCATCGGAATCTCGCCCGGCTCAAATTTCACAAAATAAGAACCAAATCCCGGAATGTAGATATCAGCCCAAGTTGCCTTCTTCTCCTCTTTTCCTGCTTCCGCTGCTGCCAAAAGAGCGTTCCATGCCGTAACAAAATCTGATGATCCATTGAAGTTAAGATTCCAGTCTCCACCGGTGTCACCGACACCTGCAATGTACTGTTTGATCTTATCCTCAAAACAGGTCACATCGATCTTATCTTTGGTGACATTGATACCGGCAATCTTGCTGCAACGCTTCACCCAGGTAAATGACTTTGGCTTGGTTCCGGCAGTCTCCTCAACAGCCCAGCCGAACTTTACACCAATTGTAGATAAATCCATCTGCTTTTCCTCCTTTTTTGCAAAACAAAAAGAACCTCGAAAATCGAAGTTCTTTCATTAACTGTTTCTATCATAAAAATGCCAAAGCATTCTTATTGCATATTCTTTTACAATTCATCGCCATCACCGACAATCCTCCGGAATCTTGCAATGATCCGGAAATACTCCCGGTTATCCGGATATGGTCCGACAATCAGCTCATACCCCATACCGAGCATCACATCCCCGGCTGCATCCATGATCTTTCTCGCTTCTGTCTGTGAGCCATTCGGTGATGCCGCCGAATAGACATGTAATTCAATCGTGGATGTGATGTAGCACTGCGTATTCTGGAAGTCTCTGCCTGCCGTGGGTTCTCCAAGCGATTTGATATACAAACACGGAAACTGTGTCGGTGCATTGGATGAATCCGTAGAAGTCAGATACAACTTCGGATACGGTGCATCCGGATCTGTTTTCATCCTCTGCATCATACGCTTATTAACCTTGTTCCATACGCTAAGCACCGGCAAACACCTCCCTCGCTATCTCCTCTATTCTTTCCCGCAGATCCATACCAGTCTGGTACAAAAAAGGACGGCTTGGCATTCCCTTTGTCCAATGCCATTCGCCATCCTTAAAATAATACCAACCCATATCGCCATGCTGATTCACATCATATTTCCACCCCACAATGGAAGTATCCGGATGCGGGGATTCCTGTCCTACGATTCCTGTACCAAACTCCACATATGCCGCCCACGGACAATCCGTGATCACAAGCCAGCTTGCACCATCCGGAACAGAGCCACTATACTCTGCCCGAATGCTTGATAACAGCTCACCGCTGTAGATTGCATCAAAGTCCGCAATGTTCACTCTGGCGATCTCCACACCGATCTCCGCCACACGCTGGGCAAGGATACGACATTTATATGTAAGATGTTCTTGGTATGCCTGCATTTGTTTTATAGCAGCATCAATGGAGGATGGGCTGTCGTAAGTGAAGTTTATTTGTGTGGACATTCTTTCTCATTCCTTCTCTCAATCTCATCGCAAATCACAGAATAATAGTATACATGTCTTTCTGAGTTAAGTTTTTTAGCAAAAATACCACAATAAATCATTAACGCTTCCATCAACATTGCCCCAACCACAATTCCCTTCCCTATAATATCCAATTTTGTTTCTCCAATAAAAACAATGGCTAAATTTGCTGAAATCATTGAAAACAACGATATCACTAATGCTCCAAGTTGTGCCATTGCATCATTATGTGTTTTTTCCAATTCCAATAGTGCTTTTGTGTGTTTTAACTGCTCCATTCCGAATTGCTTACAGATTTTTTGACACTTATAATAAAATTGATAATCAATTTTTTGTTCATTAAGTTCCTTATCTAAAACCTCCAATACAAAGCAGTTTTCTGTCTTTTTTTTCATGAAACCATTCCTTTCATCGCCATTATACGACAAAAGGAGCTACATTGGAACATTATTCTACAACAACCCAATCCTCCGCAAGCATATCTGTCTGACTTGCAAGCCATCCAATAACTAACTTATTGTCTGCTGTCTTCATATCAATATGTGGACAAATTTCAATTTCGTCCATACCTTTATCTTTACAAAAACTTCTTAAATAATTTGCTGTTTCTGATTTCATTTCATCTAAATGAACAACACTTCCTGTTGTCATATACAAAAACATACCTTTACCGTTCCATCCCTCACGAGCAACCTTACACCCTTTCTTCAAAAGTTCCAAAGCGATACCAAATGTCATGCCCATGCAATCTCTGTATGCTTCCTCAAACTGCTTTTTCGGTGACCAACTCTCATATCCATCGGAATACATTACCAAATACCCCTCATCTGCCGGATTTTCATCTTTTGGAATATTCCAGCCACGGTATTTATTGTAATCTCCTCTGTTCATGGGTCTTGCTTTGATCATCTTTGTACCAATATACTGTTTCACTATAAATCTCTCCTTTACCAATCCTCTAAATCACTACCCGGATCCTGCTCCGGCTCTTCTGTAGTGTTTTCTGTCTCCTGTTCCATATCTTCCACAACACTCTGTGCAATCAGCTTTACGGCAATACGCAGACTTTGCATTCCATCCAACGGATGTGCGGCCACCTTATAATTTGCACTGGACGGATCAACAGAACCATCATCAAGGTATGACGGCTCCTTTCCAATCCATAAAAGCGTTGTTTCCGTGATTGGCAGCTCCATATCTGTACTGCAGATAATGCGATCATAATCCACCGATGTTCCAAATGGATTCTCCTGTGCATTGCTCTGTCCCGTACTGAGGCTTGCCCGGAATGCCACCGGCTTCTTATATCCGGCTTTACATTCCAGCACGTCATCGCCTACCGGCATCTGCTTATCATACAGCGCATAATACATTTTGCGCTTATTTCTCTTTAACTGCTTTCGCATAAATATCTCTCCCCATAATTGGTATCGCTCCCAGCCTCCACATAGATACCGCCCTGCTTGACATAAGGAGAGATTCTAAGGAATCGCCAAGCGTACCACTTAATTCTCTAATAGACCTGTGCAATTGGCACAATACCCGCAAAAACACTGTCTCTGCTTTCCCAGCTAACGGAAATTCCATTGTCCGAATTAGACTTCTGAAATTCACCGCCAATCATGCCATAATCGTACATGGCAAGATTCTTGATATTGGAAAAGTAGTTCTGCAGGTCATTGACCACATATTCTTCCGTGTAGCGTCCTGCATAATTGCGTTTCTGCTTTACCTCCCGCACAGCCCCCTTGATTTTTGACTGCAAGAGAAGAATATCCTGCTCAGATTCTACTTCCAATTCAATTTTCAATTCCGACAGAATTTCATTGATCAGCGTTTCTTCTGTCAGAACATCCTTCTCTTCATCAGCCATACCCTACTCCTTTTCCTCTGTGGCAGCCTTTGGCTTTCTGCCCGGCTTCTTTCTGGCTCCTGTTTTCTGATCACCAGAAGCTATATCCTCATCGGATTCCACAGCATCAGAGGATGGTTGTTTGCCATCCCCATTATGATATCTCCGAAGTAACATTCCCATAGTACACCTCCATGCCTACGCTTTGAATTTTGCAAGCACTACCTTAGATTCGTTCGAAAGTACCGCAGCATAATGCTTGTCAGCAGTGATAACCGTTGTCTTTGCCAGAATATCTCGATCATTCTCGATGATAATATCACGCTTCATGTAATATGTCAGAGCTGCTTCGCTGACATCTACACCATCAGCATCCGGATCTTCGTTTGGATCTTCCGTATCCACAACTACGATCGGGCAGGCATAAAATTCTGTATCAACTGCTTTGACCTTATCACCAACTGCCAGCTTATCAATACAATTTGCTGCAATAGTTGCAAGATGCTTATTAGTTCCTGACTCTGCAGTTTCATCCTTTACGATCGTGATCGTACCGGCATCGTTGTCCTTTTCGTACTTCACTACCTTCACTTTCTTGGACTTCACGACCTGGCAACCGGCAATCTTTCCAATGGTTCCGTTCATGACCACATCCAGCGGATATTTGTTCTTATCCATAAAGTCCGCATCCTTACGAAGAGTTGCTTCCTGATCCGGATGAATGAAGAGAATCTTCTCCAGTGCATCGTCAGACTCATCGCCAAACTTCGCATCCGCATCCACAATTCCATTGTAGGCAATCACTTTCTCTGTGCCATCATACACCAGAGTAGCCGTACACAGGGCATCATAGCCATCATTATCCATTTTAGCTGCAAGTGACTTTGCAAGCTGATCCGTTGCATTACCTAACGGATCTCCATAACCGGAAAGTACAGATTCATCGGTGATCTCCACACCTTTACCGGCTTTCTTTACCGTTGCCTTTGTGGTAGATGCTGTCAGGACTGTGGTTCCCATAGCAACACCCTCGGCAATATCTTCGGCATCTCCAATGTATGCATACTTTGGTACCGTGATCGTGTCACCCGGCTGACCAACTAAAGTTGTATCAATATGGGCAATCGGTGTAAACTTAATCTTCTTTGGCAGAGTGGCTGATACCATGTCTGCCATAACTTCAGGATCTACTAAATTTGCTAATTTCGTCATTGGCATAATCTTTTACCTCCATAATCTCATGCAATTATTTTACATATTCCTTGTACATTTCCGGGTACTTCTGCTTGAAAGCAACACGCTCGGAATACTTCATCTTTCTAAACTGCTCCTTTGATACCGGGCAGTCATCATTTCCAGCCGGTGGTTTCGGCATAGACTTCATCCAGTCGGCTTTCATTGCTTTTTCCTTTGCCTCGATAAAAGTCTGCTGAATGCTGAAAAGCTCATCCGTGTCGTTATCACACTGTGCTTCCGCTGCCTTCGCAGCCAGATCTGCAGGATATCCAAGTGCAAGGAAATTCTTCTCAAACTTTGTAATTGTATTTTCACGAAGCAGCTTCTGGAACTGTTCCTCCCTCTCGGCTTCTTTCTCTGCCTTTTCCTGCAAAGCAATCTCCTCTGCAGTCTGCTTCTCACGCAACTGCTTTTTGTAGCTTGCCGCTTCACTGGTTGCCTTGTCATTTGCCTTTTTCAGTTTTGCATTCTGTACCTTAAGCTGTGCCACCTGTTCTGCAAGGCTGACATCGTCATTGCCCTCGCCATCCGGATCTGTTTTGTTTGATCCTTCGCCAGACTTTCCGCCTGTCGCAGATGTGTCTCCAGCATCACCGTCACCGCCTGCAGGAGGCTCTGCAAATAACTGTAAATTCATCGGGATAAACTCTTTCTTTCTCATATCACTACCTCATTTCTGCGTTTTCAGATCTTCTCTGATCATCATTGCGTTTTAAAATCTTCTCTGATTTCTGATTGTCCGCGAAACTTGTATTGCGCTTTCTCTAGCGCATAATAAAAAGACGTTTACCTCTGCTGTGAGATAAACGCCTTTCATTGATCATATTAAATTTTCGGATTTCTCCTTGTATCAAATATAACATATGGGAAATGTGAATTGTGTGAAAGTCTGTTTTTGCCATACATATATTTGACATCGCTTCCATGCAGTGATAGTATTTTTTATGAGATATCTTAAAGGAGCAGATACCTTGCCCCCACATTTGGGCGAGGCCATCTACTCCTCTCTCCCTTGAGTTCTACGAAGACACAAACTGTAGAAACTTCATTGTAGCTTGGATTAAGATGTTTAAGCTTTTAAATGATAAAACTATCGAACGAGATCTTTATGAGTTATGGTTAGAAAAAGAATACTCCAAATATAACCGTCCTATAGACGGACTCCCTTTTTAACTTCTCATTTAACAAAAAAAGAGCCATAACGGCTCTTTTTCACATTTATAAAAAATATTCTATTAAATCAATCCCTCTTCTCTCTGCTTCCACAACGGTTTGTAGTTTCCGTCTAAATACTCCTGAAAATGCTTTCCTAAATACTCGTTCTCCTCGTCAAATTCAGCAAAAGTCATACCTTCCCTTGCAAAAGGATACTCGCCAAACATAGGATCAAGTACATCCACTATGGTTTCAGCCCTCTTTTTCAAATATTCATCTTTATTGTCCATATTTTCTTATTCCTCCCCGAACAAAGTCCTCAACAGCACATTTAACCATTTCCTCTTCGATTTCTCTATTAGTCTTTTGGTTCATATATTGAATTTTAATTTTATCATATCTCAGCATCAGATAATCGCCTGACTTTACACCATTTGAAACAGCTACATTTATTATACCATTATTTGTTACAGATACAATAGCCTCAATTTCTTTCCAAGACGATAATTCCTGTATATCCGGAAGTGAAAGCCCCGATTCTGTGTTGTGATTATGCACCATCACAAAATTGCCGCCCTTATGCTGACGAATATACGGATAATAATAATCCACACTTGATGTTCTCTCCGAAGTGCCAAAATCTACCTCCTCGCCAGTTTCCAAATCAATCAGCGAACTATATTCATATCCTCTGTCACTGCCATATTGAGCAACCTTTTTAGCTGACGCTGAAATCATCTTATTTATTTTATCACTATATTCCGGAATATCTACCTGATAGCTTGCATTTTCATTGTATTTTACAAATTTCCCTGTATAAGTATCCCAGGCTCCCGCCGTTTTTATGTACTCCACCGAACACCGGCAGTTCACAATCTCTTCCAAACCAGCTCCCAGAGAGTCATCCTTTGGATACATCATCATATATTTTCCAACCCGAAACGGACGGCTGATATCAACAACCTGTCCATCTACATCCGCATGATCTGCCCGCACTCTCTCATCCCGGTAGGACTTCCACCTCTTCCTGGTACAGCCGTTTTTCACAGCATTGCTGTATTCCTCTCCATTCAGAATGGCATTTGCTTCGTTCTCCGCCACACTGGTGGCTCGTTCTATTGAAACTGCATAAGAATCCTGTGATACCTTAATCACATCGCTGTCTGTCAAGGCTTCTCCCTGTTTCTTCCCATCATCCTTCCCACTCTTTAAAGTTGTTTTGACAATACTGTTACATACCTTCCGGATATACCGCTGCATTTTCTGATCCGGCTCCGTTACCTTTTTCACCGATGAAATATATCTTTTCTGAAATGTCTCCGACAGGTACCGGGTATCTCGATTTCTTCTGGATAAAGCAAATAAAAAAAGCACATCCGCCAGCAGCAAATTTGCTAAACGGACACGCTTTTCTTTCTCTTCCTCACTGATCTGCATATTTTCGAAATAATCATGAATCGGTATTTTCTTCCGGGAGGCTTTCCGTCGGTCATCCTTAGTTGTTTCGGTCGTTGAAAGAGTATTTAACTCATCAAAATTTGTTAATCCCATCGCTCATCCCTCCACTCTACGCATTGGCAAATGGAGTTGCCTGCGGCTGATCTGACATATCCGGCATATTCTTTCCATCCATAATCGTCTGTTTGTCATTTTCACCTTCCGGTGCTACGTCTGCCGGCTCAGCCCCTTTCAATTTGCTGTCCAAAATCTTATTGACCATTTCTTCACTATCCAGTACAAACTGCTGAGCATCGGTCGTAAAACCTGCCAGCTCCGTTGCCTTGAGCAGATCTGCTCCATTCTGTACCAATGTTGCCCAGGAATTGACTTTCGTTGCCAGATCATATGTCCTGTTCCGGTCAAATTTCGGCTCGATATCCGCCAGTTTCAGATTTCGAACCTCTTCCGGTACATCCGGATCATTGCTGAAAATCTCCAGCATAATGCGAATGCATTCTTTCTCTGACTTCTTAGTCAACTGAGATTTCTTTAATGCAGAGAGCTCCGCTGCCTGCCATCCATTCGACAAGCTCATTGCGGATCCGGTAGAACCGCCGCCATGTTCCTGTCGTCCCGGCACATTTGTCTTTTCGTGAATACGATCAATAAAATTCTGTGTCAGAGTTTGGATTCCATCCTGTGACATCTCCTTGGACAGATACGCCATTTTCGGATCATGACCGTTGCCGGTAGATTTTGTTTCGATCAATGCTCCATTTCTTACGGTGGAATTGCCATTCTCATCCTTTGGCAGTTCTGCATTATGTACCCACAACAATGACTGCACACACTGTACAATATCATTCACTCTGTCCGATGTTACGATATTCAGGGCATCAATTTCCGAAATCACACGCTCAAAGCATCCCATCCGGTCATAATCATTGATATACTCCACAATAGGGATCGCCGCCGGTATATTCTTTCTCCCGTTCCCATTTGACACAACCCACTTCTGTCGTTTACTCTCACCTTTAATTTTTGAAATGTTCTTTACCTCAAAATATGTATCCTCTGTATAACAGCCATAGGTGGAGTTTCCATTCTGGTCTGTAATATATGACACGCCCATAATCGGCCTGCGGTACACATCATTGGTGTACACAATAAAGGTATTCATCGGATTCAATGTAAGAATATCCACAACGGAACTTCCAAAGCGATACTGATCCGGCTTTGCCTTGATCAGCCGGTACCCAACTCCACAGATTTCAATAAACCTTGCCAGCTCCTGATCTGCAGACGGCTTATTTTCCTCTTCCATCATCTCATTAAGCATCGCAATACCGACATTATCCGCATCTTTGTTATTCTCCCGGATTCCTTTATTGGCTCGCTGCACATCCCGGATTGGCGAGCCCCATTCATATCCCAACTTAAACTCCGTGATCTCCGCAGCCATATTGTCCTTGACCTTGATATTGATTTCCGGCCGGATCTCTTTGATTCGATTATCAATCGGCTGGAGACCACGCTCATAATCCAACAGAAATTTTATATCCGATCTATTCTGTTCGTGGATCACCAGTGCATCCCGAAGCACCTTCACCACGTTATCCTTCGTAATCTGCATCACATCTGTAAAGATCTGTTTTCTTCCAAACTGCACGACAATCCACCTCTTTCTGCATAGAAAAAGAGCCCCGGCAGTTTGTAGACCGCCTGGCTCTCTGATACTGTTTCATACTATTAAATTAGCATTATTTGAGTGTGAATTGTGTGAAAAGTCAAACTTTTCTTTCTGTCTTAATAATATCTCCATCATATTCTTGTATAAGATCATATAGATACTTAAAAAACAACACTATATACCGACCAATCCTTCTTAAAATCATTATTCCACCTCTTTACAAAAAAATTATGGTTGCAATAATACTTGACATTATTCCACAAATTATATTAATAATTACCGATAAAACTAAACTCGTTAACGCCTTGTTTTGATTGTCATTTTTTATCTTTTCATATTTTGCTTGTAATTCTTGATCTCCCTTGTCAATTCCAAACACATGATAATTATTTCTACTAGAAATGTTATC
>ULVF01090932.1_pt1 | contig 22451 bp, 17 predicted proteins | sample 1959201 | NCBI WGS metagenome assembly ULVF01 (sample SAMEA4835779, study PRJEB28245) | human gut metagenome | biome: gut microbiome; material: fecal sample | place: Denmark | collected 2008 | reverse complement strand
TACGCAATTCTACAGTGATTTTTGGAGCACCGTAGTTCTGCCTGGAATCATCATAAATATCCTGTATTTTTGTTTTTACGGCTTTACGGCGTTTTTCTGTATCAGAAGGCACGCGGTGGAGCCATTCATGATATCCTGAGCGTGAGCCACCTAAAAATTTCAACATTCCGGAGACGGAAAACCGGCGTCCAGCCTTTTTGGCAGCTTCCGTTTTCTCAGACACTTCGAGATAAATGGCTTCCGTCATTTTCCCCGAATGTTGATTGCTTTTTTTAATACATCAAGTGAATCTTGTGCATCACGTAATTCACATCTGAGGCGGGCAATTTCCTTCTGCTCATCAGATGCGTAATTACCGGAACCGCGGACAGGAATATCACCTGCTTCCCGAAAGTTTTTCAGCCACTTTGTTAATGTGCTGTATCCAATGCCAAGATTTTCTGCACATCCACGTACCCCGAGGCCTTTATGATCCTGATAGTACTGGACTGCATCAAGTTTAAATTGTTTGTCATGTTGCGTTGCCATATGATATCCTCCTTCAGCATGTCTCTATTGTACTATGCTTATGTGTATTTGGAATTTCTCATTTTGGCTTGTACTATTTATATTCTAGCACCAAATGCACCGAAAGTGGAGAAAGCCATAGATGGATATAGCGGATTCCTGTTTTACGATGATAATGGAATGCCACTTGTGGCAATGCACTGGCAACATCGTTTTAATCATATGGTCGGCAGATACAATGACATCTACCGGGTGCAGATGCCAAATATCACGCCTCATGTATGCCGACATACCTATTGCTCCAATATGGCAAAATCGGGAATGAATCCTAAGACACTACAGTACCTCATGGGGCATTCGGATATATCGGTTACAATGAATGTGTACACGCATATCGGATTCGATGACGCTGAGGAAGAATTGAAACGAATGGAAGAGTTTAGAAAGGCACAGGCGGAGGTTGAGCAGAAGAAAGAGAAACCGATGTCGCAGAAAATGTTTAAAGTTGTATAATATGGAAATGGGATGACGCTCTGGCTTAGGCTAGGGCGTTTTTTTTCTATGGAAAAGAAGTGAAAATGACGATATAATAATTAATAAAGAAAATAGATCTTTGATGGAGGTACAATTGTGAAAATTAAAATACCCAATATAGATGATAAAGAAAGTTTCATTGAAGATAGGCAGTCAATAGTTTTATTAGGAGCTAATGGAGCTGGAAAAACTAGAATGAGTGTATGGATTGATGAGAATAATCCTGAATTAAATATACACAGAATTTCTGCACAAAAATCTCTTAATATGCCAGAATATGTTAGTCCAACCGAATTAAAGAAAGCAGAAGATAATTTTTTGTATGGAACTACAAATGATGATAGAGATTGGTTAAAAAGGTATGGAAAGAAAAATAATAGATGGGGAAATGAGCCGGAAATTCATATGTTAAATGATTATCAATCACTTATGGAGTTTTTAATGACAGAAAATTTTGAAAAAAGTATTGAATATCGAGAAAAACATAAAGATGGTAATCCGGAGTTTGACAATGAAACAAAGCTAGAAAAGATAAAAAAAATATGGGAAAAAGTAATAACACATAGAAAATTGAAAATATGTGCTGGAAAAATAGAAGTTGAGAGTATAGGGGAAAACACAGAAAAATACAATGGAAATTTGATGAGTGATGGAGAAAGAGCGATTTTTCATTATATTGGTGAAGTTGTTTCGGCAAAAGACAACTCCTTAATTATTATAGATGAACCTGAGAATCATTTGCATAATTCAATATTAGAAAAACTTTGGAATGAAATAGAGGCTGAGAGACAGGATTGTGTATATTTATACATTACACACAATTTGTATTTTGCAAGAAGCAGAAATAATGCCCAAATTATATGGATTAAAAATATGTTGGATAAACAGAAATGGGATTTTGAATTACTAAATTCAGATGAATTCTCAGATGATTTGTTACTTGAAATATTGGGAAATAGGCAAGGAGTATTGTTTATAGAAGGAATACCAGATAAAAGTATTGATAGAAAACTGTATTCTAGGTTGTTTCCGAAGTATAGTATCATGCCATTGGAAGGTTGTGCATCTGTTATTCAGGCAACAAAGTCGTATAATAAACTACCAATGCTACATTACAAGACAATAAAAGGAATTGTTGATAGAGATAGAAGAACTGAAGGTGAGATAAACTCGCTATTGCAGGATAAAATATATGTACCTTCTGTTGCGGAGATTGAAAATTTATTTTTGATTCCACAAGTTATTGAACTGGTTGCTAGAAAGCAAAGTATTGAGAATGTAGATGTTTTGTTAGAACAAACGAAAGAAAAAACAATAGAATTTTTGAAGTTACATTTAGAAGAACAAGCGTTATTGTTTACAAAGAAAAGGTGCCAAAATACAATTAATAATATTTGTAACCAATCAACACAAACAATTGATGATTATAAAACATCTTTAGATGAATTAGTAGATAAGGTAAAACCGCAAGAAGAGTACAGTAAGGCATGTAAGGAATTACAGAAAATTGTAGATGATAAAGATTATCTTGCAGCGCTTAGAGTGATAAATAATAAAGGCCTTTTGCCTTTTACAAATGTGTCAAATGCGTTTGGATGGAAAAAGCAAAATTATATTGATTATGTAATTAGGTTGCTTGGAATCCAAGATAGTACTTCAGAGGAGTTGTGTAATATATTTAGAAATTATGTTACAGTGGGAGACTAAAAATGCCTTAGTAGTAAGAATTTCCCTTTTACTACCATTTTTACTACTAACAGGTAGTAACAACTTGCAGGGTTCTGCCCTAATTTGCCACAATCTGTAATTTCAGAGCAAACTAAAAGAATCCTAGAAACCCTTGTAAAACAGGGCATTTCGGGGCAAAACAAGGAGAAATAAAATAATGATAAAAGTACTTTTCATCTGCCACGGCAACATCTGCCGTTCCCCAATGTCAGAATTCGTATTAAAAGACATGGTGGAACAGCGTGGCTTGACAGAACAATTTGAAATCGCTTCGGCGGCGACCAGCACAGAGGAAATCTGGAACGGCAAAGGAAATCCAATCTATCCGCCGGCGCAGGCAGAACTAAAAAAGCATGGGATTGGAAAGACCGCATACACCAACTTTGCGGGCAAGCGCGCCAGACAGGTGACAAAAGAAGATTATCATCACTATGACTACCTGCTTTGTGCGGATACCAACAACATCCGTAACACAGAGCGTATCACAGGCGCGGATACCGAAGGAAAAATTCATCTGTTGTTAGATTATGCAGACGAACTTCAAGAGGGTAGTCAGCTTCAGACTAAAAATAAAAGCAGCAATTCAATCAGCCAGACAATCAGCCGCCGCGGCAAATCAATCGCAGACCCGTGGTATTCCGGGGATTTTACACAGACATGGAATGATGTGGTGGCAGGCTGTTCAGGCTTTTTAAATTATCTTGAAAATGAGCATAAGTTGTAAATGTCGTATCAGTTTCTGCGCGCCTGCCGGAATTTGGACGGTGTCATATGATATTCGCGCAGGAATAAGCGGTTAAAATAAGATACATTTTCAAAACCGCATTCCAGGGAAATCGCAAGAATGTCATCATCTGATGCACACAGCAGGTGCGCGGCACGGATTAGGCGGTACTCATTTAAGTAAGCAATAAAGGGCTTTCCCATATACAGCTTGAAAAATTTCATGAAATGGGAGCTGCTGAAACCGCAGACTGCCGCAATCTGCTCAATACTGATTTTTTGTGGGTAGTAATTTGCAATATAATCGGTAATCAGGCACAGCTTTTCCTTCGTATTTTCTTTAAAATAACCGTTTTTCCGGGAGGAAACAGCACTGTTTTTTTGCTGCGGTAAATCACATGTTGTAATTTCACGCATTTTATCCGGTGCAAGAATCTCTGATTCCAGAATAAAAAACAACTGATACAGCCAGCCTTTAATGCCGAGATAATACCCGGCAGGATAGGTGGTGCGCAAATCGTCAATCCGGTCAAGGCAGATTTGAACAGCGCGGTGCGCTTTCGGAACCCGGTCTATTAAAACCGGAAAATCTTCGGGGAAATTTTGCAGGCGGTGAAAAAAGTTAAAAGACATCGTATCCCCTTCTTTTGGGATTAACATCTGCATATCAAAAATGATATTTTCGTATGAAAATGCTTCCGATTCATACTGCGCAATGGAATGAAGTCTGCCCGGCAGAATAAAGACAATGCTGTCTTTGACAACCGGGTAGGAAATACCATCGACATTGACCATTCCCCTGCCGCTCTTTACATAAATAATTTCCGTTTCACGGTGCCAGTGCATCGGCACACACGGAAAATCCAGCGGAATCGAGCAAGGATAAGTATTATAGGAAAAATCCGTATCATAGTGTTTTTTCGTTTCTTCGTAATTTTCATATTCTAATATGTGCATAGCCCCTCCAATCCGCAGATTTACTGCACAAACGCCAATTTCATATATTTTGTATATCATGATATGATGTTGGGGTCAAAAGCCTCAACTATGATATCTATGGATTGTTCCGTGCTAAACATGTGCCACTGGCACATAGCACCCGCCTATGAGCAAGCTCATGTGGGTTCAGATATTTTGACCCTGGTATCATGATATAAAAGTATGATAGTATTGTATTATTTTAAGCGGTAATTATGCAAGATAAAAAATCTTAGAAATATATAATAATAATCAGAATTATCGAAAAATAATCAGAAATAAAAATAGGAGTGGAGAGAAGTATGAGCATAGCAGAAATTTGTAACAAAATGTATGGAAAGACCATCAGAGAGTGCAGTAACGAACAGGTCTATACGGCACTGCTGGCATTGGTAAAGAAAGTCACGGAAGAAAGAAAAGAAGCGCAGGAGCGGCAGGAAAAAGAAAACGGCAAGAAAGTGTATTACATTTCCGCAGAATTCCTGATTGGAAAGCTGCTGTCAAACAACCTGATTAATCTGGGGCTGTATGAGCAGGTTTCGCAGGAATTAGAAGAAAACGGAAAGAACATTGCACAAATCGAAGAAGTCGAGCCGGAGCCGTCACTTGGAAATGGCGGACTGGGACGGCTGGCAGCGTGCTTTTTGGATTCCATTGCCACATTAAACTTAAACGGGGACGGCATTGGCATCAACTATCATCTGGGGCTGTTCCGTCAGGTGTTTGCACAGAATAAGCAGACAGAACAGCCGGATTACTGGATTCAAAAGGAAAGCTGGCTGACAAAGACGGAGGTGCAGTACCCGGTACAGTTTGGCAAATTGTCCGTCATGTCGAGAATGTATGACATTGATGTGACAGGTTACGAGGGCAGGGTCAACAAACTGCATTTATTTGATATCGACACGGTTGATGAAAAAATACCGATGCACGACGGCATTGATTTTGATAAAAATGCGATTGAGAAGAATCTCACGCTCTTTTTGTACCCGGACGACAGCGACAGAGCCGGACAGTTATTGCGCATTTACCAGCAGTATTTTATGGTAAGCAACGCCGCACAGTTGATTCTTTCAGAATGCCGCAGGAAATGTGAAAAAGAGGGAAAGACGTTAAAGAATCTGAATGAATTTGCGGTGATTCAGATTAATGATACGCACCCGACAATGGTTATTCCTGAATTAATCCGCATTTTAACAACGCAGAAAGACATTGACGGCAGTGTGATGACGATGCAGGAGGCGGCAGAGGTGGTGACAAAGACGTGTGCATACACAAATCACACGATTCTTGCAGAAGCACTCGAAACATGGCCGCTGGACTATCTTGAGGAGGTTGTGCCGCAGTTAGTTCCGATTATCCGTTATCTTGATGAAAATGTACGCGCCCGTTATACGGATTCTTCCGTTTACATTATTGACGAAAACGACCGCGTGCATATGGCACATATTGATATTCATTATGGTTTCAGTGTAAATGGGGTGGCAAAGCTGCATACGGAGATTTTGATGCAGGAAGAACTGAAATCTTTTTACCGTATTTATCCTGAAAAATTTAACAATAAAACCAACGGCATTACGTTCAGAAGGTGGTTACTGCACTGCAATCAGGCACTGGCCGCCTATATTGAAGAACTGATTGGTGCAGATTTTAAAAAGGAAGCAGGGGAACTTTCACAGCTTATAAAATATGCAGATGATGAAAATGTGATTGCGCGCATGCTTGAAATTAAGGCGGAAAATAAGAAACGTCTTGCTGCATATATGCAGGAAAAATGCGGTGTAAAAATCAATCCGCAGTCGGTCTTTGACATTCAGGTAAAGCGCCTGCATGAGTACAAGCGCCAGCAGATGAACGCACTGTATGTCATTTACAAATATTTTGAGATTAAGGCCGGAAATATTCCGGATACTCCGGTTACGGTTATTTTCGGTGCGAAGGCGGCAAAAGCATATACGATTGCAAAAGATATTATTCACTTAATTTTGTGCCTGGGTGAATTGATTGCAAATGACCCGGATGTCAGTCCGTATTTAAAGGTTGTCATGGTGGAAAATTATAATGTGACGATGGCGGAAAAGCTGATTCCGGCGTGCGACATTTCAGAGCAGATTTCGCTGGCTTCCAAGGAAGCTTCCGGAACGGGCAATATGAAATTTATGTTAAACGGTGCACTGACACTCGGAACATTTGACGGTGCAAATGTCGAGATTGCACAGCTTGTCGGCAAAGACAATATCTATACCTTTGGTGCATCCAGTGACGAAGTCATTGCGCATTACAAAAATGCCGATTACTGTGCAAAGGACCTTTATGAAAATGATGAAATGATAAAAAAATGCGTTGATTTTATCGTTTCAGATGAGTTAAAGCAGTATGGTGATGAAGAAAACTTATCCCGTCTGCACCATGAAATTATCAGCAAAGACTGGTTCATGACACTGTTGGATTTCAAGGAATATATAAAGGTAAAAGAACAGGCGCTTGCAGACTACAAAGACAGAGCCGCATGGGGCAGAAAAATGCTGATAAACACCGCGATGGCAGGCTTCTTCTCATCCGACCGCACCATCCGCCAGTACAACACCGACATCTGGAAACTGTAAGCCGGGCAAAAAGTAAACAGGCGGCAAAAAACACAAAACCTTTCCGTCCCCGCCAAGGCGAAATCACCCACAATCTTTTCGCCCGCCCCCTCCAAGGGCAAAAAACAACCCGTATTTTCCGTCAAACAGCGTGTGGAAAATGCGGGTTGTTTTTTTGCCTCCCACAGCGTGTGTAAAGTGAGGGTGTTTTTTTGCCTCCCACAGCGTGTGGAAAATACGGGTTGTTTTTTTGCCTGTTACAGCATCACTCCGGAATTTTCCTTACTCCGCTCCATATAGTGATTGAGCTGTTCAAACGGCTTGCGAAGGACAAGACCGATGAGAATGGCAATGATAATATAGATAAAGAGTCTGCCGATACATTCCCAATAATAATTGCCGTACATGCCGCCAATCGTTTCGCGCAGGGCATCCATGGCATATGGGAACGGCAGGTAGCGGTAAATCATCCGGTAAACCTTTGGCAGGACGTCAATCGGGAACGTACCGCCGCTTCCGGCAACCTGGACTACCATGAAAATAATTGCAAGGGCTTCACCGATATTGCCAAAGGCAACCGTCAGTGCATACATAAAAATCGTAAAGACCAGGCTGGTGACAGAACATGCAAACCAGTATAAAACCGGGTGCGGACACTGAATCTGGATATAAAACAGATTTCCGAGTACAATCAGAAGTGTCTGTAACTGTCCGATACAGTAAAATGTCAGGTATCGTCCAAAGAACTTCTGATACGGCTTTACACCGGCCGGCAGGTGTTTGGATTTTTTCACCTGTGTATGAATGATAGCCACCATAATCAGACCGCCGACCCAGATGGAAAGGACCGTGTAAAACGGTGAAACGGCAGAACCGTAAGCTGAAATTTCATAAATCTTTTTGGTCGTAATTTCTACCGGTGAGGCAATAAAGTCTGCCAGTGTCTGCGGGTCACTGCCTAAAATTTCATTCACAAAATCATATTCCGGGTCGGAAGCGATTTTATTGAGTAATTCAATAGAATCGGAAAGCTTAGTCATCAGTGTATTTAAAGTCTGTTGTGTCAGTGTCAGATTTTCCTGTCCCTGTGTAACCGCATCCGTAAAGGTGTTCATGTCGCCGTCCATATCCTGATATAAAGAAGAAATGGAAGACATTACACTGCGGATAGAGGATACATTTTCCGAAAGTGAAGCGGAAACCTCTGACAGGGAAGAAACTGAATTGGCATCCAGAAGCTTTTGCAGGGCGGCAAGTTCTCCTGCCTGTGTATCCAGTGTTTCCGGTAAATCCGATGAAGAACTGCGCGCAAGAGAGGAAACATCGGAAGAAATCTGTGTAATGGAAATCAGGGAATCTAACATCACATTGTATGTCTGCAATTCATTGTAGGCATCGGTCAGTTTACCGGATATGACATCAATGAGTGAATTCCCTGTGGTATCATCCAGTGTCAGACTGTCAAAATCCACGGTGATAGCAGCGGAGCTGGCGCTTACAAGACTTTTTGTTAAAGTGTTCACAAAGGTGGAATTAGTCTGGGACTGAACTGCTTTTTTTGCCTTATCCGTAATTTTCGGCGCAATGGCATTTTTCTTCTGATTACAGTAATACTGAATCTGCGGATGTTCTAGGGAATCCGAAAGAAAACTTACCATATCGCTTGTAAAGTCAGACGGCAGAACCAGTGCGGCATAGTAGTCGCCGCTGTACACGCCGTCAATGGCTTCCTGCGTGGAATCCGTAAAGACCCAGCCGATGGTTGTATTGGCTTTTAAATTAGAAATAATCTGGTCGCCGATGTTTACAGTCACACCGTCAATAGTCACACCCGGATCATCAGACGCCACAGCAACCTTGATGCGGGAAGTGGATTCCGTTCCGTACGGGTCCCAGTTTGACAGAGTGTTAAACCACGCATACAGGGATGGAATGACGGTAAGACCAATCAGTACAACAATGGCGACCACATTGGTACTGATACGTTTGAGGTCCTGTATAAAAACAAGAAAAATATTTTTCATAGTTTAATCTCCTTTGCAGCAGTGATAATAGACTGTAAGTTGTTATTGAGACGGGATGGTAAATCCTGTACAAGGTGGTCGTGTCCCTCTTTCAAATCCAGTCCGAGCTGTTTTAATTTTTTTTGCATCTGGTCATCAATGTAAGCGACTGTTACCAGATATGCAGAAATTAAAAAGAGTGAAATTACCCATAATAAAAGATACACAACCTTTGAACTCTCCATATGCAGCAACAAAATAAGGAAAATCATCGGGATAATGGCAATACACCAGAGTCCCGCTTTAATACGCTTCTGATTGCGTTCATGCAGTGTATGGCTGAATTCCTGAATCTGCATTAAAGTCGTGTTAAAATCTTCATCACGTCCGTTCTTAGACGAAGACCCGTCCATACAATCCGTATCCGGTGAACCGGAATCGGACAGGTTTCTGGCAGAAGTCCGTGTTATGGGTGTTGCCAGAAGGTCATCTGCCACAGGGCTGTTTTTTAAAGTCATAGTTCTACCTCACTAACAAATATGTATTGATTACATCATTTTGGTTTCTTTCATCTTTTCCTCAAAGAAGTGATTGAGCGGAATGAACGGTTTGCGGATTACCAGTCCGAGTAAAAGGGAAGCTGCGGCAAAAATCAGCAGTTTTCCCATATAAATAAAGTAGTCCATTTCATACATGCCGCTGATGGCTTCACGCATGGCATTAATCGCATACGGGAATGGGAAGTACAGGTACACGTTCTGGAAAAACTGCGGCAGCAGTTCAATCGGGAACGTACCGCTTGAACCGGCAATCTGGATAACAACCATAACAACGGCAATGGTCTTTCCGACATCGCCAAAGGAAAGTGTCAGCGTGTAAATCAGCAGGACAAATACAAAGCTTGCGACAGAAGCCGTCAAAATGAGCAGCCCCGGATGTTCACAGGATACCTTTAATAAATATAAATCGCCGAGTACAATAATCAGGCTTTGTATCTGTCCCATCACAAAGAATAAAAGGAATCTGCCCAGATACAGTTCGTGCGGTTTCGCCATCAGTTCCATCTTCGGGTTATTGTCAACGTGTACTTTCATCAGTGCCACGAGTACGATACCGCCGACCCACAGCGCCAGTGCTGTGTAAAACGGTGTAACTGCCGTACCGTAGTTGACTGCCGGGTAGACATCAATTTGTTCCACTTCCACAGGAGTTGCAATAAATTCGGCATAGGAGACCGCATCGGCATGTAATAACTGTGAAAGCGTCTGATAAGCCGAAGAATCCGTAATATTATTTAAGGAAGTTAAAATCAGCTGGATTTTATCGGACATGCCCGAAATAATCGTTCCGGTATCGCCAAGGGTCTGGTTTGCCGTCAGGGCGATTTTGCTGGTTCCGAGTAAAATCTGTTCTAAGCTGTTTAGCTGACTGCCTGAATTTTCAAGTGATTTATAGGCAGAATCCGCAGCTGCGTTCACGGTGATTTTTAATGAACTTAAACCGGATGAAGCAATGGTGTGATACTTCTGCTGGGTCTGTGTCATTTTATCAAGGCAGGAGGATAACAGGGAATGCAGCACCTCTGCCTTTGCGGCGGCAATTTCCGGTGTTTCCTTTACAATCGAAGAAGTCTGGTCAATCAGATTCTTTGCAAGGTCCTGTAAAGTAGCAATCGCTTCAAGCTGTCCGCGGATTTGTGCAATAATGTTATGGTCAATATATTCCAGATCATCTAATTTGTTTAAAAGGTCATCCAGTTTATGATTCTGCTCAAGCAGGGAGTTTAAGCTGTCTAATGCGGCAGAAAGTGCATCGGATGCCCCTTGTGTATCGCTTGTGATTTTATTTTGTGCTGTGTCTAACTGTTTCTGCACCTGTTCGGAAATGGTTTCCATGGCGGCAAGTGTTGTGTCAAGCTGGTCGGTCATGTTATCGACAGAGCGGGACAGTGCAGACTGTGTCAGCTTTGTTGTATCTTTTGAATTTTCTAAAATATCCTGTAATTCCGGAATCAATGCACTCATGGATTCCAGATTTTCTGATAAAGAAGCATTGCCGTTCTGGAAGGTGGCAATGGTATCGGCGTAACCGGACAGATTATCCTGAATGGTCTTCATATCGTCAATCAGCTTATCGGAAATAGAAGAATCCTTCTGGGTAATGCTTTCAAGACCGCTTAATGCCGTCTGTGCGGCAACGTTAATAAATTCTGTGTTAATCGTCTGCTGCAGTGTAGAACTTGCCGTATCGGTAATCTTTGTGGCAACGGCATTTTTCTTTGAATTTTCGTAATATGTCACGCTTGGGTGATTCATGCCGTTATCCAGAAAATCAAACAGACTGCGGCTGAAATCATCACCGATAATAATGGCAGCATAATAACTGCCGTCATATACCCCTTTTAAAGCAGCATCTGTATCCTGTGGAAAAACCCAGCCTACACCGGTATTGTCATGGAGCTGCTCCACAACCTGATTTCCCATATTGACAGGGTCGCTTCCCTTTGAAGAAAATCCACTGTCTTCAGATACGACAGCAACCTTTAAGGAAGATGTGTTGGCATACGGGTCCCAGTTGGAATAAATGTTAAACCACGCATACAGGGACGGAATAATACACAATCCGCCCGCAATCACCAAAGCGAATAAATTGCGGCTAAGACCGGTAACGTCTTTGCGGAATATATGTAAGATATGTTTCATAAAGACCTCATTTCTGTGCCTGATATACAGCACACTGTTATCATCAGAAAGCGAGCAAAGGCACTTTCATAGCGACATTATAGTATATTGGCAGTTCAAAAGCCAGTTATTTTTTACATTAAATGGAAGGTGTGGTATACTGGCTATATAGTAAATGGACAGAATGGGGAATGGTATGTATACAATTTTAATAGTGGATGATGAAAAGATTGAACGTAACGGAATTAAATTTCTGTTAAAGAAGCAGGCAGAGCCGTTTGAAATCTATGAAGCACCAAACGGCAAAGCAGCACTCGAGCAGCTTTGTTCAATGCGCAATCAGGGGAAAAAGATAGATATATTGCTGACCGATGTAAAAATGCCGTTTATGGACGGCATAGAACTTATTGGAGCAGCCAAAGAAGAGGGGTTTACATTAAAAACAATTATATTCAGCGGGTATAATGAATTTGAGTATGCCAAGCTGGCAGTGCGTCTTGGCGTATCGGACTACATTTTAAAGCCGGTCAATCCACAGGAATTTGCACAGACCATAGAGAAGGTTACAGGAGAACTGCAAAAGCAGTATGTTGAAAATGAACAACGTCTGCAGCAGAGCAGCTATATGCGGGAATATCTTTTATATACCTTATTTAATGGGGGCGGTGCAGAACAGGTGCATACATTGGCAGGAAATCTTGCGGGAGAAAATTTCTGGAATCACTTCCACCGGATTGTATTTCTTGAGTTTGACCGAGAATTTTTTGGGAAAAAAGCGCTTGATTTTCAGGCGGAGATACTTGAAGAAAATATGAGTGAAGAATATCAGTATTTAAACTTAAATCCGCAGCAGGCAGTGCTTTTATTAAATGCCAGTCCGCATTACATGACCCTGCAGCAGACAGCACAAAAGCTGCATGATGCCGTTTTCAAAAAATACGGCGAGCACTGTCATTTTGCAATTTCAGGCGAAATTGACGATTATGAAAAAATACCGCAGACAATGGATATGCTTGAAGCCCTGATGGAAAATAAGTTTTACCGTCCTGATGTGTATGTATATTCCGAGGACATCAGCGGGGAAACGCCGGTGCTGGTGCAGATTGATGACGACACGCTCATGAAGCAGATGAAACAGGATATTAAGATGAAAGATATCCGGGCACTCCGGGAGCATTTTGACAGAATGTGTGCCAAGTACCGCAAAAAATCATATTTTTCACAGATTTATATTAAATTTATTTTTTCTAATCTGTTAAAAGATTTCTATCAGAATCTGCCGGAGACGCGGGAAGAGGAATTTAATAAGGAAATTGATACATTGTATAAGTCTGGGGATTTTAACTGTATTGTGTCGATTGTCAACAGCCATATTGATAAGCTGGAAGCGGTATTTGCAAAAAATCCGCAGACACAGCATAAAGAAATTGAAACAGTCAAAAAGTATATTTATACGCATTTCGGGGATGAACTGGGTGTAGAACAGCTTGCAGACATGGTGTATCTGGCACCGAGTTATTTAAGTACGGTTTTTAAAAAAGAAACCGGACAGAATTTAAGTAAATTTATCAAGCAGTACCGCATGGAAAAGGCAAAGGATATGCTTGAAAATACAAATATGAAAATTGTAAATATCAGCGAAGCGTGCGGTTATCAGAATGTTTCGTACTTCTGCCAGAGTTTCCGCGAGTGCTACGGGGTGAGTCCTCAGAAATTCAGAAATGGAATTTAAGATGAATATAAAAAATATGAAGTTGAAATACAGGCTGGCAGGGATTTATCTGCTCACGGCAGTACTGCCGGTTATTGTGCTGTTTACATTTTCCTACGGGCAGATGAAGCATATTTTAATTGAGCGCGATACGAAAAGTATCCAGAATTTTGTCAATCAGGCGGGAGCGGGTATTGATGCCCAGTTAGAGGTGTATAACAACCTGTCCAATTACATCACCTTTAATGAAACGATTTCGCGGGTTGTCAGCTACGACTATAAAAGCGATTATGAAATGTACGACCAGCTTGTGCTGTTGTTTGACCCGATGCTATCATCGCTTAAATATTTCCACGAAGACGTGAAACAGGTGACGATTTACGCTGAAGGCACGGTAAAGCACGATACCACGCTTGCACCGCTGTCAGAAATAGAAGCTGCACCGTGGTTTGATACGTCAAAGGAACATACAACGATTCAGTGGTTTGCGGACAGCTCGGCGCACACGCTGTCATCGGCACGAAAAATGTCACTGCTTTATCAGAAGAATAAACTCGGCATTTTATACATTTCAGTGGATTATGATAAGGTGTTTGAAGCACTTGAAGAAAATACGCAGAAAAACTACGGGATTTATATTGTCGATTCTGCGGGCAGCGAGGTGTATGAATTCCACAGCTTTACCGGTGAAAATGTGGATAAGGCGTTAAATTTTGCAGACTTTTGTGGAATACGGGACGGCAGCGGCGATTACACGGTTATCAGTACACCGCTTGCGACAACGGACTGGACGATTTATATGTATGAACCGACAGAATTGATTATCCAGTCGGCAAAGCCGATGATGCGCATGATTTTTGTGGCAGTGACGGTGATTATAGCCGGTGCAGTGCTTGCACTGATATCGACCTCGCGCTTTTTAATAGAGAGAATTGAGCTGTTACAGCACAATATGCAGAAGGTGGAGCAGGGCGATTTCACAGTACGTGTCCATAGTGACAGCAACGATGAAATCGGTGCATTAATTAACGGCTTTGATCATATGGTCAGCCGCATCAGCACCTTAATTACCGAGGTTTATGAGGGCAGGATTCACCAGAAGGAATATGAAATGCGGGCACTCCGGGCGCAGATAAATCCACATTTTTTATACAATTCGCTGTCCCTGATTAACTGGAAAGCCATTGAGAGCGGGCAGGAGGACATCAGCCGGATTACACTTGAACTTTCCAATTATTACAGAACCTCATTAAATAAAGGAAGAAACACATTGACATTAGAGCAGGAATTAAGCAATGTACGCTCCTATCTGCAAATCCAGCAGCTTATGCATGACGGGGATTTTGATGTGGAAATAGATGTGGCAGCGGAAATTTTACAGTACGAATCCCTGAATCTGATTTTACAGCCGCTGGTTGAAAATGCGATTGATCACGGAATTGACTTAAAAACAGAGGGCAGAGGGCGGATTACAATCCGCGGCTGGCAGGAGCCTGCACAAAAGCCGTTCACACACCGGACAGATATGGAATCTGACACACAATCCGAAACGAAATCCGGTACAGAATCCCGCCGGGAACCAGATGTGGAATCCGGCACAGATTATCTGGTAGTATTGACGGTATCGGATAACGGTGTCGGCATGGATAAGCAGACGGCGGCAGATTTTTTAACGGTGCAGTCCGGCGGATATGGTGCAAGAAATGTCAACGAGCGGTTAAAGCTGTATTACGGGGATCAGTATCAGTTAAAGGTGGACAGTAAACAGGGCGAAGGTACAACGATTACAATTACATTTCCGGCACGTGTCTATACCACACAGAAACAGGCTTAAGACGGCGGTAGACGGGCATTTTATAAAATGATTTTACAACTGTCTTGTCACCTGTAAAGAAACGTGATATAATTACCAACAAAAAATTTAGCACTTATACAGGAAAATGAGGTAAATGATGAACGCGGTAACAGAGGAAATTAAGCAACTGAAAAAAGAGAAAAATGCAGTCATTCTTGCACATTACTATGTGGAAGATGCCGTGCAGGAAATTGCAGATTACATCGGGGACTCGTACTACTTAAGCCGTCTTGCAACGGAAACAACAGCAGATGTCGTTGTTTTCTGCGGTGTGGGATTTATGGGTGAGAGCGCAAAGGTATTAAATCCGGGGAAAAAGGTTTTAATGCCGGATATGAGTGCGGACTGTCCGATGGCACATATGGCAGATATCGCAGGAATTGAAAAGCTTCGTGCAGAGTATGAAGATTTAGCGGTTGTCTGTTATATCAACTCCACGGCAGAGTTAAAAGCACACGCGGATGTATGTGTGACTTCCTCAAATGCGTTAAAGATTGTAAAGGCACTCCCGAATAAACACATCTTATTTATTCCGGATGACAATCTCGGACATTTTATTGCAGAGCAGGTGCCTGAGAAAGAATTTTTATACCAGAACGGACACTGTCCGGTTCATAAGGCAATTGCACCGGAAGCTGTCAAAAAGGCAAAACAGGAGCATCCGCAGGCACTTGTGCTTGCACACCCGGAATGTCTTCCGGAAGTGTCGGCACTGGCAGATTATGTAGGCAGTACCTCGGGTATTATTGATTATGCAACAAAAAGCGATGCAGAGGAATTTGTGATTTGTACGGAAACAGGTGTATTTTACGAGTTGAAAAAGAAAAATCCTGGGAAAAAGTTTTATCCGGCATCGGCTCATCAGATCTGCCCGGATATGAAAAAGATTACATTAGAGAAAGTACGGGATGTCTTAAAAAATGAGAGCAATGCCGTAACGGTGGAAAAAGAGTTAAGTGAAAAGTCAGGCCGTCCGCTTGAGAGAATGTTAGAGCTTGCAAAATAGCCGGAAAGAATGTGTCAAGATGAATGAGAATAAGGTAAAGTTACATATTAATACGGACATTGTGATTGTAGGAACGGGAGTCGGCGGCTTGTTTACCGCACTGAATCTGCCACGCGATAAGCAGATTGTGATGATTACAAAGGCGGATTTGGAAAGCAGTGATTCGTTTCTTGCACAGGGTGGAATTTGTGTATTAAAAAATGAAGATGATTACGACAGTTATTTTGAAGATACTATGCGTGCAGGACATTATGAAAACAGAAAAGAGTCTGTGGATATCATGATTCGTTCTTCACGTGAGATTATTGATGATTTAATCGGATACGGTGTAGATTTTGAGCGGGATGATAACGGACACTTGCGTTTTACAAGAGAAGGTGCCCATTCCACACCGAGAATCCTCTTCCATGAAGATATTACGGGAAAAGAGATTACAAGCAAGCTGCTTGCACAGGTGCAGAAGCTGCCGAATGTTACAATCCTTGAAAATACGGAAATGGTAGATATTGTTGAACAGGACAATGTATGCTACGGTATTGTATGCCGTGTATCAAAGGAAGCGATGCCGCATCTGATTACAATTTCGGCAAAGGATACCGTATGGGCATGCGGCGGTATCGGCGGTTTATACACACATTCCACGAATTTTCCGCATCTGACGGGTGATGCACTGGCACTGTCCCTGCGCCATCATATCGAACTGGAAAATATTGATTATATCCAGATTCATCCGACAACACTGTATTCCGAAAAGCCGGGAAGAAGATTTTTAATATCTGAATCAGTACGTGGGGAAGGCGCTATTTTATTAAATAGGAAAGGCGAGCGGTTTGTTGATGAACTGCTTCCAAGAGATGTGGTTGCACGGGCAATTTATGAGCAGATGGAAAAAGACGATATGCCGTATGTGCATCTGTCACTTGAAAATATAGATAAAAAGACGATTATGGAACATTTTCCGAATATTTATCAGCATTGTCTGGAAGAAGGCTATGACATCACAAAGGAAAGTATTCCGGTTGTACCGGCACAGCACTATTTTATGGGCGGTGTCCATGTAGACTGCAACAGCAAAACGTCTATGGAACAGTTATATGCAGTCGGTGAAGCAAGCTGTAACGGTGTGCATGGCGCAAACCGTCTGGCAAGCAATTCCCTGCTTGAAAGTCTGGTCTTTGCGAAACGTGCGGCAAAGCATATTACAGACGGCTTTGATATGGCAGAGAGTTGTCCGGAGCTCGTGGAAGCGGCAGCACTCCGGAAGTACAACGGCTATGATGAATTGAAAAAACAGTACAAGACAGAAATTTTTGAAGAAATTGAAAGGGAGAAAAAGGTACATGAACAGTATATCAATGAAGTTAAATGCAGATAAATTAATTATGCAGGCACTGGAAGAAGATATTACAAGCGAAGATATTACGACAAATGCCGTAATGCGCCACCCGCAGCAGGGCGAGGTACAGCTTTTGTGCAAGCAGGACGGTGTGATTGCGGGCTTGGACGTATTTAAAAGAGTGTTTGAGCTTTTAGACGAAACAACAGAAGTCGTATTTTACGTAAAGGACGGAGATGCTGTAAAAAAAGGTGATTTGCTTGCAGTCGTAAAGGGTGATATCCGTGTCCTGCTTTCAGGAGAACGCACCGCCTTAAATTACTTACAGAGAATGAGCGGTATCGCAACGTATACCCGCTCGATAGCCGATTTGTTAAAGGGCAGTAAAACAAAGCTGCTTGATACAAGAAAGACAACACCGAACAACCGCATTTTTGAAAAATATGCCGTAAAGGTCGGCGGCGGTTATAATCACCGTTACAACTTATCGGACGGTGTTTTGTTAAAGGATAACCACATCGGAGCCGCAGGCGGTGTCAAAGAAGCCGTAACCATGGCAAAGGAATATGCGCCGTTTGTCAGAAAGATTGAAGTGGAAGTCGAAAATCTGGATATGGTACGCGAAGCGGTAGAAGCGGGCGCAGATATTATCATGCTGGATAATATGACACCGGAAATGATGAAAGAAGCAGTCCGTATTATTGACGGCAGGGCAGAAACAGAGTGTTCCGGCAACGTTACGTTAGAAAACGTGGCACGTCTGACAGATATCGGCGTGGATTATATTTCAAGCGGTGCGCTGACCCATTCCGCTCCGATTTTGGACGTTTCTTTAAAAAATTTACATGCAGTATAAAAAAACTTTTCAAAATAAAGAAAATCAGTAAAAAAATAGCTTTATTGCTTTAATTGGATAAATAATCTGCTTTTCTTTTTTATAATAGTGTGTTAACATAGTAACACACTAAATTTTTGGAGGTTTCTAATGAAGAAAGACGAATTTAAGCCGTATATTCCGGCTGACAAAATTACGCCTGAGTTTACAGTGACATCTGTCATTATGGGTATTCTTCTGGCAATTATTTTTGGCGCAGCCAATGCGTATCTTGGTCTGCGTGTCGGAATGACTGTATCTGCTTCTATTCCGGCAGCAGTTATTTCCATGGGCGTTATCCGCGTCATTATGAAAAAGGATTCAATCCTTGAAAGTAACATGGTACAGACAATCGGTTCTGCCGGTGAATCCCTGGCAGCGGGAGCAATCTTTACACTTCCTGTATTGTTTTTATGGTCAAAGGAAGGTATTACAGAGGCTCCAAGCCTGATTACCATTTCATTAATCGCATTATTCGGCGGTATCTTAGGTGTGTTATTCATGGTGCCGTTAAGAAATGCACTGATTGTAAAAGAACATGGTGTGCTTCCGTATCCGGAAGGTACAGCCTGTGCAGAAGTTCTTTTAGCCGGTGAAGAAGGCGGTGCAAGTGCGAAGTCTGTATTTGCAGGTATGGGACTTGCTGCTTTATTTAAGTTTGTAGTCGATGGACTCAAAGTGATTCCAAGCGTTATTACAGTACCACTCAAGGCATTCAAGACAGAGCTTTCAGCAGAAGTATATCCGGCACTGCTTGGTGTAGGTTATATCTGTGGACCAAAGATCGCATCTTATATGTTTGCCGGCGGTTTAATCGGATGGTTTGTACTCATTCCGGCAATCATTACATTTGGCGGTTCCACAATCCTTTATCCGGGAACAAAGACGATTGCTGATATGTATGCTGCAGGCGGTGCTTCCGCAATCTGGAGCAGCTATATCCGATACATCGGTGCAGGTGCCGTAGCTGCGGGTGGTATCATCAGTTTAATTAAATCCCTTCCGTTAATTGTAAGAACATTTGCAGATGCAATTAAGGGCATGAAGGGTGCAGGAAACAGCAACAGCGCTGTTCGTACAGAAGTAGACCTTGATATGCGTGTAATCGGTATCGGTGTATTAATCATGATTATTGCAATCTGGCTGTTACCGGAAATTCCGGTATCTCCGCTCGGAGCAGTTATTATTGCATTATTCGGTTTCTTCTTTGCAACGGTTTCATCCAGAATGGTTGGTATCGTCGGAAGCAGTAACAATCCGGTATCCGGTATGGCAATTGCAACTCTGTTATTTTCTACACTCTGCTTAAAGGTGACAGGAGATACAGGTGTACACGGCATGAAGGGTGCTATTGCAATCGGTTCTGTTATCTGTATCATCGCAGCAATGGCCGGTGATACTTCACAGGATTTAAAGACAGGTTATATCCTTGGTGCAACCCCGAAGAAACAGCAGATCGGTGAATTAATCGGTGCAGTTGTTTCAGCAGTTACTATCGGAGGCGTTCTTGTATTACTGGATTCTGCATGGGGATTTGGTACAACAGAGCTTGCAGCACCACAGGCAACTTTAATGAAGATGATTATCGAAGGTGTTATGGAAGGAAATCTTCCTTGGGCGCTGGTATTCATCGGTGTATTTATTGCAATCGTTGTTGAAATTCTTGGAATTTCCGTACTTCCTGTAGCAATCGGTTTATATCTGCCACTGGAATTAAGCGCAACAATTATGATTGGTGGTGTTATCCGCTGGTTCGTTGACAAGAAGAAGGCTGATAGGGAAGAAAATAAAGATGCAAACAGTGGAATCTTATTCTGCTCTGGTATGATTGCCGGTGAGGGTCTTGTAGGTATCCTTCTTGCAATTCTCGCAGTTGTCAACGTAGCCGGTAAGATTGATTTATCAGGCAGCTTTACAACCGGAATTATTGGCGGCGTTGTATTAATGGTTGTTATGATTCTGTGCATCCTGAAGTTCTCACTTTGGAGTAAGAATGGCAAAGAAAACAAGTAAAAAAGATTTAAGAAATTATCTGGATTTTATACCGGTGCATCATGAGCAGTATTCCTATACGGTGTCAGATAATGGTGCAGTTACGGTTTACGTGGAAAATAAAGGCGTATTTAACAAAATTGCCCAGGTGGTTTTTAAAAAGCCGCGGATTTCCCAGATTCATCTGGATGAAATGGGGAATTTTATCTGGCCGTTAATGGACGGAAAGAATACGGTATACGATATTGCAGAACAGGTGAAAGCGCATTTTGGCGAAAAAGCAGAACCGCTTTACAACCGGCTGGTGCAGTATATGAGAAATCTGGAAAGCTACGGATTTATCCGTTTTAAAGAGTAATAGAAAGCGGCAGGCACATGGAATAGGGTGCCTGTCTTTTTTTATAAACGTCAATAAAAATCAACATGAATCTAAAATATCTGATATTTTAAAAAATTCCAACACCTAATATAATAAAACTATCAAAAATGTTTCTACTGTTTTAAAGGAAAACAGCAGGGGAATGGAGGGTTTTATGAAAAAAAGAAGAATGACAGCCGCATTTTTAGCAGCGGCACTTGGGGTAACAGCATTGACAGGCTGTGGAGGCACAGGCGGCAGTACCGATACGGGGAAAAGCACAGAGGCTGAAAAAATCAGTACAACGATTACCGTATGGGGCTGCGCAGAAGATCAGGCAGACGAGAATGGCAAATGGCTTCAGACGATGTGTGAAAAATTCAACACAGAACATCCGGAATGGGATCTTACATTTGAATACGGTGTCTGCTCCGAACAGGATGCCGGAAAGACCGTTCCGCAGGATCCGAGTAATTCAGCCGACGTATATTTCTTTGCAAATGACCAGTTACAGACATTAATTGATGCGAAGGCAATAGCAAAGCTTGGCGGTGAAACGGCAGATTACGTAAAGAGTACAAACTCACAGGCAATTGTAGATTCCGTTACGGTAGACGGAGCAGTTTACGGTGTACCATTTACAACCAACACCTGGTTTATGTATTACGATAAGAGCAAATTTACAGACAGCGACGTGAAGAGTCTGGATACAATGCTTGCAAAGGACAAGGTTGCATTTAATATCACAGAAGGCTGGTATATGTCATCATTCTTCCTTGCAAATGACTGTGTATATTTTGGTAAAGACGGAAAAGATAATGCAGCAGGAATTGATATTTCAGGTGATAAGGGTACAAATGCAACGAAAGCAATGGTATCTATGGTCAACAATCCGAATTTTGTAAACGATGCAGGCGGTGTCGGAATCGCAGGTCTGCGTGACGGCAGTGTTGCAGCTTATTTTTCAGGTTCATGGGATTATAAGAATGTAAAAGAAATTCTGGGTGATAATTTTGGTGCCGTACAGCTTCCGAAAGTCAAGATTGGCGGTACGGATAAGCAGTTAAAGGCATTTGCAGGTTCTAAAGCAGTTGCCGTGAATCCAAACTGTAAATACCAGCAGATTGCCGTTGCACTTGCAAAGTATTTAGGTGGTAAGGAAGCACAGCAGTCCCATTATGATTTACGTAGTGTAATTCCTTGTAACACAGAACTGCTGGCAGTAGAGCCGGTTAAATCCGATGTGCTTGTAACTGCACAGAATAATACCTTTAACAATACTGCTGTTATCCAGCCGACGGTAACTGGTATGAATGATTACTGGACACCGGCACAGAATTTCAGTAAATCCATTGTTAACGGAGAAATTACACTGGATAATGCTGCAGAAAAGACAGAAGAGTTTTACAAACTGATTAATACATCAATTGTAAAATAGAAATAAAACGCACACAGCGTTTGGAGGTTGCGTATGGAATTGGTTAATGCGTTCAAAAAGGGAGATTGGCTCACAAGAAGTTCAGCAATTGTGATGGGACTTGGCAATATCCTCAGAAAACAATTTATCAAAGGAATCTTAT
>ULVF01055005.1_pt1 | contig 22552 bp, 17 predicted proteins | sample 1959201 | NCBI WGS metagenome assembly ULVF01 (sample SAMEA4835779, study PRJEB28245) | human gut metagenome | biome: gut microbiome; material: fecal sample | place: Denmark | collected 2008 | reverse complement strand
TACAAATCTTTCAGTTACTCCTTGCAAACACTCAAATCATCAAAGGATTCAGCTTGGCAAGAGGTGTATCACCAATTACATTATTTATGATAATTTTAGAAATTCGGATATTTTTAATCTTTTTTTAAGGTTTTCAATTTTTTTTGTAGAAAACTGTTTAGTAATATTTGCGATGTGAAATTTTAAATTTTTACTTAGACTCAAGAAATGGTTAGAATTACAAAAAATAATTTATTAAAATATATACCATCAGAGTTTTCTGTAGAAAGTTTTATAAATCCTTTCAGAATTTTTGAGTTGAACGATAAAAAAATAAAAAAAGGTTCTGTTGTATATTTAATGGATCGGGAAATTAGGATAAAAGACAATTTTACGTTGCAATTTGCTATACAAAAATCAAATGAATTAAATCAACCGCTTAAAATTATTTGTGCAAAACCGATTTATGAATATGAGCCTAAACAGAATTTTATTGACAATCAAATTAATGAGGTTAAAAAAAGTTTTTTTAAATTCAATTTTGATTTTGAGATTTGTTATGAAAAAGATATTCCTAAATATCTTTCGAAACTTGATATAAGTTTGTTAATTTTTGATTTTAACCCTTTATTAAATCGAGATTATTTGGCAAATAAGGATTATAAAATTTACGAAATTGACGGGCATAATATTGTTCCTGCAAGATTTTTGTCAGACAAGCAGGAATATAATGCAATGACGATGCGAAGAAAAATTTATTACAAAATTTTTCCGTTTTTGACTGAGTATGACAATTTTGCAAATATCAAAACTGAAGCTGATTTGTTGTTAGAACATTTTATTCAAAATAAACTTCCTCAATATGCTGAATTTAAAAATAATCCGTCAAAAAATGTTTTGTCAGGTCTTTCTAAGTATATGAATTTAGGTTTTATTTCATCGCAAAGAGCTGCAATTGAGGTTATAAAAGCTAATGTAGAAGATATTAATAAAGAAGTTTTTTTAGAAGAATTAATTATCCAAAAAGAATTATCAGATAATTTTTGTCTTTATTGTAAAAATTACAAAACACTTGATTGCATACCATTATGGGCTAAAAATTCATTGAAAGAACATGAAAATGATTTGAGAGCTTATAATTATGATTTAATTGACTTTGAAAAAGCAAAAACTCATGACAGACTTTGGAATGCTGCACAAATTCAATTAATAAATGATGGCGGTATTCATGGGTATTTGAGAATGTATTGGGCAAAAAAGATTTTAGAATGGTCACAAAGTCCGCAAAAAGCTCTTGATATTGCTATTTATCTTAATGATAAATATTCTTATGATTCGCCATCTCCAAGCGGTTATGCAGGAATTTTGTGGGCAATTGGAGCTTTGCATGATAGAGCTTTCAGAAATTTCCCTGTCACCGGTAAAATTCGCAGAATGACTTATGATTCTTTGAAACGGAAATTTAATCTTGAAGATTATATTTCTCAAAATGCAGAGATAAAAAATATTTCTTGATACAAATTATACTAAGAATTCTTAATAATCAATAGAAAATTGTCAATAAATTTTATCAGGAGTTTTTACAGGGATATGGAAAATAGTTCAATCCCATTTACCTCAAATATTTGTTTTGTTGATAGAATTGCATATAACAAGATTAAAAAAAAGAATTCTATCGGTTTTTGGCATGATGTACCGAATATTTTAAAAGCTGATGAATTTTATTCTGAAGGTATAAAAACTTGCACAGGCGGAGGTATTGTTACTCCTTTTAAAGAAGCTGAAGGGTTTCATTTTTGGGATGATATGACAAATAAAAAAAAATTCCCTGATATAGTTAATTCGCTATTCCGTTTTGTAAAAAATCCGCAAAGAGCATTACTTGTAGGAAGTAAAAAGTTAGAAGATTCTCCATATTCTATTGAACAATTTGAGCGGTTCAAAAAAGTTTTTATGGAGCGTATTAAAAATGTTTCATTATTTGAAAGACACAGATATGAAAATTCTCAAACTCATTATATATATTCTCTTGATAATGATACGTGGACTTTATTTTCCGAATATAAAAAAGGGAATAATATGCGATATAATCAGGTCAAAAGTTTAAAAGCATTAAAAGATTGTTTTGAGAATATCTCTATTGCAGATGGGGACCATTTATTTATTAATAATAAAGAAATTACGAAAGCTGATGCACCTGAATTATTTCAATAAAAATCTGATTTCTCTATTAAAAAAATAAAAATGCTTGACTGATAGTTACTATCAAGTTTTATAATTTTTTGTATGGAGGAAACTATGAAAAATATTGCCGAAAATAATAAATTAATATTTATACTTGATAACGGACTTGAAATTGATGAATTTAATAATGAGGAAAAAGAATTAATTGAAAAATTCCCTTTATTTTTAGATGGGAAAAATAATTTTGTAAAAATTAAGGTAAGCGAAAGAGAAGACATTGCAAAATTTTTAAGCAAACCTGGTTTGGCAATATATGTATATGGACATAATAATTCTGTAAATATTGGAAAAATTCTGTGCCCTGCAAATCCATCTATCGGTCTTACAGGACTTACCATAAATATTGGAAATCCTCCTGAAGATACAATAGAGCCGGGAGTAAACAGATATGCAAGCAATTGCAAAATTGATATAGGTGATAATGTGATTATTTGCGGTGCAAGATTATTTTTGCAGGACGATAATTCATCAATTTCAATCGGAAATGATTGTATGATTTCTTGGGGAATTGATATTTGGTGTACAGATGTTCATACTATTACTGATTTAGACGGAAATCCTATGAATTTTGGAAAAAGTATAGAAATCGGCGATCATGTATGGGTAGGTAAAGATGTTAAAATAGGGAAAAATACAAAGATTTCAAATGACAGTATAATTGGCTGGGCGAGTGTTGTGACTAAAAATTTTGACGAATCAAATGTAATTTTAGCCGGTAATCCTGCCAAAATTGTAAAAAGAAATATAAATTGGGATTTTCATGATTTACAAAATTATCAATTGAATAGGATTAAAAAATAATAATAAGTTTAATAATTTTAAATCAAAAATTTTAATTTCTTATTGCCTAATTCATTTGGATTAAACAATTTTATAACTCCATATTCTCCGTCATAGCCTGCTTGTTTTATAACTTGGCCTTTTCTTAGTCGTGCAATGGCTTCTGCTAATATTTCGGAAGTTTTTGAAATTTCGTCTGTCGGAATATCCTGAAGTATAGATAGTTCTGTTCCAAATTTATTTATTAATTTTTCGTATTCATTACAAACAGATTTACTGTTTGCGCTTACTTGTATAATTTCAGAGATTATTTCTTGCAGAGGGATTAAGCTGTAAACTTTTCCTGCGGTTTTTGGTAGTGTGTTTAAATCTTTTTTATCCGCTAATTCATTCACTCTGTACGAAACTCCTATTGTCATAGGTTTTCCGCACACAGGACAAATCCCGTTATGTTTTTTTGTTTCTTCTGCACTCATACAAATATTACATTTTCTATGACCGTCTTCATGGTATTTTCCTTCTTCAGGGAAAAATTCTACAGTTCCCAAGTATCCTTTCCCTGTTTTTAAGGCATTCATAATTGAATAATAGTTGGGGTCAATGTTAAAAACGGTTGCTTCTCTTGCGAGTTTTGAAGCTGAATGTGCATCAGAATTTGAAACAAGTCTGTATTTATCAAGTTTTGATACTCTCCAATTCATTTCAGGATCAGATGAAAGTCCTGTTTCTAATGCAAAAATATGTTCTGACAAATCACCGTAGCAATCTTCAATTGAGTCAAATCCTGACTTTGAGCCTAATACTGAAAACCATGGTGTCCATATGTGGGCAGGGATTATATATGAATTTTCTCCTGATTCAAGAACTGTTTCTAAAAGATTTCGAGAATCAAGTCCTAAAATTGGTCTGCCGTCTGATTTAATATTTCCTATTGCATCTAACTTATTTCTAAAAATTTCTGCTGTTTTTAAGTTTGGGACGAATACAATATGATGAACTTTTCTTGTTTTATCCCATTTTTTGTATATTGTAGAAATTTCAACAGTCAAAATAAATTTTACGGAAGCATTTATTTTCTTTTCAATTTCCGGTTTAAGTCTGAATGTTCCGTCATCTGAGGGGATTAATTTTTGTTTAATCTCATCAAACCATGCAGGATGTGTAAAATCTCCTGTACCAATAAGGCTTAATCCTTTTTTCTTTGCCCATATTGCTAATTCTTCCAAAGTTAAATTTTTACTTGTAGCTCGGGAATATTTAGAATGTATATGCAGATCAGTATAAAAATTCATTAAAATCCCCTCTTATTTTTTTATTAACTTGGATAAGTTTAACAAAAATTTTTATATTAATCAAATTATAGATTAATTATAGGAACAGATTCTTCTAACTTAATTTCAAATACCGTATTTTCTGGGATTGAAAGATTTTCACCCTGTACAAATAAACATACTATAGGACTTAATAGTAAGTCTGCGAATTGTAATAATGCCCCGCCAAGATAATAAAATGGTCTTACGACAGGAGTTGCAATATCACAAGTATTGTATTCACAAGGGTCTTTATAAATTTTATTTATGGTGATAGTTCCATTATTTGCAATATCTCCTAGATTTGAAAGATATGCGGAAGTAGATAGTAGCCCTCCTATTGTTCTTTTATCTCCCATTCTTGAAATATATGCTTTTGCAGGGTAAGTTACATTATCAACTTTCATTTTGTCTATCATTAGTTTGATAGAGCTGCTTTTGCCTGCCGGTCCCGGGGGGTTATTTTCTACTACTGTGCCTGAAAAATTGATTTTTGAAGGTTTTTTCTCTGCAAAAATTAATTCATCAGAAATAGCTGTAAAATTTATATTTGTACCAATAGGAGTAGATGAATCAAGTGGAATATCGGATTTGACTTTGAAAGTTCTGTCTTTTTCAAGATTTACAGCATAAAGTTCCTTATTTTTATAATAGTTTGAGCATTGATGTTCTCCTGCTGTATTTAAATTACAATAACTTAAAGCTTCAGCCGGGTTTTCAGCCGAAACAATTTCGTTGCCCATTGCAGAATTAACACAAAATACAAAGGCAACAAGTAACCATAATCGCTTCATAATAGATTCCTTGTTAAAATATGTATATCTATAGTATATAAAATGGAATTATATTGTAACTTAATGGTAAATAATTGTCAATATAAATTTTGTAATACATTGGTCTAATTTAAAATTTGAATTTAGTGGAAAAATTCAATTGAGACCTTGTAGGAGCGCTGTTTTCAGAATAAATTTGACTTGCGCCGACATTAAAGTTCATCCTGTCATCTTTAAATGGTTTTAAGCTGAATATGAATTCGTTTTTTCGATTTTTATCCAGAAAATTTGTTGAATATACGCTTTGTAATGATACATGATTATTTAATTTATATTCAGGAGAGAATGCAAAAGTCCCCTTACTTTGTTGTGCAAAAGATGTCAGTGCATTATTTGAATATGATGTATTGAGAGAGAATTTATTTTTTTGATATTTTGTGAATAAAGTATTTGTTTGTGAATATGTATCAGGGGCAAAAGAGCTGTCATATTTTGTTCCCAGAGTAAAATTTCCATGTTTTTTTTCTTTTGTGAAAGATGTTGATTTAGTTGAATATGGGTTTTGATCTGTGTATTGATAAACATTTTGTGGAGAAATTTTAAAATCTTTTTTTTGTTGTAAATCAATATTATTTAATTTTTTTATATCTTTCTGTTTTGTATTAATCGAAAAAGTTTGATTATCTTTCAAAAAAATTGCATCTTCATCAATGTCATTTTCATCTGCAATTGCTGTATTAAAAAAGAAAGATATAATTACAAATAAACATAAAAATAACTTTTTCATTTCCATAACTCAAATTATACACTAAATTACTTTACATGGAGTGCGATAATCATTCCAAGTACGATAGTTAATGATATTATGCAGGAAATTCCGACAAATATCCAGTATAGAGAAATTCTCTTTTTAGGAACTTTGCAGACCATAACCGAGGATTGTTTTTGGAATTTTTTCTTATTGGTTGTATTCTTTTTAGTTTTAGGTTTAGTTGTAGTTTTTTTAGTTGTTTGTTTTTTTGCTTCAGTATATTTTTCTGCCAAACTTTTTTCTTTCTTTTTACCTGTAACTAACAATTCTGTATCATATCTGAGTTTTAAAATATTATGACTTGCACTGCGATTATATACAGAATAATTTATAGCGACTTCAAATGCTCTTTGAAGGCATTCTAAAGCTTCCATACCGTCTTTTTTTACGCTTGATGAGTGTACAGCGTTATTGCCATGCTTTTTTAGAAAATACAAATCGTCAATAAATTCTTTTTCTACATCTTCACCTGTTGAACAGTCTTTTAAAGTTGCAAGCATATCATCAAAAGTTTTTTCTACAGTTCTATTTGCGCCTAAAACTTTTTTACAGACGTTTTCTCCAAATCTTCTAGTCTGTCCCATGCATTGTTCAAAATATTCATCTCGATACAATTTTTCAGCTTCCGAGATTATTTCAAACAGGTTTGTATCAACTTTTTTTAGAAAATCAAAATTTGTTGCCATATAAAAAATAATACCACATCAATTAAAAAAGCGGGAACATTTTCATGTTCTCGCTTTTTATTTTTGTTTTTACGCTCTTTCTTTAGTTATGTTTGCAAAATTTATACATAACTTAAGTGGCTACGCTCCTGTAGAAATTCTACCAGGAACAACAACTCCGCCTTTTAAATTCTTTTTGTAGAATTCTACGTGTGGTTGCAATACGCTGTCAAGAACTTCTGGGAATGATTTATTTTCCATGATTTTTTCAACAATTTCTTGGTAGACTGTTGCAAAAGCTCTTAATTGAGTTAATGTACCTGCAGCTTCAGGTGTTAAGCCCATTTTAAGAGTTTTAGCTGTTTCTAGGAAGAATGCACCTGTTGATGTATAAGATTTTGTTAATGCATCAATGTAGCTTTCAGCATTTTCTCTGCATACTCCGTTATCTTGCGGAACAGTTAGAGCAAATGCAAATTTGTTAGCAGGATTGAAGTGTGCTTCTGCTGAGTGGTGCATTGCATCAGGTACTTTTGCTACTTGTTTTAGAGTATCTTTTACAGATTCATTTTGCATTTGAGCATGCCAGTATACTGTATTTTCAAAGATTGAACCCATGTATTGATGAACAGTTGTTAAAATTCCGTTCATTTTAGCGTGTGCCCAGAAGATACCTTCTTTTAGTGCATCGTTAATATCTAAGTCAGCTGTTAAAGATTCTGTAGAAACTTCTTGAGCTGCGTTTAACATTTTTACCATATCTTCTTTTTTCATTCCTGCATATGCAAGAGTGAATAGTGCGTGATCATCAAAAGCTGAGAATCTTCCGCCTACGTCGTCGTGAATAAATAAGTCGCCTAACCAGCCTTTTTCGTTAGAAGTTCTTCTTAATTCACTTTTTTCAGCATTACCGTCAGTTACAGCGATAAAGTGTTTGTGAGCTGCTTTTTCAGCTTCTTCTTGAGATTTTCCTTGAGCTTTGTAAGCATCAATTAACATATTAAGAACTCTTAAGAAACCATCTTTTGTTTCAAAAGTAGAGCCTGATTTTGAAGCTATCATGAAGTTAGATGTTGTAACATCGTTTCCTAATCTGTATAAAAATCTTTCTAAACTAGAAGAATCAACGTCTGAATAGAATTCTACAACATCATGGCAAACATTTAAGCCATTGATTGATAGCATATGTTCTACAGTGTGTTTAGAACCGCCAATACCCATAACGCTAAGTTTTTTAGCACCTGTTTGTGCTTTTAATTTGTCTGCTAATGAATAAATTTCATCTACTCTTTTAGCTTGTTCTTGTGGTAAGTTTACCCAATTTAAAAATTGACCTTTTTGGTTTGCACGAGATGAAAATTCTTTTACAAATTCTGAAACTTTTGCAGAATATGTACTGAAATCAACCCCTGTAAATTTTACTGTTACGTTTGAATTTTTAGTTAACATAATAACCTCTTTCTTTAGTAATAAATTTTACATACAATATTATACTAAAAAAGTACGGATTAAAACAGTTTTATGATTTTTTTGCAGGATAATTTATATAAAAATATGTTATAATGTGAGTATAAAGATTAATATTATTTTGGAGTGTTATAAAAATGCTTGATTATGACAGTTTGCTTGAGAAAATTCCTAAGGTAAAAAAAATACTCGATGACGGGAGTAACAGTATTTTATACCATTATACAAAACCCGAAAAATTGTTGAGTATTTTGGAATCAGGTACTATAAGATTTTCTAACGCTTTATATCTTAATGACAAAGAAGAGGTTACATATTCTTATAAATTAATCTTTAATCTTATAGATGAAATGCCTGAACTTAATCAAGATTTATTTTCAAAAATTAAGGAAAACTTTTATTCAAAGTATACAAATATAATTAACGGCTCCAACGATTTTGGCTATAAGTACGAGTATTACACAATTTCCTTTTCTACAGAATCCGATAATTTAACTTTATGGAATAATTACGCTAAAGGGCAAAACTATACCGGTTATAATATTGGTTTTTGTAAACAGGACTTGATTGCAGATATGGTTAAAATCGGTTTTAATTCTGTATATGGAAATATTATTTATGACAGAAAAAAACAAATTACCGTATTAAAATTGATTTTTGAAAAATGGAACAAACAGTATGAAAAAGCTCTTAAAAGTCCTAAAAATCAAGATAAACTTGTAGATATTGTATTTGAATTGATTGATATATTGAGTATCATAAGTTTATTTTTTAAAAATCCTCATTTTAAAGACGAAAAAGAATACAGAATAATTTTTATTAACAACTTTGGGACAAATTTTGCAAAGCAGACAAAAATTTGTGAGAAAAACGGTTTGTTTGTTCCTTATATAGAATACAAATTTTTGAAAAAAACAGTAAATTCAATAAATATCGGACCTACATTAGATGAGAGTATTTTTTATACAAGTACTTGTCGTATGTTATCAAATTTTGGGTATGAAAAGAAAGCTGTTAATCGTTCAAAAATCCCTCTAAGATTTTAATTGCCTGTTAATCCATTCCATTATTATATCAATGACATAATCTTGTTGGCTTTTTGTCAGTTCTGTATTTTGTGGAATTTTATGCCATTTATATAGACATCCGCGACAACAAGTTGCAGTTGCATGTTGTGCTATAAATACAGGATGCCCTTTCATAGGTGTTTGTTTCCCGTCATTTGGAATGTCTTTTGGGGCAAGACGTTTTGAAATAAAATCACATGCGTGAGATCTTATTACATCAATCCCTTTTTCACTGATGTAATCTTTTTCTTTTTGTCTAAGCTTAAATTTACTTCTAAATTCAGATTTTGCAAGTCTTTCAAATATATCAGCCATATTTTTTCCTGATAATATTTTAGTACAAAATGTAAATAAATGTAACATAAATATGAAATTTTTAAAGATTTTGTCTAACTCTGCCGATAATAATTTTGTAGAAGCTAAGTTTAAGGTGTGTAAAAATATCTTAAATAAATGTTGATACAAATACTTTTTTATATATTTAGTATATAAAAAGTATTAACAAATGTAAAGAAAAAGAAAATCTCTAAAACCTTGTAAAATCAGCATTTTTACTAGAAAGAAAATTAAACGCTGTAAAAAATAGGCAATTTTTAGTTAAAAAAAGTTTTTACATGGACATAGAGAAGTATAAAACAATCAATTTTCAGTGCAAATAATTGAAAATTGAGAGAAAGGGTTCATTATGAGTGTGCAAATTGAAAACACAGGCAAAGTAGTATTTACAGCTGAACAACAAATTGAATTACAAAAACGTTTAAGTAAAGCCAAATCAAAACAAGAAGCACAGGCTATATTTGACGCTTATAAAAAAGAAGTTGGTATTGTTGAAAATCCGCAGGCTGTAAACGGGAATGAACCTGTTCAGCGTGCAAAAGCTGCAGAAAAACCTGTTATGGGTACTGCTGTTGAAAAAACAACAACTAAACCTCCGAAAGGAGAAATTGTTGGTCAACCTGTAAAATCATATTCGGTTTCTTCTTCTATGTTAATAGAAAGAATGGGACTAACTGATGATAATTTAAAAGCTGAATTTTTGAAATTTTTAGGCGAACAGAAAAGTTTATCATTAGATAAAGATGGTAATATAAATTTTGATAATGCAAATAAAACAGCATTAAATGATGCTCTAAAAGCTTTTGCGGAACAACATAAAGCAAATTTTGTCAATCCTAAAGCTGATAAATATATCCAATTTACAGAAGATTCTGCTCCTGAAGTAATTACTACATTAGGTCAAGAGGGTACTATTAGTGATTCTCCTGTATCAAATGGACGTTATGCAGTCAAAAATGAAGAAGCTTTACGTACAAAATTAAACAGACAAGTAGGTCAAACAACATATGCAAATGCAGATTCAAGATCTGCATCTATTGAGGCTGGTTTAACAACAACTACTACTACAAGAGAAAGTATTCTTGATGTTCCTGCTGATTTGCGCGAAAGCAGAAAAGTGCGTAAACAGCTTGAAGCAAATGCTGAAAAAGAATATGCAAAATTGGCTGCAAATGCTGATCCTGAATTGAGAAATGCAATCGATCTTTACGTTGCAGAACGAAAATATAACAAACAAATAGATAAAAAAATGGCAGAAATGTTGCAATATAAAACAACAATCGGCGGTACAAAAGAAAAGAAAATTCAGCGTGATGATGCAGATATAATACAAATGTATATTAATAAATATACAAATGATCAAGATAAAACAAAATTAAATGCATTAGTAGATAAAATTCAAAATTCAACAAATGCTGAAGACCAACAACAAATTATGGATGCATTAAAGGATTCTAATGTAATTGGAATTCCTGATAGTTATGCTAAATTAACGCCTGAATTAAAGAGAAAAGGTGCTCTTATAAGTATGGCAAAAGCATGTGGTTATGATGCTAATACTTTGTTGAGATTAATGGCGACTTCTGATGTTTTGAAAAGTAGAACTCCAAAGGAAGTTGCAAATGATAATGAATACTTTGCAAAAGAACAAGCTAATGATTTTGTTAAAAATCAACAAGTACAACAAGATGTTCCAAATACAACAGTACATTTTTCAAAAAGTGCAAGAAAAGATGCATCTGAAGATGGTAAGGTGCATACCGACATAGGTAAAAAAGGTCGTGCACTTGTAAAAGCTTGCCCTACAATGTTATGTGATGAAATTACTGATCCTAGTCAATTTAAAGAAGATGAAGATAACGGATATTTTAAAGCAAACATTAACGGAAAAGATAGATATTTTAAATTTAGTCAAGATAAATGGAAAACATTTATGGGCATATGTTGTGATCCTTCAAGAGCAACAGATGCTGAAATGAAAGTTTTATTCGGTGATGATAAAAATGCCAAAGAAAATTTCTTGAAAGATTTGAATATGACACTTCAAGAAGGCAGAAGCGTATTAGATATGAAATTACCATCACCTTATGGAGAAACAGGTACATTAAAATTCGAAAATATAATTGGGAATTCAAATAATTCTATCGGTAATAGAGAATTGAATTCTTTAAGAGATATGGTCGAATCTGCAGGTTATAGTGTTGATAAAAATACTACTGCAGGTAAAAGATTGTTACATGTACTGAAAAATGCAGGTATTGGTGCTGCTATTGGTATTGGTACCGGTGGATTAGGCTCTTTATTATCAGGAGCTTTAGAGGTTGCTGGAACAACAGCTTCTCAGATGGTATCTTTTGCTGGTAAAACTAGTGATAGAGTAATTTCTGGTACTACAGCAGATAGAGTTATCCAAGATAAAACAACATTTAAATATGAAGTAAATGGTGAAGAATTTTCTAAAACTGTTAATAAAAATATAACTGTTAAAGGTCAAGATTGGTCTGCAAATGTTGAAGGTCAAGATTATAGCGGACAAGTTGAGGCTAAAGGTCAAGAATATAGCGGTTCCGATAATAATCATTTGGATAACGCTAAAAATGCAGGTATTTTAGGCGCTATTGGCGGAGCAGCTTCAGGGCTCGCAACAATGGGTGGAGTTCATGAACGAGGACGTAATGTAGATGATGTTTTTGCCCTTACACAAGAAGTGTCAAATACTGAGCAAGGTGATGAAACTTTATCTTTAGAAATTCCACAATTTACAACAGTAGAGACAAGAAGCTGTCAAATGGAAGTTGGCGAAAATGTTGAAGCATTACCTGCTGTAAAATGGCAAGGGCCTGCAGCATACCATGTATTATATAAGTATGAGGATGGTACACCTGTAAGTGCAAGTGATTTTGCCAAAGCCTATAAAGGTAAAATAAATGGTGAAATGTCAAATCGCAATTTCTATTTATTTAGAGATTTAGAAGTCAACGGTAAAAAATTAGTTCCGGTTGATAATTACAAAGACGTTTATAAAACAATTCCTGAAGGTGTTAAAGGAACTGTTGCCGGAGTAAACGTAAATCCTCAGGGCAAAAGACTTGTAAAAGCTCAAGGTACTATAAGTTCATAAAAATATTGGGGAGATATTTCTTCCCAATATTGTATAAAATATAAATTTTTGTAAACATTTTATAAAAAATAGTAAAGAATATCGGGTTAAAACCGTTTATATACATGTAATATAAAGTGTTTACGTGCAATAAAAAAGAAATTTGAGGTCAATTATGAAGACACTGGGAATAAAGAAAAAAAGAGTGGTTGCATTTATGTTAAGTTTGCTTCTGATTATGCAGCAATCTTTAACATATCAAGTATTGGCTTCAACTATTACTGATGGAGCTGGTAATAAAATACAATCTAATAATGGATCTCTGACTAATGGAACTTGGAATATAGGACCTGATGCTGTAAATGGTGTTACAGGTTTTAAACAATTTGGTCAAATTGATTTGTCTCAAGGTGATGTATTAAACTTTATTTATAGTTATTTAAATCAATATCAATCAGGTACTGGTGCTGATTTAACATTAGGAGATAAATCAGGTGATATAAACACATTTGTTGCATTAGTAAATCAAGGTGTAAATATTAATGGTATTGTTAATGCTTTACAAAGTGCAGGTGGAGCATTAAAATCTGATGGAAATTTAATGATTATATCACCTGGAGGTATGGTTGTTGGTGCATCAGGTGTTTTGAATGTTGGTAATTTATCTGTGATTGCTCCGACACAGACTTCATATGATACTTTGACAAAAAATTTAAATTTACCTCAAAATCATCAATATTATATTAATAATTATCATGTAAGTTATGATGCAGATAATCCTGAAGGGACATCTGTAATAGTTCCAGACGGTTATGACTATACAAAAAATACAGCGATATTTACTGATAAGACTATAGATACATCAAGTTTAGTTTCTGGAGCAGATTCTGGTGCTATTTCTATTAATGGTAAAGTTGCAGCTCGCGGTGATGTAAATATGCAGGGCGGACAAGTTAACGTAAACGGACTTGTTGTTGCAGGAATTGGTAACAATCATACAGAAGCATTAACAGGTGATGTTGCTGCTAATGCTTTATTTGATTCACTTGTAAATACTGACAATATGGGCTCAGGCAATACATTTGTTAATAACAACGGAAATATTACAATTACGTCTGTAACAGGTACATCTATTGGTGATGGTGCTAAAGTTAGAAACTATGGTAAAGGTAATACTACAATTACTAACACAGGTACATTAGGTGTTAATATTGCAGGTGAAGTTTCAAATGCAAAAGGTAATTTGACTGTTACAAACTCTGCAGGAGATTTACTTGTAGATACAACAGGTTTAGTTAGAAATAACGGTACAATGACATTTAATAATAATGTTTCAGGTACTAAATTAGCTTTAAACGGAACTGTTGAAAATGATGGAGATTTACTTGTAACTAATGAAACAGGTGCTAATGGACTGTTAGTTGGCGGTAATGTTACAAATAACACAGGTTCTGCTACATTTACAAATAAAGCAGGATTATTAAATGTTGCAAGTGTTGGTAAAATTAATTCTAACGGTACATCATTAACTATGCAAAATACAACAGGTACAGGCATGACTGTTGCTGGTACTGTTAATAATAATGCAGGTTCTGCTACATTTACTAATAATAATGGTAAATTACTTGTAGATACTACAGGTATTGTAAATTCTAAAGGCTCTAATTTATTAGTTTATAATGATGGCACTGCTGGTATGGATATTCAAGGTAAAGTTAATATAGACCATGCCAATAAAATTAATACCGTTCAATTTACTAATAAAAATTCTAATATGACTATAGGTCATACAAGTAATAAAGATAATATTTCATCAAATGCAGATGTAAATATCAGTATTGAAAATGGTAATTTATTAAATAACGGTGTAACTCACAATTTAATTGCAACTACAAATAGTGCTAATTTAAATTTAGATGTTACAAATGGTGCAATTGGTGAAGAAGTTGGTCCTAATGACGGTATTTATACAGGAATTGGTACAACTGCAAGAGATTTATCAAAATCTGTTAATGTTTCAATTGACGGTAAAATTAAAGCTACAAGTACTCAAGGTACTAATAAATCGTTAATTAATTTAGCAAGTTTAGATAAAAATATGAATGTTGATCAAATTAAAGCTGACGGAAGGGTAATTTTGTTAGCGGATGATTCAACAAATAAAGGTGCAACTCCATACGACATAAGAAATGCAGCTTCTGATATCAGTAAGCCAAATGTTGAAGGTGACGGTATTTCAATTATTGCAAGCGGAAATATCGGAGAAGACGGCAATTCTTTAACATTCAGACAAAATAACGGAAGTTATGGTAATGTTGATGATCAATTAGATCATACAGATAATGCTCACAACGGCGTTGATATGCTTGCAATAAAAAATATCAACGTAAAAGGAATGGATGCTGATACAGGAAATAAATTAGAAACTAATGTTGGCGGATTAATTTCACGTGAAGGTTCAATTAATGCTGAATTTTCAGGAGATACATTTATTCGTGAAACTACTGCAGCAAATGAAATTAATATTACAACTCGCGGTAAAAATTTATATATTGAAAATTTAGGTGAAGTACCTACATATCCTCAAGATTACTATGGACCTAACGGAAATATACATCCAGATAAAGTAAAAATTACAGCATTAGATTTAGGTACATCTTGGCCTGATGATCCGGCTGATTCTAAAATAATTATTAAAAATGGTAAGATTGAAGGTCAAGGTCAAGGCAGACCTGCTCATGAACAAGATTTAACACTTGTTGCAGATAATGCTTATGCTGGCGGTTACCACTTCCATATGGGCAAAGATAGAGGTCAAGTAAGTGATGATCCTTTGAGATTTAATCCTTCATATGTAGAAGAAGACTCAAGAACTAATCCAATTACAACTCCTGAAGGTGGTACTGTTTCAATAAGAGCAAAAGCAGTAAGACCAAATGATGTAACAGATATCGGTCAAGATGAAGCTGATCGTAACTACTATTATGGCGGAAGCTCACAAGGCGGAGATGAAGGCTATGATGGTGTTAATAATGAAGATTTAAACGGAACAAATGACCCTGATAAACAAGGTACTGAAGAAGATGATGATAACTTAGTTGTACCAAAAGATGAAGAAGAAGTTATTGATACCGATGCTGACTCTGATACCGATATAGATACTGATACAGATATTGATACAGATACAGATATTGATACGGATACAGATACAGATGCTGATACTGATCTAGATACTGATACCGATATTGATACCGATACCGATGTAGATACAGATGCAGATACAGATACAGATATTGATACCGATGCAGACACAGATACCGATGTAGATACAGATACTGATACCGATACCGATGTTGATACAGATACAGATACGGATACTGATACAGATTTAGATACTGATACAGATATTGATACCGATATTGATACCGATACCGATGTAGATACAGATGCAGATACAGATACAGATATTGATACCGATGCAGATACCGATACCGATGTAGATACAGATACGGATACAGATGTAGATACGGATACCGATACAGATACGGATACAGATACAGATTTAGATACCGATACAGATATTGATACCGATATTGATACCGATACCGATGTAGATACAGATGCAGATACAGATATTGATATGGATATTGATACCGATGTAGATACAGATGCAGATACAGATACCGATGTTGATACCGATACTGATACTGATGTTGATACAGATATTGATATGGATACCGATACTGATACTGATCTAGATACCGATACAGATATTGATACAGATATTGACACTGATACAGATGCTGATACGGATTTAGATACCGATACCGATGTAGATACAGATACGGATACAGATATTGATGAACCTGACATTCCGAAAATTGATTATGGACAAGCTCTATATAAACAACGTGTTGTCAGTGACAGAGTAGACTCTATAGATAAACGTCAATATATGAGATTTGGAGGTGAAGAAACTCAAGATTTGATTACATTTGAATCAACTGATGATGTCATTTCAATCTCTGATATCTCAAGAGGCGGTGTATCTCTAAGACATAATAAAAAATTAAAAGTTGGCGATATTGTCCCTGTACATTTAACATATGGTGATTTGGAAATCAATGCAAATGTTAAAATTGTATCAGCAAGCGATGTAAAAGCCGGAGGTCAATTTATAGATCTTGATCAAGCGACAGCTAACAAACTACTATATTTAAGTTTACTAGAAAAAGATCAACCGATTGCCCAGACGATAATACAAAATAAAAATATTTCAACAACAATTGAAGAATAATTAAAAGCCACCTGATATAGGTGGCTTTTTTACTATTTAAGAATAATATTTTCAGGATTAATTTTTACAAAATCCCATTTTTTTGTACTGAATAAGCCTTTATCAGTAATTTTTAATTCCGGAATTACAGGCAGTGATAAGAAACTCATTGTCATAAAAGCATCATCTAATTTACAGCCTAAATCTTTTACGGCTTTATTTAAATCTTCACAATGTTTGATAATATAATCAAAATCTTTATCAGACATTAACCCTGCAATAGGTAGCGGTAATTTTGCTAATACTTTTCCATTGTTTACAACGACTTTACCCCCTTGCATTTTGACTAATTCTACTGCTGCTGTGTACATGTCAAAATCATTTGTACCTACAATTATCATATTGTGGGAATCATGTGCAACAGTTGATGCAATAGCGCCTGATTTCAGATTGAAACCTTTTACAAAGCCTTTCCCGATATTGCCTGTAGCTCTGTGACGTTCCATTACAATAATTTTTAATGTATCAGTATCCGTGTTGCTGTATAATTTTCCGTTTTCAAATTTAGCTTCACATATTGATGATTTTGTAATTAATTGGTGAGGAACAATTTCGATTGTATTTACATTTTCTGATGTTCCTTTAATTTCAAAATCACTTTGTTCAATCCAACGAACGTTGATAGAACTTCTAACTGACGGTTTTTCAAATTTTGTAAAAGCTTTTAGAAGTTGACCGTTTTCTGCAACAATTTTACCATCTTTAATTACAACATCAGGTTTGAAAGTTTTTAAGTCTGGCAGAATTAATAAATCAGCTTTATATCCTGGGGCAATTGCGCCTTGAGTTTTTAATCCAAAGTATTCTGCGGTATTTAAACTTCCGATTTGAACGGCTTTTATTACATCGACACCTGCATCTACTGCACGTCTTACCATATCATTGATATGTACACGCAAATCTTTAGGGTGTCTGTCGTCTGTTACAAACATGCATTTTCTTGTATTTTTTTCTTTCAAAACTGGGATTAATGCGTCTAAATCTTTTGCGGCAGTGCCTTCTCTAATCATAATATACATTCCAAGACGAATTTTTTCAATTGCTTCAGCAGGATTTGTGCATTCATGATCAGATTTTACTCCGCTTGCGACGTAGGCACATAAATCTTTTCCGCTTAAAAACGGAGCATGTCCGTCAATTCTTTTCCCTTTAGATTTTGCAAGATCGAGTTTTGCAAGTACATTTTTATCAAGATTTAAAAGTCCTGAATAATTCATCATTTCTGCAATTCCTAAAACCCAAGGGCTATCGATTAAAAGAGCTAGATCATAGCTGTTTAAGTCAAATCCTGAAGTTTCATAAGGAGTAGCAGGAACACATGACGGTAGCATTGTGTATACATTAAGCGGTAAATTTTTAACTGCTTCATGCATATAACTTATGCCATGTAACCCTAAGACATTAGAAATTTCATGAGGATCAATTATAACTGTTGTTGTCCCGCAGGGTACAACTGCTTTTGCAAATTCATCAGGAAGCATCATTGTGCTTTCGATATGTACGTGACCGTCAATAAATGCAGGGCATACGTAGGCGCCATTTACATTAATTTCTTTTTTGCCTTCGTAATTTTCTCCGATACCTGCAATTATCCCGTCAGAGATTGCTATATCACCTTTGTGAATTTCTTCTGACAGTACATTGATTATATTTGCATTTTTTATTACTAAGTCTGCTTTTTCAAGCCCGCGGGCGATTTTAATTAATTTTTCTTGTCCTGACATGTTTATCCTTTTTTTGTTTTATGTAATTTTATAAACTTTCTTCACTGAGGTTAAAGTTTTCGACATTAACTTCTCTTAAAAACTCTATCCAGCATTTATAATAATCAGCAAGAGCATACGTGTATCCTGCAACGATTGATCTGTATGATTGTTCCATTACGATAAGAGTAGTTAGAGTTGATTTACCTGTTGCATAATTCTTTTTGGCAACTTTTATTAATTCATTTGAATTTTTAAGTAAATTGTCATTATAGTAATTTAAGTTTATCTTTGCTGTTACAAATTTTTCATAAGCACTTTGCAAGTCGTTCATAGCTTTGTTTTGCACTGACATATAGTGCAGTTCAGCTTGATTAATTTGCATTTTTGCATTTTGAATTTCTGGTTTGTACGAATAAAAAAGCGGAATATTTACGATATTTGCAGCAGCATAAGCTCCGTTTGTGAATGAGCCGTTATCACTTGTAGCTTTTGTCATAAAGCCGTATCCGCCTTGTAATTCTAAATCAGGAACTCTTTGACGGCTGACGTATACAAGATTTTTTTTAGCAACATCAATTTCTTGTTGAGCTATTTTTATGTCATATCTGTTTTTTAAAGAATTTTGGGCAATTTCATCAAATGACGGCAATTTATCCATTGGTTTTGGGCTTAAAAGGGCGATAAAGTCATCTTTATCCGAAAAATTGTCATCTTCTGCATCGTATTTGATAGATGATTTATTATTTACATTAATTGCTTTGTTAAAATCATACATTGCACTTTTTACGTTTGCTTTTTGGGTATTTACTTGAATTACAAGTTGATTTAGTGCAATTTCTGTTTGAATTACATCAATTTCTTCAACTTCTCCTGCTGCTACACGTTTTTTTGCGATAGCAAGCAAGTCATTTAAAAGTTTTCGTCTTTGTTCTAATACGATTAGGATTTCTTTAGCAGCTACAAGATTTACATACGCTTCTCTAACATCCATTTTTAAATCAAATTCAGTGTATTCCAAGTTTTGCTTGGTAAGTTCTAAATTTGATTGGGCTAATTTCTTTCTTGCATCACGTTTTGCAATTTCTATTTTTTCTGATACCCCTGTCATTTGAGGATTACCTTTTGCAATATCGCCGATATTAAAGAATGCGTTAATTTCTGGATTTTGCAATCTGTTTGATTCTTTAACCTTATTTTCTGCAATTCCTACGTTCATTTTAGAAGCCTGATAATCAATATTATTTTCAAGAGCAATATCAAGTGCTTCTTGCAATGAGATTTTTTTTAATTCTTGTTGTGCAAAACAAGAGGGGCAAATTAATAATATTAAAATAGAAATCAAAAATTTTTTCATAGAATTTCCCTGTCTGTATCAAAAAGTATAACATTAATTTTTTTTAGGGTAAAGAATATTTATTTTATGTATAATTATTGAGTATAAAATTTGAGGAAGGTAAGTATTATGTTTGAAATTGATGAAAGCAAATGTATTCATTGTGGTCAGTGTATCAGAGATTGCTCTGTAAAAGCTTTAAAATTTAATGATAAACAAATCCCTGAAATAGATGAAAAAAAATGTTTTAAATGCCAGCACTGCTTGGCTGTATGTCCTGTTGGAGCTTTATCTGTATGTGATAAACATCCTGAAAACTCCGATAGAATTTATTCTCAAGATCCTGAAATGATTTTGAATTTAATTAAATCTCGCAGAAGTGTAAGACATTACAAGAAAGAAAATGTCTCCGAAGAAAAGTTGCAAAAACTAAAAAATATGCTTAATTATGTACCTACAGGGGTAAATTTTCACAAACTGCATTTTGCATTCATTGATGATATTTCAGTAATGAATGAATTCAGAGATTATGTGAACGGTAAAATAAAAGAGGCTCTGACTACAAAACCTGTAAAAATTGTTGCTAAAAAATTGAGTCGTTATACAAAATCATTTTTAGATGGTGAAGACATACTATTCAGGGGGGCTCCGCATATGGTTGTTGTATCAGCACCTTTTAATGCACCTTGCAAAAATGTAGATCCGTTTATTGCATTGAGTTATTTTGAATTGTATGCTCAAAGTATGAATCTCGGAACTTGCTGGTGCGGGCTTTTGGAATTTTGTATTTTAATGATGCCTGAATTGTCAGATTATTTAAATATTCCACAAGGTTACAAACCTTCTTATGTAATGCTATTTGGAGAGCCTGATATTAAGTTCGCTAGAACTATTCAGCCTGAGCCTTTTATGATTGAATCAGTTAAGTCTAAAGAGTTTAAAAAACTTACATTTATTGATAAAATCAAAAGTTATTTTTCAAATTTAAAATAAAATAGAAAAAATAAAAAACATATAGCAAAGACCGAAAAATTTTTTCGGTCTTTTTTGTTTCCTTAATTTGCGTATCTTCGTGTCATAATTACTTTACCGTTTTCATCATAAGCATATTGACCTTTCCAGTGGGCAATTAATTTGCCTTTTGGGGTATAAATAAAAGTTTCTGCTTTTGATACTCGTAATCCCATATTAATCAACTTGCCTGAAGTGTCATATTTGTATGATTTATATGGGTAATCCAATTGATTTTTTTCTTCTGCATAAATTAAATTCCCGCTATTTGAATAGTACCAGACGTGATATTTATCATTTTCATACATAACCGCATATGTAGAATCAGAAAAAAATGCTAAAGTTCTATCTTTTAGCTCAATATTACCGGTAAACAGATATTCCAAATTGTTATGATTGTTTTTGTCAATCATATTTTTAGAAATTAAATGCGGACTTAATTTTTTGGTTCCGTCTTGCAAAAGCTCTTGTCTTGCAGAATCTACGTTATAATCTATTCCGCCTGTCAAAATCGTTTCTGCGAATGCAGGAAGAGTTAATAAAATACATAGAATAAGAATTATTTTTTTAATCATATAAGAATATTAATTATGCTAAGCTGTTTTGTCAATGTTTATACTACAATATTATTGTAAACTTATTTTGGAGAAAAGAAAAATGGAAAAAATAATTCAATACCGTACACAAGGTACTTGCTGTCAATTAATGCAGGTAAAAATAAATGAAGATGAAGTAATCACAGATGTTAATTTTTTAGGCGGCTGCCCGGGGAATTTGCTTGGAATAAGTCAGCTTGTGAAGGGTATGAAAATTGATGATGTAATCTCAAAATTTTCCGGTATAAGATGCGGTGACAAACCGACAAGCTGTCCTGATCAACTGGCAAAATGTTTGAGTGAGTTAAAAGCAAAGGTATAAAAGGAGAAATGGCGGGTGACCGTCATTTTTTTTTCAAATATTAATCAATCGGGTAATTGTCATAATTGGTAAATCCATATTAAATATAATTAAATCTTTTTCATACTTCCAGCTATTCTTAATTCCAACGGAGCTTTTTCACCTCTGTGGAGATTTTCAAACCAGTTTGAAAATTTTTATCGGAGAGTTAGGCTCCTTTTTTTTATGCTACGCATGTAGACATATCAGATTTTGCTTGAACTTATACTGTCTGCACTAAAGAATAAGCGTGCCGCTTCACCCAACATAGCTTACAACTTTGCATAAAGCGCTTTTATTGATATTTGTTATATTTTAACAATAATATTGTTATCGCTTTGTTAAACAAAAGCACTCAGGCAAGGTAATACTGAGCTTGTTTCAGCATTCAAAACTTTGCCTTCGCATCTGTTTTGCTTGAAAGATTTATCATGATTAATAAAATAAGCGTGCCGCTTCACCCAACATAGCTTACGACTTTGCATAAAGCGCTTTTATTGATATTTGTTATATTTTAACAATAATATTGTTATCGCTTTGTTAAACAAAAGCACTCAGGCAAGGTAATACTGAGCTTGTTTCAGCAACTCAAAACTTTGCCTTCGCATCTGTTTTGCTTGAACTTTTTCACAAATCAGTAAAAATGCGTAATCTCTCCGATTGCCAATCAGACAATTGCATAAATTTTATAATTTTTA
>ULVF01046099.1_pt1 | contig 22656 bp, 49 predicted proteins | sample 1959201 | NCBI WGS metagenome assembly ULVF01 (sample SAMEA4835779, study PRJEB28245) | human gut metagenome | biome: gut microbiome; material: fecal sample | place: Denmark | collected 2008 | reverse complement strand
AATTATATCATAAAAATATATAATTGTCATTATCTAATTTAGTTGACTTCATATCCCCATGTTTATGTACTTCATGCCATCTGCGTTTCATTTCTGCCCACTTTTATATTCGTAGAGTTGGCTAATGCTTCTACTTTTGCTTTTCGTAGTTTCTCTAACGCTTTTTGTTTTTGCATATAATTCACCTACCTTCTTTATTATTACTACTATCTATGCGTTGTCGATATCGAACTGCTTCAATTACCGGAATAAAACGATATCCGAAATATTTATCTGTTAAAAATGGGAAAACATTAAATCCCTTTTCTTCCATCTTCATAAGAAAAATAATCACAAAATAAAACTCTTCTTGTAGGAAAATATTTAACTGTTCATCTGATACTTTGTATACAATAAGTTCATCAGTCATCTTTTCCCAGTCCATAAAAGTATATTTTCCTTTAATATAATCTTTTAGTGCAAAAAGCGAAAAACTTTGTCTAACACAATAAACATAGTCTTCATAATTTTCTTCTAAAGAAGAAGTTTTAATGTCCTTTTCTAAAAATTTTAGTTCTTTTTCTATTTCGGCTAAAATTTTATTTTTTACTTTATTTACTTTTTCCAATCTTGCTTTTTTATCTGATATTTTTTCATACATGTAATTCACCTCCTCTTTAAATGTGCCTTTCATCGTATCTACGGTTCGATCAGTTTCATGTAATTTCCGTTAGCAATTGCAATAAATTGTCCATTATTTATTTGTACAATTACTATATGTCCATCTGTCCAACAATCACAATATGACACATCTAAAATAATATTATTTATCTCTTCATCCGAAAAATAATTAGACAATCGAATTTTTAACATTTCTTCTGATAGTCCTCTTCTTGCCACTAATCCATTTTTACCATTTTTATGTGCTTCTTGAAAAGTCATGTTAACCTCCTCCTTATCTTACATTTGAAATTTCCGTTTCCTATGCTTTCTTTCCAAAATAATACTTAACAATTTTCTTGAAATCTTTATTACTTGCATAAGCAACTCTAGGCTTTCTTCCATCAATATTAAATTCTGTTACGCTTAAAATTGCATATCCTTGTACCGTTAATGTGGCGAGATATACAAGTAAGTTCAATTTGTATCCAATACTGTCAAGTTGGATTTCTTTTCTTAGTTTCTGCACTTCTTCATCATAATTATCATCTACTTCAATAATGTGTGCAGAAGCATATGTATTAACTTTATACAATCTATTGTTAATTTTTCTTACCATATTATTCCCTCACTTCCTATTCAAACAATTTGTCAGCTATATGATTCACTTCCTGATAAATATCTTGTACCAATGAATCTTCATCAACGGTATCAATATTATCTTCACACCATACCTCAAACTCTGTATATCCGTTTGTCTTACAGTATTCTAAATAACTTTCCAATAAGCCACATATCTTTTCTTGTGTTTCGTTCATGTAATCAACCTCCAATCTTCCGATTCATTGTTCTAATTTTCTTACAGTAAAATAAATTGCTGCACAATATTTGTCGCCATCTACGAACAGATTATTTATTTCAACACCCAATTCTCTGCCAACACAATCCATAATATCATCCTCATTATATTCAACATCAAACGCTGGACTATATAAGAATACTTCTTTTGTATCTTCTTCCATATTAAATATAAGGTTTGAATCATCTTTTTGTTCCTTCATAAATTCCAATAAACAATCAGATGTTGTTGTAAAGCATTTTCTCTCAAAGAACCCTGAATCCATAACTGTTCCTCCTTTTATAATCTCAGTAAATCATCGCTTCATTGCCAATTAAAATTATCTTCCATTCCATATAAAGCACCGCCAGGAAGAAACATACCAATGGCTTCAATCTCATTTCTCTTAAGAAGTTTTCCAGTTCTATTTCCTTTAAGCCATATAAACCTTCTAGTAACAATTTCCTCTGGCAATAACACAGCTCTTGTTGTAATAATCTGTATTCCAATTCCGAGTTTCTGCATAATATTTCCTGCTCCTCCGTCAATTAGATATCGTCTTATAATTTCTGTATACTCATTAAGATGGATGTCTGTTTGTGCGACACCATAAAACATTTGATCTGTTAATTTATGATATTCAATATAATTACATTTCATTTCTATCAATCACTCCCTTGTAAATCCTCATTTCTTTGTTTCTGGCTCATAGCCGTTTGCAATCATATCATTTAAGTATATTTCTTCAGGGTATGCACTCATTTTATGTCCATCTTCAAATTCGATTTTCCAAGCAGGTAAAGATTCTAAATCCCATTCCTTACCTTCCTCACATCTTCCAATCACCTTAAATGGTTTCCCAATATACTTCTTATCCTCATCTTTTAAATCGAATGGCGACCAGAATTTATCAGCAAATCCAACTGTTTCATAAGCACTATAACAATCTTTCAAAAATGCTCTTTCTCTTTCATTATCCATTTCATATCTTGCTTCTGGATATTTTTTATTTAATTCATCCCAAGTCATAATATTCACCATTTCCTTTCTAATTCTGCCAATGAAACTCTTGTTTACTTGCCTAATTTCTTTCATATTTATAGTAGCTTCCAAACCAAACAAGTTTTGGATTCATAACAGTACCTATATTTTCTTTAACCTGACCACTATCTTTAAATCCATTTTTAATCATTTGCTCTGCATGTTTATTACGTTCCTCTTCTGAATCATAATGATATTGTTCTATCTTTTCTGTATAAGAAGTATGAACTCCGTTATCATATGAATGTCTTTTAACTATGCTCTCTTTAATTATTTTCATATATCATCACTCCGTTTCTATAATTTACTTACCATATTTTTCCGTTTCTTGCATATTCTAACGCTGCATCTTTTCCATCGTGCTCTATTACACCTTGAATAGAAAAATATAAATTATCTAAAAATTTCTCTTCTATCGGTCTATTTGGATATTCCTTTTTATATCTATTAATTGCTATTGAATATGGATCTTCGACATCTACATTTAATGTAATCTCATACTGTTCACCTTCAATCAACCGTTCATTTAACACTTCTGTTTCTAAGGGATAATTCATATCATCAATAGAAACTCCATTCTTATCTACAAAATCATAAACTCCATCTGCCTTATTCCAAAAATCTCTTAATGTTTTTGCCATAATAAATCACTCCACTTCTATATTAATTCATCGACTTCAACTACATCAGGATTATCACTAAACCATGAATCATTCTCTGCAATTTACTTTAACTCAATAAAATCTCTTTCAGAATCAAAGCAATCGTTGTGTTTCAAATAAGCTGCTTTCACCCTTTCTCTTGCATCTTCATATGACTCTGCCTTTACAATTCCAACAGCCAATTCTTCAATCCTGTAAGCATATAAGTTTGTAATATCTAACATATTAAGCACTCCTTTCCGTTTGAAATTGCTATTTCTTATGTTCTAAGGTTCTTCGTCATCTGCGTTTAACCAGTTCATATATAATGCGGTTGCATTATATTCGTCCTCTGTTAAATAACTGTAACTTTCCAAAAATGCTTCTTTTGTAAGGATTTTAAAATCTGCCATTTTAGGAATATCTGTTATAAATGTCTTGTTCATATCAAAATCAATGTCAAAACTAGCTCGACATTTAGAATGATATGTATAAAATCCTTCGAGGTTATTTTCATCATGTTTTAATCTATACAAATCAAATTCTTTTCCGCAATTAGGACACTTTATTTTCATTTCCATCACTCCAATCTCTTCTGCAATTCCTAAAATTCTATACCTCTTTGTAATCTTCCAATAACTCATTCAAGTTGCCTTTTCTCCACCGATGAAGTTTTCCATCGCCAGTGTAATTTCTAACAACTCCAACCTTACGACCAGCAACTTTCTGGTCATGTTCTATATACTGACGAACAGAATTATGATAATGTCCGTCATTATGAACTTCGATATATTTCCGCTTGTTTCGTTTATTTTGATATGTTTTTACTCTCATTTTAATATCCCTCCAATCGTTTCCATTCATTGTCAATCTGTTCCCATGCAGTCGGATTTAAGCCATACAAATCTCTTTGAAACAATTCATCATATCTTTTGTCCATCTGATTTTTAGTATCGAACAATTCCTCATGATCTAAGTTTCCTTTATCTACACCAGACAACTTATATATTCGCAGCTTATACATTTTAATCACTCTCCCTTCAGATTAGGACACAAACCAAGACCACCATCAATTTCAGGTACTCTTCTATAAGCGTTTCTGTGAATACAATCTTCCTTATCACATTCTGTACAATCACATTTCTGATACTGTTCACATGTCATTTTCCAACCTGTCTCTGCAAATCTTTCTCTTGTTATCACATCAATCACTCTCCTTTATACTTCGTTTCCGTCTTTATCTGTTATAAAAGCGACTTCTGATAAATAAATACTTTCAAAAGCTTGATTTTCATATTCACCAGTTCCATTCTTCGCCATTTTCTTTGCCTCTTCTAAAGAAGTTGCTTCAATCGTTTGATCGACTTGCGCAGTATAAGTTACTCTATATTTTTCCTTAATGCCTTTCGCTTTCTTGTATCTTGCATAATTTGCCTTATATTCAGCGGAATCTGGTGTGATTTCCTGAATAATATTGTTACCACTCATTCCATATTCTTCCATTACCACATAGATAATACCCGTTCTTAAATCATAATAGCTTTGTGTTTCACCATAATCTTCATATTGATCATATCTTGGATTCATAAAAATACCATCAGCTAAAATACTCATAATTTTTCCTCACTTTCTTTTCAAGAAACAGTTCTTTCCTTTGGTTTTTACACTGTCGCAAATACTTCATTTCCATTTGTATCAAAATATCTTTCGTGAAATTTCCCATCCACATAATCAATATCTCTTCTAACATCTTCACAGCCTGTAATAAGTTCTGCGTATCTTTGATCTGCTAAAGCTTGCCAGCTTTTAATTCCGTGGTCACTCTTTACATTCTTAACAAGTTTACGAACATCATCATAAAATGTTTCTGTATTTGTAAGTTTATTCAGCTTATCAATTCTTGCACAATCTCTCTTTTCAAAAGCAAATTTATATGTCATATTTACTCACTCCTTTTAAACCACTCAAATTTATTTGTTGCACAATTCCATCTGATGAATCCGTTTGTGTCTTCTCTTATGTTCTCACGATTTTCCAATATGCATTTAAGTAATTCTTTTGCTAATTTATCATTCAATCGCTTTTTATGGCATTTTAAATCATTACCAACATACTCAAATACTTCTGAAATATCTTGAATTGCCTTAGTATATCCTCTAATAAAATCGCCAGATAATTTTTCAATCGTCATAACTATTCCTCCATTGTATAGTACAGATATTTGTATCTTGTATCATCTACATTTCCATTCCAATCAATATCAAGCCATTTCTGTTCTACAACCAAAATATTATCCTCTGTTGCATAACACTTTATAAAGGTATGTGGTTTTACATCTTTGAGTTCCAAATGGCTGTCTCCATCAAATACTAAATGATTATTTGATTTTGCTACACATGTTCTTGCATGTGATTTATGTCTTTCAAGCCTTCTCTGTCTTACAGCACCAATTTCTCCGTCATCCATAGCAGGACTAATCCCGATAAATAATGACTTACCACTTGTAATTCTTCTAACAAATTCTGCCTTACTAATCTCTTTCATGTTATCTCTCATTTCAATCAACCTCCATTCTATATTTCATAATCTCTTACTGGTTCTGTATAACCACTATCCAATTTAATTTCCGTTGTTTCATAATCATCATAAACACTCTTTTGTGTTCCTCTTGCATGAATAATCTTTGCAAGCTGCATAATTACATATCTGCGTTCACAACCATGCTCATCATAAACTTTATGTGGATAATATAATGCTCTACCATTGCAAACTGTAAAATTATCAAACTCTTTTCCATAGAACTGTTCACAATCACTAGCATGTAAATTCCGTAATGCGTGTTCTCTAATGTACTGTTTCTCTTCATCTGTTAATTTATCTGTGTTATTTAATAATGAGAAATCAAACAAGATATTTCTCTTGCCAGTCTCAAATGAATCGACATATTCTAAGTTGTTTTCCTTTGCTGTCTTTTTAGCTGTCTTGTATAATTTATATTCTTTAATTTTCATTTTCGTTTACCTCCGCTTTATATTTCTCAAACACTTCTTCGCATCTCGCTTTGTCACTACTCCAAAATACTAAATGCCAGGAATAAACCCATTCTCCATTTTCAAAATATTTATATTTCTCTTGAATTTCCCATCGCTTATTCCAATGACTTCCAATTCCTTCAACCATTCTGTATTTCCGTAACCGCACCATTTCATTCACTCCTTCCATTACAAAAGGCAGACACAATAATTTGCGTCTGCCTTAATTTATTCTCTATTTCTAATCAATCTCATCACACTCTAAACTATCAACATCCCAATCAAGTTCATCAATCGGCTTATCCCATAACTTATTATCATCTGCAATGTAATTCATTACCTTTGCAAAATCTCTTGCTTTTAAGTTCTCCATTTCCTCTGTAAATTTATAAGTTGACTGCATTGCATCATCAGTTTCATAAATATACATATTAATTGTGTTGTCACTATTTACGAATGCCTTGATAAAGCCCATCTCATTTTTATGGAAAATGAAAAATTCACATAACCTGTTATTGCAATTCCAATCAAACGGTGTACTGTCGTTCCCGTTCATATAATAAATAGCTCCGTTAGTATCAAGCATTTCATCTGTTACATTAGGACACATATTTCGTGCAACCTTAAAAATTCTTTCAATTTCTCTTTTAAATTCATATCCATTCATATTATTTTTCCTCCTTTTACCTTTCTTAGTTTCCAATTTCTATAATTCCATTATCTTCAAGAATTGTCTTTACCATTTCAAATTGCATATCTCTATCTTCTGTATTTTCAACTGCATCTACAATAGATTCAATTAGCAACTCCATATTTTCACTTGTCAATTTAAATTCCATTTCAATCACACTCTTTCTAAGTAAATTACAATTTCCTTTGATTAAATATTCTCTAATTCTTCATTCAAGTCTGCAATTTTCTCTTTGATTTCGTCAATGTCTGGCTGATAACTGTCAATAATTTCTGCCCTCTCTTCTGTTGTCAGATCTTCATCATCAAGTTCATCCTCTAAATCGCTTTGTATATCAGCAAGTTCATCTTCTGCCTCCTTGATTTCTTTTCTAATTTGTTCTTCACTTCTAATTCCAAGCCATTCATACACCTGTTCAGAATCGAACCATAACAAATCATTGAGCTGCGTTTCTGTCATTCCATCAGGATATAAATCTTCCAGAATATTTTCTAACTCTTCGCATTTGCCTTCTCTCTGTATTCTGTCAAGTGTATCTACCGCACCACTCCATGCGTTAAAACTGTTTAAATCTAAATCATATGTAATTGTCATATTCTTCACTCCCTTCTAATAATTCAGACTTACAACTCGTCCATCATCAAGTTCGAGATAATCTTCATCCTCATTGACTAAATCCTCTCCAAACTTTTCATAATTGAAATATCTGTCTGCAATAGAATCTCCATTCTTAATATATCCAAGACTCCATGCTTCTTCGTATCCTAAGTCTGAGCTGTCTTGGAACACACTGCCAATAATTCCTCTGTCTCTGTAATCCAGATGATATTCATCAAATATCTTCTCAATATCTGCATCATTTAATGAATATTTATCCTCCATATATTCGATTTCGCTTTCAATGATTTTCTGCTGAAATTCTTTTGCTTCTTCAGATTTGAGCTTATTATAGATATGTTGTACTGATTTTGCTAATGCAATTCCCTTATTATAGCGTTCATCTCCCTTTGTAATTCCATATCCTAAATCATTAATTGCTTTGTTGAACTGAACCAATTCGTTGTATTCTGCCCTAGTTAATACCGTTTCAATATCTTCATAAGCAGGAAATTCATGCCCACTATAACAAGCTCCGTTTAAGTTGACACTTCCAAAATAGTGATTACATTCAAATCGTGGATTCTTTGAATCAATGTATGCACAACAATCTCTATCATCCGAATCCTTTTCTCTAAATAAGAATAAATAACTCATAATCATACCTCCTACTGAATTTCGCTTAATTCTTCCATCTGTTCTGCTGTGAAAATTCTTGTCAAGTCTTTATATTCTTTGATTACTGCAATATAAATTCTCTCTGCTGTTCTACTGTCCTCGTCATATCCAAACTCTGAACAAAAATCTTCAAATGTGCCTACATCATATTTCTCTAAACAAGCCAATACATCATACTCACTTGGAACTGCTTCGGCTTTTAACTTCTTCAATTCTAGCTCTGTTTTCTTTTGCTCATTGTATGGAAAATCTGAATATCTACATTTTAATTTCTTTTCAACATATTCTTCTAAAGTCATCTGGGAAATTTCTGTATTATTTATGCTATCCCAAAATACATAACTCATTTTGCCTCTTGGCGTTGTGATTGTTACATCATACCAATTTCTTTTTTCTTTCTCTTTCCAGTTCTTATTCCGTGAAATACCACCATACACAATTTCACACTTTGCATTTGCCTTATTTAAGAAATTCTTTGCCTGTTCTAAATATTCGTTCATAATCGTACCTCACTTTCTTTTAATAAAATAGGCAGCTAGGTATTTATTCTCCTAACTGCCTTTGCATTTGCTATAAATTTGTCGCATTTCCGTTCTCGTCATATTCAATCGGTGCAATGTGAACTGCATAACCGATTTCTTTTTCTTTGTCGTAAATCTCCATTGTGCCACCTGCACAAAATTCAAATGAGAACCGCTTGTCATCCGATTCAAGCAGCTTAATCAGATGATCCGTGAGTTCATTTAAGTTCCGTGCATCCTCTTTTGACTTTTCAATAGTTGTCATTTCGCTTCACTCCTTTTCATAAATTTCTAACTTATGTAACAAATCAAACATTGCTACATATCTACCCTGATTCCGTTCTTTGAGTTTATCATTGTCGTTCTGCATTGCATCATCATAATCCTTATTTACTTTTCTAAATTCCTCTGCAATAATTTCAAGAATTTCATCCTTTGTCTTGCTACATGTATATTTTGCCATTTCCCTTCACTCCTTCCTAAGAAATCTTAGTTTCATTAAAAATCTACAATAGCTTCCATTTCATCAACATCTTCTGTTGACAATCTGAAACTTCCATCTACATAATCTCCATTTGGAAGCTTAATATAATCACTTTCTTTCTTGAATTTTTCCATTGCATCTTCTAGTGCATTAGCTTCTACATCTACATATCCTGCCATTTCCCATGTTACTGCTAATCTCATAATATCTACCATCCTTTCTAATGAAATGCGAATTTCAAACGGTTACTTTTTCCCATTTTCCCTCTGCATTCCAAAAAATCCATCCATCATCTGTCTCAATACAAATATTGCCCTCATAATCACCTACATTTCCATGATATTTTGATAAATCAATATTGTTTTTCTTCAACCATTCATTTGCGGTCATATGCTTCACCTCCAAAAGAAACACGCATTTCTTAATTACAATTTAACTACTTCACCTGTCACTGTGTTTACAAGACCAATATTCTTTACATACTTGATAACACCTTTATCAATAAGTTCTTTTCTTTTGTTTGACTCTTCTTTTATTTTTTCGTCTTCATACTCTGCATATCTAGCAGACTGTTCTCTTTTAAATTTCTTTTTCCATTTTTTATCTTCTTCTTCCCACTGCCTTTTTCTCTCTTTGTATTCTTCTGGTGAACAATTCATGATTTTGCACATCTGTTCTTCTACACGCTTTTCTCTGTTATTATAATGTTCTCTTGCCTTTCTATCCATAGAAGCAACCACAGATTTCATACCGTGTGTAGGATTTACATGACCACCTGCAGCCGTATCATATCCAACATATCTTTGAATAAACATTGATTTATACATTGGATATTCACTACCACATTTATTGCAATGTAAAGCATAAGCTGGCTTTCCGTTCATGTAAATTGGCATCATTGGTTTTGCTGTTTCTTTTGCACATTTTCTGCAATACGCACCTACTTTTGGTAAATCTGATTCATCATCTCTATAATCAAACCAATCTATTCCAATCTGCACAATGTCACAGGTTCTGCCACGAAATCCTAAATATTCAAATTTTCTTTCCATATTTTTACCTCTCTTTCCAAAAGAAATATCCATTTACTTGTTAAAAACCTCATCCATGAACATTGTGTCTAAATAATGAGCAAGAATGTTAAACTCATTAGAGTTCTGTAATTTCTCAAATAACTCTGCTATATACTCTTTTTCGTTTTGGATATCTTCTGCACTGTCTGAAAAATCTCTGTTAAATTCAAGTAACTTCTCTGCCATTTGAGTTGGTGTATATTCATACTCTTGTATTTTCCCCATATTTGTTTGTTCCTCCTCTATGCTGTTTGCACCATCAGAGAACCCATCATCATATCCTTTGTTGTACATAGGATTCTCAAACTTTGTGTTTGCTATTGGCGAATCTTCTTCAATACCAAAGAAAGATTTCTCTTCATCTGACATTTCACAACACTCATCAAAGTATTCAAGAGCTGAATCTCTATCATCAGAAATAAGTCCGTCTTTGAAAAGCGTTGCAAGTTCTTCAAGCCTGCAACGTGGGATAAAATCTGCGTTTACCTTTTCCATAAAACAATCATAAGCTGATTGAAGATATAGTATCTTCTTAGGATTATTCTGGAAATAAGTAAAATACGTTCCGTGCGCCCACTGCTGACCTTCTGGTTGCGTTGGATCGTAACCACTAACAACTGCATACTGTGTATCACTTTCGCTTTGCAATAAAGCATAGTTTCCATTCCGTAATAACTCTATCCATTTCATACTAATCAACTCCTAACTTTTTAATTTGCCTATAACAGTCATACCACCAACGATGTTATGTTTCCGTACTTCTCTTTGCCATAACATCCTGTTAATTGATTTCGGTACACTAATTACTTCTCCGTTTTCATTCACAAATTTCGTGTGACTTCCGTTACAATTATGCCCATTATTAAGTGCAAAATATCCGTTTGCCTCTAATACAGGTTTTACAATCCGTGTATCATTTGTCCATCTTCTCTTTCCCATATTGACTCAATCCTTTCCTTATTATAATATATTGCCCGTATAGCCTGATAGCACAGCTTATTTTCGCTTTTACCGATGTTTCATATTCATCATTCTCTTTCTAATTGTTTATTCTCTGTTACATTGCTTTTACTTTTGCTGTTTTCTTTGTTGTTTTGCGTTTCTTCTCTATGAATGGACTTTCCATTTCATATCTAATAATTTCAGACAGATAATCAAATACTGCACACTGTTCCAAGTTCATAATATTTTCTACAAAAAACTCTGTACCAATGCATTTCTCTTTTAAGATATTCTCCATTTGTTCTGTTCTGCCTTCATAATACGCATATAGTGAATGCATCACTCTGATGTACTTTGCAGTATATGCTTTCCCATTATATGTATCCGCATATCCGTTCCACTGTAAATCAGTAATGATAGTGATGATTTTATCAAGCAATTCCGTTCCATTTTTGCGAATTGATTTGATACCATCTTTAATAGGTGTAAAGATACCTACCTGGTTTTCAATTGGATCTCCCTTTACAGCTACATTATGATTATTACAGATTTCTTTTAACTGAATATAATTCTCGTCTCCATACTCGATTGCAGCTCTGTAATAGTCAACCTGTGACATTTTACGTCTATCAATTCCCTGTCCAAGAAATAACTTAATTGCTTCTTTTTCAGAACATTCAATGATTTCACATATAACTGCTTCAATTTTGCCTTTAAATGCCCCATAAATACGGTGCATACCATCTACACACCAAAGTTTTCCATTAAGATATAACAGCTTCGGTACTTCCCATTTATACTTGTTATACTTTGTTCCGATTTCCGTTGCTGCAACTACATCACACATTCTCTGCCATGATGGAATATGTACATGTAAAGGATTGATATTGACAAGAATCTTGTCGCCAAATCGTGAGTTTACTTTTGCGTTTTCAACAATCTGCTTGATTGTGATTGCTTCAACCTTACCTGTAAACTCTTCCTTATTCCGTGATTCCTGCATTTCTCTTTCAATTACTGATGGCTCTACTTTCCTTGAATAACACATAATTTTTACCTTTTTAACCTTTCTTGTTTTTAATTTTTTGCATAAAAATAACGGCTTGCTTTCGCTTGCCGTTTAGTTACTAAACTTCTTAAATACTCCTGACCTAAGCATATCTGATTTCCAACACTCGTAATCTGAATATTCTGCTTTGTCTACTAAATTTCTATAGATTTTGTTCATCTGCTTTTCCGTGAAGCGTTTCCCTTTAAAGGGTTGTTCATATGTGATATACATCATATCTCACCTCTTTTCCCTCCCAAGAAATTTCTTATTCTATCTAATATAGTTTCTCTTTTAATCCTGCTGCGTTTCCGCCTTTCTGCAAAAATACAAGCTGTTCTCTACATTTATGTAGTCCAACATTTGCATGGGTGTTAATGAGTTGTATGGAGTTGATAGAGTATTATCTATTATTTCAGCTCCGTTCCCTGCTTTTATAATTCTAAAATTAAACTGCTCCATTTCCCTTTATACCTCCTGTGTCAATCTTGCTGTTTTTAAAATCCGTGTAATTTCGCTTTCCGTTTTTGCATTGGCTATTGCTTCTATAATTTCCATTGTATAACGAAAATCTTTTGCGATTCGTATTGCTTTTCGTTTATAGTTGTACATTTCTCTTGACATAATCTTTATTCTCCCTTCTAAATCAGCATTGACAACTGCTTTGCCAGCATTGCCTTTGACAATCCTGTTGTCTTAATTCCTTTGTTACTTTTTATTTCTGCTTTTACAGAGTAAATCCGTGAAGGTTTGCTTGCCTTTGCAATCTGATAATTACAATAGGCAGTATGAATTTGTTTGTGTTTCTCTGACATAATTTTTATTCTCCCTTCTTTATTTTGTTATTGTGAAATCATAGCAATCACCTGTTGACGTGTAGATTGTTACAGTATCACTGTTGATTTCCGTTTCTGTTACCTGATTCAAGTTCAGATAATCGTATTTATTAGGTATATTTTTACCTATTAAAAAAGCCGTAGCGATTGCTACGACTGCGATGGCTGTATATGCCATTTTCTTTTTCATAGTTGTATTTCCTTTCTTTTAATATTGTTTTTGGGTATAAAAATAGCACCCTTTGCATTGGGTGCTACTGTGTTTGGTTTAAAACAGTTTTTGCTGCTGTGATTGCAGCTCCTTTTGTGTTAAAAGCCGCAATAAACCGTGCAGTATGTACAAAAGTACAACCTTCTGGTTTATTTTCTAACCATTCTTCAGGCAAACATATGATGTCTTTGGAACTATCCTTATCTACTTTTATAGTAAGGATATTCCAACCGCCCCTGTTTGATGGCATTACCAAAAGTTTTGCTTCTGTGCCCACAAACATAATGGGTGGAATGTATTTTTTAAGGATTATAAGACCATTATCGGTCACTCCTTTTAAGGCTTCTTCAACTTCTGTTTTTGCCTTGCCCATAGCTAAGTCTCTAGCTATATTTCGGGAAATAATTTCTTTACAAAAATCTACTGCTTTCCTAAAACCTTCTTTTGTTTCCGTTTCTGGGTCAGCAGAATCCCAGAACGGATTTAAACTTGATATAAAAGAAGACAGTGGATTTCCTTCACCTACTCCATTATCTATATCTTCGATTGGAATTATATAATTCTTCTCAAAGATTTCATATCCGTTCTTTGAAAAAAGAAGGTGTCCGTAGTCTTCAAATATCAACCCACAGGCAGCTCTTTTGAGTCCGTCTTCTCTTATTTTTGCGTCTACCTGGTGATGGTCGTATTTTCCACCTCCTATGTCCGCAACCAAAATAGTTTCCGGGAGTTTATCTGGTACACAGAACTCTCTTTTTACCTTAATACAAGGGTTAAGAATCTCACACAGGGCAACGCTCATTACATCGTCTGCATGAAACTTCCCTCCGTGGACTAAAATTGTATCAAAATTAAATTTCATTATTCATACCTCCTTTCTACGCGTTTTTGATTTCGTAGCACATTTTACATAATTCTTTTGCTACGTTTTCAATTTCTTTTTCCGTCTCTATTTTCGTGAGTTCTTGTACCCACGATGTAATGACTTGAATCTCCCCAAGCATATCGTAATACTCTTCACGTTTATCAATAGCAAAGTCTTTTTCAAGCTTCACCATTTGAATTCCTTCAATATCTTTTTCTGTGGAATATCGTTTAAAGACATCCAACGGAATATCCACATCTACATTTTTAGGAATAAATCCCACTCCAATTGGGAACTCGTTGTAACAATCCATTGCTACGTCATACTCATAAGTAATGTTACAAAGCAATTCCATTGCTGCGTTTATAATTTCATTTTTCTTTTTTTCTAATTCTAAATTTCCCATAGTTTTTAAATCTCCTTTTTATTTTTTTTGCATATAAAATAGTACCCTTTTAGAGTACTTAATTTATTTTTTGTTTTAACGAGTATATATTATTTGTATTCTATATACTCATCCTCATTTTCCGTGAAGTTATTGATGATTTCCAACAGTTCTGTTTCCGTTACGGTTTCAAAATCTCCGCAACTATACTCTTCCTCGTCATAGTCGTAGTGATCGTTGAACGACCCACACACCGGGCAGAAATCAAAACCTGCGGTTGTTCCGTAACTTACTTCCCATTTTCCGTTTTCAAGGCGGTCATAATCAGTCCAAAAACCGTAGCAACCGCCATCGTTGCATCTTTCTGAGTCGTATTCTGAATAGTTGCAGAATCTTACTCTTTTAATTCCATTTAAGTTTTCTTTTTCCAAAATTTCCAAATCTGAAAAATCTGGATCTACTAAGCACACTACGTAGACCCCCAACATTAATCTATCAAAGCTCCTTTCTTTACTGATGATACCTTTTTTGGTATCCATTACCATAACAAAGTCATTGAGGTCTCTTGATCTTGTTGTCCACGGCGTACACAGCCATGCTCTGGAGTCTGTCAGTAAATGATTATGCTCATTCATGGCTAATGTAATTATATCATTGTACCGCCTTGCCTCATCAAAACTGAGGATTCTTAGCTTCCCTTCCCAACTGCCGAATTCATTTTGACCGTCTAAACTGTCCAATGAAATAGAATGGGAAATAACCTTTCCACAAAATTCGGCATTAAGTTTTTCTTCTTCCTTTTTTAACAAAGCGTTTATGTCGCTTTCGTTAAAATTGTTCGTGTTTCCGAACTTATACACGAATGAAGGAAACTCAAAAACACTCATAATTTTTGTTCCGAGCTCTGACTGCTCCAGAATAATATATTTGCTTCTTTCTGTTCTAAACACCTTTCCTACTTCTATATCTGCTAATCTCATAACAATAACCTCCTTAATTAAAAGTAATTAAATTCTTCCCAGTGATCGGCAACCAATAATGTTGTATTTTTTGTTTCCATTGTGTCCTCCTTATTTGCCTTGTAGCTGTTTTTTCTTTGCCTGAAGTTCTGCTATTTGAGCTTCAATTGAGGCAATTTCAGCTTCATTCTCGTCAACATAAGCCATAATATCTCCTGGTTGACATTGTAACTCTTTACATATCTTATCTATTATAGACATAGCAACATATTTATTCTTACTAAAATTAGCCATTGTTGACGGACTAATCCCTAATTTGCGTTGCAAGTCTATTTTTTTTATACCCTTAGAAATTAATAACGAATCCAATTTATAATATACTATCATCTTGTTTCCCTCCAATCACCTCCAATATATCATAGCTTACTATAATTATCAAGCTATTTTTGTGTTAATGCATATTATAAAAGAGCAGACTTTTGCGTTGTCTGCCCTTCTAACCATATATTATTTTCCGTTTCGCTTCTGTTCATCGGTTACGGACTTACACCGTAAGACGGAAGGCAGACTAATAATCTGCCTTATATCCATAGTCATAATAATAATTTTTATACCTCCTTTTCTGTGAATACTGTAAACTTGTCACAGCGCATTCTCTTTTCGCTTGGTGCGACACGTTCATAACCTGGTACTGGACATAATCCGACCACTTTACCTGGATATGCCTGTGCTGCAATAATACTACCGACAATTACAAGCCTATCAGTGCATCCGGTTTCCCTATAGGTTCCTTCTATATCTCTTATGATTTCTTTTCCCTCAGGCGTACCGACAAAAACAGTTGTTACGAATAAGTCATTTACTGCTTTTTCTTCTGCCTTTGCGTTAATGAGGACACTTGTTGGAACTGTCACAAGATCTCCGTTTGTATCCTGCATCGTGAGTGGATGTGGAGTTGCGTTTAATACGCACACTCCGTTTCCAAATCTGATTGTTTCTCCAATTCCCTTTAATATTAATGTTGTCATAGCTTCCTCCACGGCTCTTGATGCTATCTCCACCGACAATTAATAAATTTGCGGACTTGTGACCGCTATTTCATACACTGAAATAGTGCATTAAAGGCAGACTTTGAGCCTGCCTCCACTCTGCATGTTGACTTTTTTATAAATTTATGATACAGTTATCATTGAAAAGGGAGGTTGCTAGCCTCCCTTAAGAAATAGAACCGCCATTCTATTTCTTGTTGTCATGTCTCTCGGAAAGAGACAAAAGTAACGTAGTTACTATAACAACTTCAATGATAACTCGAACCAAAAGCATAATATCACCTCCTTTCATATAGTCCGAGCGTGATATTTTAAGGGCTACTACAATTATTTTGCAGTAGCTTTTTTCTTCTTTTCAGGCTCTTTATACTGGTACTTGTACGCATCTACCTTGAGTGCATTCTTATCTTTCATAAGCTGTGCTAATGCACGCATAAAGCTATTCTTGAATGTAGTCTTAGCCTTATAAGATAAAGCATTGCCAGTCTTGAATAATTGCTTATTGCTACTGTTTTTATAGCCTACTGCTACAGTAATAAAGCTAATAAGTGTAGGTGTAGCTTCAATTTTCTGAGCAGAGAACCACTCTTTTATAGCCTTCTTAAACTCTTCCTCTGATGTAGTGTAAGCAGAGTATAATTCATCTGTTAAAAGTTCATAGCAAGAGTCAATACGCTTATTGTATTCTTCTTTAAATGCGTCAAACTCTGCCTGATACTTTTCAACATCTGCTAAATACATAGCCTGAGCCTCAGCATCATCCTTTTTGAGTTCTGCCCATTCCTGGCTAATCCGTAAGTTATTCTGAAGAATGAGTTTTTTATCAGCCATTTCATTGATAGCAACCCAGAATTTAGCCATAGTTTCAGTAAAGTCCTTTGATGAAGTCATAAACTGCACCTTTACAGATGCCGTATTAATAGTTGCTTTTTTGTTATTTTTTGTTGTACTCATAGTAGTACCTCCTTAAATTTCAAATATAGTTATAGTGCTATCCACTGTTTACAAGGGCTTTAGACCTTTACAACATTAGGACTTATTTATATGTAATGCCCAGTTGTAGCCGTGTTACACCTTTTTAGTTGATAAGTGGTAAAAAGTTTTTCTCAAACCAAAAACCACTACAATAGTTTTGTTGTTTATCAAATGAGATAAACTCATAGCCTAAACTTATTTGTTAAACAGGCTCGCAGAATGCAAGCCCACCGACTATGATAATTTGTACAGTGTCCCCGTTGTCTGTACTTTTTACTATTTTAGGCGGATTAGTCCACCTAACCTTATCAATTACTATCAAAGGTATCCGCTAATGGAGCGGATTTCAAATAGATTTTATGTATGAATTTAATGCTTTTTGTCTATCCTTTTCCTACTTATTCATACTACTAAAAAATACTATTTAAACTTCTTTTAACCTGAAAATCTAAGCTATCGCCCGAACTTTTACCCCTAACTTTAAATCAGTCTACTTGTCATATACAAATAGATATAGTAGTACAAATTTTTGAATATCTTTCAACTATTTCACATTTTATTCATTTGTCAATGTACAAATTTTTTTGCATAGTCCACGGATGGACTTTTGCGGTTGTACCAGTTCTCACGGATGGGAAAAGGTAATTTGTTGGGAATTGACAAGTCAGAACTAACTTGTTATACTTAGACTGGTTGGGGTCTAAGTATTCCCCTTTGCGGTGTTGGTGTTGGAAGCGCCTCACCGCTTTTTTGTTCTTTGGGAAAAGTATCGTTGGTACTATGTACCGTGTTTTCGTTCCCCTTAGAACAATTACATTGTACTACACTTTTGTGTAGTTGTCAACAACTTTTTGAAGTTTTTAACTTCTTTGTTGGTTCAATTGAACCAACTTGTTATTGATTAATTGTAGTTTACTATATTAAATCGAATTTGTCAATAATTTTTTGAAGATTTTATTTGAATTATTGTATATAGATTAAAGCTATGATAAACGATATATCATAGCTTGAGACTATATCTAACAATATTATTAATACCATCTGACATAGTTTTTAATACTACTTATAACCTACTCAAAAAGTACCAGTAAAAACAATGTCTAATATATATCTATTAGCTATTGTTTTATCGAACAAGTGTTCGACCGGGGTAGCAAAAACCAAAATCGAACAAGTGTTTTTCTATATTTTCAATAGCTGATTGTTCCACACACTCACTTAATTTTAAAACTCTCAAAATCTCACTAAAATCAAGCATATTTCCAAATTTTACCCCTCAAATCCTTTATCGTACCCCATATCGCTCAAACCCACTAACCAAGCCACTTTCAGTCATCTTTGAGCCCCAAAATTAAAAATCCTGCATCACAAAATCTAATACCAAAATCTCGTTTCTTCTATATAAATAAGTAATTTTACCGATATCACTTTTCCAATTAAAAATTTTACATTTAAGACAATACAGAGGAGCTACGATAAAACTACACATAAATTTCAATAAACTCCCCATAATTACCATAAAAACAGGTGAAAAATAATATTAATTACTTAACCTTTATACAAAAAGACAGCAATGCACAATATTAAATAAAACTCATAAACAATAACGAGAATAAATAATTATAAATGTCATAATAATTAAAATAAAGAAAGGAATGATTTTATCATGAAAACTATTGTAAAAAGTGATATACTTGACTTAGATACCATTATCAAAAGTATTGAGGAGGAATTTATGTTAAGTAACAATAAAGAAAAATGGGAAGTACCTAAATATTCAGGCAATCAGATTAATAAAGCAGGAAAAATAATAGCTGATCCATTTTCAACGTCTGAAGAACGTAAAAAAGCACTAGTCATATTAAACAATTGGAGAGCTGCACACGCATATCCTTTACAAATTATATGTAGCAACCTTAGAAAGAAGAATCCTAATGCTATAGTTGTTCAAAGATTAAAACGTTTAGAATCTATAACCGGCAAGATTCAAAGATTTCCCGAAATGCAATTATATAAAATGCAAGATTTAGGTGGTTGTCGTGTAATCGTAGATACTATAGAGCAAGTATATGAAGCGGTTGACAAGTATAAAAACTCTCGAATAAGGCATATACTTAAACGTGAATATGATTATATTGCTAACCCAAAACAATCAGGATATAGATCTTATCATATGGTATATCAATTCTATAGTGACAAAAAAGATACTTATAATAAAAATATGTTTATAGAAGTCCAATTCCGCACAAAATTGCAACATATGTGGGCAACTGCTGTAGAAATGATGGGTATATATACAAACAGTAATCTTAAATCTAGTCAAGGTGATTATGATATCCTTAGATTTTTTGAATTGGTATCATCTATATTTGCTATTGAAGAAAAAATGCCAGTATGCCCTAATACTTCTGATTGGATGGATGAATTAATCAAAGAAATTAATTATCTTGATAATAAAAATAACATAATATCTACATTAAGCGGATTAAATGTATCTATTGATTATGCAAGTAAAAAATTCAATCAGAAAAATAAGAATTTATATTATATATTGTTGCTTGATTATAACAAAAAGACCGTACAAGTTAGACCATTTAAAAATCTTGAATATGCTACAAAAGCTTACGATCAGATTGAACAAAATTCTGACAAAAATGTTGTACTTGTATCTGCCTCATCATTTGAAACATTAAGATTAGCATATCCAAATTATTTTGTTGACATCTCTCATTTTGTTACAAAACTTAGAACGATTGTAGAAAAATACAACGCTTCTATAATATAAGTTAATATTAATTATTCTAAATAACAGGCAGTGATGTCTGTTATTTTTATATCCTTATTATCCTTATATTAAAATCCACTCTCACAGCTCAAATTTCAATTTTTACCTTTTACCCTAACAACTAGCCACTTGACATATAAAAATCCAAAATAGACTCCGAATCATTAATTTTACCCCTTATATCCCATGTAAAGAATTTTATATTAACTCTCTTTGTTAATTAACATATCCATACAATGCCAAAAATTCATAAATTCAAATTCATATAAGAGAATAATCTATTATAAATAATCATCACATCACTTTTGTCAAACAAAAAACAATAAAATTTAAAGGAGGGACTCATTATGAGTAACTTAACATTAATTACAACAGAAACATTTAATAACTTACCATGTAACTTTTATAGGAATATGAATGATGACATACTTCTTACAAGGGAACAGATTGGTCAAGCATTAGAATATGTATATCCAGATGATGCATTAAGTAAAATTCACAAAAGACATTCTGATAGGCTTGATCCACTTTCAGTAGTAGTCAGATTGGCTAGTACTGATGGAAAAATGTATGATACAACTTTATATTCAGAAAGAGGAATTATGGAAATATGCAGATGGTCAAATAAACCTAAAGCAAATGAATTTATGGATTGGGTATGGGATATTATTGAATCATATAGGAATAGCATTCTTTCATTGCAAAATATAAATATGAAAACATTCACAAATATTCTTACATCTTTATCTAATACACAGGTTGCAATGATGCAGACATTAAACTTGCTCAATGAAAAGATTACTAATTTAGAAAAACAATCCAAACCAAAAAGAAAATATTCTTATTGGACTTCTAAAATGTTTCCAAAGTACAAGAAATTAATGGATTATTTAGGATACAAGTCAAACGGAGAATTATATGGGTATCTTTACGAGGAATTTAATACCACGTATACAGATTATAACACACATCAGATCGTAGATGATTATTGTTATGAAAATAAACTAGAAACATGTTTTACATTAGATGCAATTGAGCATGATAAGACTGTAAGAAAATTATTTGAATCTATGGTAGACAACATGTTAAAGAAATACAATTTAACTTAATGTAAGAATCAAAAATATATCAAAGAAAACTAATAATATTCAAAGATACTACTCACAGGTATCTATATTAATTAGTTATATTCTTTTAGAAATATATGAAATTATTCTACGGATACTAGGAAGACTTAATCTTGAACTGCCAAAGACAAGTAGAAATATATTTGATGAATTAGCTGACAGAATTACTTCTTAATCTATTTAGGGAGTAAATCAACGCGAAGAGAAAAATTAGCCACTTTTATCTCATACCCTTATAAGTTATCACCTGAGACATAAAAATTGAAATTCACCCTTAAAAACTCATTTTTTGCCCACAAATAGGTGTATGAAAAAAACTATACACATCTATACATGCTCTAATCTGAAAAATCAGAGAATATAACTATATAGAAAATATCAAAATAAAATAAGAAGGGATTATTATGCAGCTACAAGAAATAGAATTATATCAAAGATTTTACAATAACCTATCTTGTGCTTCTAGTGATGAGTTATATAACGATTGGTGGATACCAGCTCAACATGATTGTCAAGAATACGGAAACATTAATGATGTAGATTACATAATTATATGCGTATGCGAAGATCTATTCAAAAAGAGAAATGAACATAAGGAAATATTTAAGAAACGAAAGGAGTTCCTACATGGAAATTAACAAATGTCAAAACCAAGATATACCTAAATACTATAAGTCAACAGAAAGTAATATTTCAAAGAGTAACCGTAAATCCAAGCACAAACATCAATATGAAGAATGTTTAATTCAATATGATTCAATATTTGCAGGAAAAATAAATAAACACACGAGATTAACTGGATATTGTACTATTTGTGGAAAAATAGGTTCAGTCAAAAATGAAAAATATGAAACTGAACTAGAGCAATTAAGAAAAGAAAGACAAGTTGATAGTAAATTTTGTGTATTTATATCAAGCAAAGAAATATATGAAAGATACCATAATAAGTTACCTGTGTTTTATATTGAGGATTCACTTGTAGATTATGTTGTTTTAGAACAAGAGAATAATTAAATAATCAATATAATTGCCTACGGCGTTATTGGTCATTTCGCTTCTTACGAAGCTCATGCCCTTGTGCCCATTCTTACGAATGGACACAAATATTACATTTTATAATCTTATCACTTTTTAATATATATTCTATAAGGGACATCGTCTGAAACCCTAGTAAAATAGGGCTTTTATTTCAATTTTAGCACTTTTATATATTTATATATTTTTGTGAGAAAATTTTAA
>ULVF01092064.1_pt1 | contig 22968 bp, 25 predicted proteins | sample 1959201 | NCBI WGS metagenome assembly ULVF01 (sample SAMEA4835779, study PRJEB28245) | human gut metagenome | biome: gut microbiome; material: fecal sample | place: Denmark | collected 2008 | reverse complement strand
ATTATAAAATTTGATTATGAATTACGAAGAAATGATAAAATTGGCAGAAAAAGCCTCAGAAAATGCTTATGTTCCATATTCAAAATTCCCTGTAGGAGCTTGTGTGCTTACTGATAGTGGAAAAGTTTATACCGGTTGTAATTTTGAAAATTCAAGTTTTGGACTTACAATTTGTGCGGAAAGAAATACCGTTGGATCTGCAATTGCTGACGGAGAAAAAAAAGTTCGTGCTGTTGCAATATTTTCTCCAAAAATGGAAAATTGTACACCTTGCGGGGCTTGTCGGCAGGTCTTGAATGAATTCAAATCTAAAGAGGGTTTGGATGTGATAACTAAAGTTGCAGATGGAATAAAAGTTTATTCTTTGGATGAGCTTTTGCCTGAATCATTTATGTTATAACGATGTATTTATTTGAATTAATAACAAGATATATAATGGGGAAAAAATATAAAAAAAATAGTTCTTTTGACCCTTTTGCGCAGGATGATATTGAAGATTCTGATAATTGCGAGCATATATTTTTGCCAATTGATAGTACAGGTGAAGTCCTGGCATGTTCAAAATGCGGTCTTGTTGTGAATAAAAAAGATTTAAAAGATGTAAATATATTTAAAAGGTAAATTATTTTTTACTAATTAGCATTTTTGATAAAATGTTTTTAGCTGCTTGTAATTGTGCATCGTTATTTGTTTTTACATCTTTAATGCTAAATTCAACTTTGATATCGGGTGTAATCCCTTTTTTATTAATATCAGTGCCTTTTGGTGTTAGATATTTGGCAATTGTCAGATTTAGTCCTGTTTCATTTGGCATTGGTATAATTTTTTGTACCATTCCTTTTCCATAAGTTTTAGTTCCAAGCAATTTTGCTTTATTATAATCTTTCAGTGCGCCTGACAAAATTTCACTTGCACTTGCAGAATTCCCGTCAACTAAAACTATTGTTGGTTTATTTACTCCAAATTCAGTATCTTGTGCATCAATATCATATTTGTATCCGTTTCTGCCTACTATACTTACGATATTGCTCCCTTCAGGTAAAAATAAATTTGCTATAAATATTGCATTTGGTAAAAGACCTCCTGTATTTCCTCGCAAATCAAGGATTAGACCTTTTGTATCTTTTGTTTTTTCAAGTGCTTCTAAAAATTCATTCGGGGTTGTAGAGCCAATAAAACTTGTAATTTGTATATAGCCGATATTTTTGTCTACAATGGTACTTTTTACTGTTTTAATTTTTATTTCTTTTCGCATTACGCGTTTGATTAATTTATCTTTATTTCTTAAAATCGTTATATTTACAAAGCTGTTTTCAGGTCCTCTTACTAAGTTTGCAACTTCTGATAGTGTAAGTCCGTTTACTTCCTTCCCGTCAATCGCAAGGATAATATCATCCGGTAAGAGATTTGCAAACTGTGCCGGAGTACCTTCCATAACATTTACAATATGAATTTTCCCTGCAATTGATGTAATATTAACTCCAATACCTGTGATTTTAGAGTTTATAGAGTTATTCTGATCCAGATATTCTGTTTTTGACATGTATCTCGAATATGGATCATTCAAGCTTGCAAGCATTGTATCTATTGCAACTTTTGCATCGTCATCGGTTTTTATTTTTCCATGATAATGCTCTTTCCATCTGCCCCAAGCTTGATTATTTAGGTCTTCGTCATAGTAATTATCTCTAATTATTTTCCAACTGTTGTCGAATAGCTTTTGAGAAGATATATGGTCGTGATCTATCATTTCAGGCATCTCAGATACTTCAAATTTATTTGCATTCATAAAAATACTGTTAAGTGCAAATAGTGTTAAAATTAATAATATAAATAAGATTGCCTGACTTTTCTTCATACGAATATTTAACATCAAGAATTTTTTATAATCAATATACTTTTTAAGTAGTATATCAGGTTAATTCTTAATCTTTTACAAATAAATTTTTATAAGTCTTCAAAACCGGGAGATGTCGATGGAAGGTTTTTGTAACCTTCATTGGACATTACTGTTTTTTTTATATATTTATTTGAATATCCTCCTCTTTCAAATAATTTTTTCAAAGTATTTTCCCTTACAACAAGAGGGTGTAAGGCATCATTACTTTCAGGGTACATTTTTACAATTTCGTACCAAACAGATGCTTCCATTGTCCAAGCATAGGTCTCTTCAGCTAGAGAGTTAAATTCATCTTGATGCAATGCTTCATGTGATAATAAAGCTGCAATAGCTCCTGGAGGAGCATCTTTATGGCGAGGATTTATAAAGATGAAAAGTTGTTTATTTTTTTTCCATCCGAGTGCATCAAATTTTTCATAATCAGGATTGATTGTCGCAAGATCTCTGAATTCAATTTTTACAGGGCGTCCTGATAGATTGTTACCTAAAATTGCATTCCTTGAAAATTCTCCGTTTGTACCTTTTAACATATCAAGTGCGACATAAAAAACTTCATCTTTTCCTACAGATTTGTATATCGGTGTAATCTCTTTGATATATTCTGCAGTATATTTGGCAGGGTATGTTTTGGGTAATTCTATTAACTCTTCATTTTTCTTTGCTGAAAATGAAGGTAATTGAAATGATAAAATTATTGTAGTTATAAATAAAACCTTTTTTAATTTTTTGCTATCCACTAATCTACTCCTATAATATTAATAACGCTACAAATGTAGTAACTATTTAATATTATAATTATATTAATTCCATCGTCAAATTTTATTTTGTATTACCTTATTTTTCGATTTAAAGAAGCAAGTTCTTTGTACTTGATTTTATATTCTGTATCACCGGAAATGCTTTCAGCTTCTTTAATATATTCAAGTGCTGTTTTGTAATCTTCTTTTTCTTTATAAATTTCACTCATTTTTGCATAGTATGATGCGTTGTTTACATCATACATAATTGCTCTTTTCATACATTCTATGGCTTCATCATAATCTTTTTCTTTAAATCTTACTAATGCAAGATAATAATAGCCTTCAGCATAATTCATATCCAAAGAAATAGCTTCTTGAGCATAAATTTTTGCATTGTCAAAGTCTTCCATGTTAAAACAAGCTTTTGCTCCGATTGTGTATGCTGAGATATAGTTTTCATTTTTATTCAAAACTTTTTTAATAATATCTAAGGCTTCATTATATTTTTTTTCTGCGATATAAATTTCAGCAAGTTGACATTGGTAATTTAAACTTTCTGGGTTTTGAGATATAACTTTTGAAATCGCATTTTGTGCTTTTTCATACATTGAAAGTTCTCTGTATACTTTAGATAGCGCAACCAAAGTAAAGTTATCTTCAGAATTTGTTTTTAAGTTATTTTCAAGTTCAATTTGCGCACCTAAAAAATCTTTTTTCTCAAATTTTAATAGAGCATTTAGAACGTGTGCTAAAGCGTATTCTGGGTTATGTTCTAATATATAATCAATTTCTTTTTTCGCTTTGTCAAAGTTTTTTTGTTCGAAATACAAATATGCTAAAGAATATCTGTAACCTGAATTATCAGGAGCCATACAAATTGCTTGTAAATATGACTGAATCGCTTCTTTGAACCAGCCGTTGTAAAAATATGCATTCCCTAAATTATAAAAATAACGAGGATTTTGTTTGTTTATTGATGATGCTTTTGAAAAATATTTTATTGCATCAATAAATTTCATATCTTCAAGTGCAAATAATCCTAAATAATTTAATATTTCAGGATTTTCAGATGTTTTTGAAAATGTATTAAAAATGTTTTTAGATTTTTCAAATTCGTTTTCATCAAAATATATTTTCCCTAATAAAACTAGAGCATCTTCATTTTCTGGGTTTATATTCAAAGCTTTTTCAAGATTATCTTTAGCATATTCTGATTTATTATTGTCATAATAAGCTTTTGCTATGGCATATAAAACTTTGTCATTAATAAGTTCAGAGTTTTCAAATGATTTAATTTTTTCTAAATCTTTTTTTAATGATGAAATGTTTATTAATTCAATTAAGTTTTCAGAATTTTGTTGTATATTGAATAATTTTTCAGCAACAAAATATGCATTTTTATAATCTTTAGAAAATATATAAATTTTTTCAAGAATTTTTAAAGCTTCAATATGTTCTCCATTTTTTAAAAGAACTTTTTCAAGATATTGAACAGCTCTTGGAAAATTGTTTAACAGAAAATATAATTCTCCAAGTTGAAATAAAATTTCAATATTGTCATTTTCAGCTTCTAATGCTTTGTAAAGCATTTCGATAGCTTGTTTGTAGCATTTTTGAGATTTTAAATCAAATGCTTGTTTAATATATTCTAAAGTTTCTTGCATTTATGCTCCGTTATTTCTTCTTTTTATTGTGTTTTTTATGTTTAAATTTTTTCTTTTTAGAATTATTTTGTTGTTGATTATTATTTATTAAAATAAGAACTTCATCTTCACCAGCCATTTTTAAGTTATTTCTTGCAATACCTTCAAGGCTTGATGTAGATGAAAACATTTTTATGTCTTGTTTTAATTCTTGATTTTGATTTTCAGCTTCATCTCTAATTTTTGTGAGGGTAGAAATTTTTGCTCGATAAGAGATTGTTTTTGAGATATTTAAAATAGCACCAAAACCGATTTGGATTAGACAAAGTAATAGAACAAGCGTTAAAAAAGAATAATAAAAGCCTGTTTTATTATTTGATTTTACCGGCGTTGTTTTTGTTGTTTCTTCCTTAGAGTTTTCTTGTTCAATATTTTCAGCCATATATCCTCACAAGAAAATTATAATCGAAATAAACTATTAAAACAATAAAATTTGTATAAATTTACAATTTAAAAGTCGCAGAAAAATTAACTTGAGTTTTGTTTTCCCCTGTGTCAGCATAATATGTTTGTTTTGCACTTGCTTCAAGTCTCATTCTGTCTGCATCTTTTTTCCCAAAAGGATTTAATGAGAATATAAGCTCTGAAGATCTTCTATTTCTTGTAATATCTGCTGTTAATTTGTTTTTTAAAGAAATATAACTGTTTAGTTTAAGTTCAGGCGTTACTGATATTGTATTGTAATCTTGAGCATAAGTTGTATTTAAGGATTTTTTAAAAGAAGAACTTACTGCAAATTTGTCTTTTTCATATTTTGTAAAAAGCCCTGTTTCAGATTCTAACATTGCAATATTATCTACTTCGTTGTCATATAGTGCACCTATTGTAAAGTTCCCTTTGGTACTGGATGAAACTACTGATTTAGGAGCAATATTATATTCGGTATTTGTATGTTTTGAAATTTCTTTTGCTCGTGAATATGTTGCCAAATCAAGACCTTTTGATGCTGCTATTTTTTGAGGAACTTTTAAATTTATGATGAAATTATCATTGTCATCTTTGAGGTATATTGCTTCACTGTCCTCAATATATTCAGCGTATCCTTTTAATACTGTAGCACCAAGTACTACATTTTCATCATTTTCTTCTGACATATTAAGCATTACAGCATCATCTTCATTATCTTTTTTTGAAGTCGTTTTATCCTCCTGAATGTAATTATCTCCGTCAGAATCAGGATTTTCCATAGGTCTTTCAGGAACATTATCATCAGGAATTGTATATATAAAAATATTAGGCAATCCGTTTTCTCCGCCCGAAGATGGAAGCATTTTTTTATTTATTGAAAATGCAGGAATTTGAATAACCATTAATGATAATAAAATTAATAAAAACTTCCTCATACAAATATTTTAAAACTTTATAAATCTTAGTCAAATTATGAATATTTTTATTAGTATATTTTTATGATTACTTGAAATCAAATTGTGCTCATGTTATCCTTTTTATGCTGATTTATAAATAAGAAAGAAGGAAAAAATGACAGAAGTTAGAGTCAGAATTGCTCCGTCACCAAGCGGAAATTTACACATCGGAACAGCAAGAACCGCATTATTCAACTATTTGTTTGCTAAGAAAAATAACGGGAAATTTGTTTTAAGAATTGAAGATACTGATGCTGAACGTACAAGTCAGGCTTATATCGATAATATTTTTGACAGCTTAAAGGCTTTAGGATTAAATTGGGACGAAGGTCCTGATGTAGGTGGCCCTTATGGCCCTTATACTCAATCTGAAAGATTTGATATTTATCCTAAATATGCTCAAATTCTTCTAGATAAAGGCTTTGCTTATGAATGCTATTGTACTCCAGAAGAATTGGAAGAAGAAAAAAAAGAAGCTGCTGAAAACAAAAAACCTTATGTTTATACTAAAAAATGCTTAAATTTAACAGAAGAAGAAAAAGCTAAATTGAAAGCTGAAGGCAGAAAACCTGCTTTAAGATTTAATATTGAAAAAGCTCAAAAAGCTTTTCATGATTCATCAATTTTGAAATTTGATGATATGGTAAAAGGCGAATTGCATGTAGATACAAACCTTTTAGGTGATTTCGTAATTATGAAATCTAACGGAACTCCTACTTACAATTTCGCAGTTGTAATAGATGATATGTTGATGAAAATTTCTCACGTAATCAGAGGTGAAGACCATATTTCAAATACATTTAAACAAATTTTGATTTTTGAAGCATTAGGCGCAGAAGTTCCAAAATTCGGTCATTTAGGTATGATTTTGGCTCCTGACAGAAGTAAATTGTCAAAACGTCATGGTGCTACTGCAGTATCAGAATTCGTAGAAAAAGGATATTTGACAGATGCTTTAATCAACTTTGTAGCATTGTTAGGCTGGTCACCATCTGACGGTCAAGAAATTAAAACTGTTGATGAAATAGCAAAAGATTTCAGAATTAATGAAATTTCTTCTTCAAATTCAATTTTTGAATATGATAAATTGAATTGGATGAATAGTCATTATATAAAAATGCTTTCTATTCCGGAATTGAAAGAAAAATTAAAACCGTATTTGACAAAATATAATTTGAATGAATTAACAGATGCTCAATATACTCGTATGGTAGAAATTACATATGAACCATTGACATTATTGTCAGACATTACAGATGCTGTTACATATTTCTTTGGTGAAGATGTAGAATATGATGAAAAAGCGAAAGAAACTCTATCTACCGAAGTATCTCAAGATGTTCTAAAAACATTTATGGAACAAGCTAAAGATTGGGAATGGACAGAAGAAAATCTTCACGAAAAATTGGAAGCTTTCAGAGCATTTTACAAAGAAAAAGGTGTTAAGCCAAAAGTTACAATGTGGGCTATCAGAGCTGCTGTTACAGGTAGAACTTGCGGTGCAGATATGACTGCAATCCTTGCAATTATCGGCAAAGATAAAACATTCAGACGTGTTAAAAATGCTATGAAACAAACTGTTTAAAATAGTTTTTAATTTTGATTATCAATGAAAAAATGAGTCTGATAAAAATCAGACTCATTTTTATTTTTTAATAAATGTTTACAATCTAAGCTAATGTTTAAAGTTTTATCAATTATTGTCGTAAGTGTTTATATATATGTATTGTTTTCTACAGCCTATGGGGGACAAAGATAATGGTTAATATTCACATTACATCAGACGAAATCAAAAAATACATTTTTATGATTGTGCTATTCAATGCAGTTTTTCCAAAAGTATTAGAACAAAGCGGGATGATGATTACTATTGAAGATGCAGAAGATTCAACAAATGTTCATAAAATGTGTTATGATAGCTTCATTGAACGTTATGATATGTATGGGTTAAACCAAATTGCAGAATAAATTAAATATCAGAACGTTTCTTATCACTTTTCGTGATAATTAATTTTCCTGCTTCAATAGTATATTCAACTAAATCTGTTTCAGGGTTCACTTTTAACAATTCAAGAATTGTTTTATTTACGGTAAGTGCCCAGCCGTTGCCGTTTCTCATTAGTTTTCTATACATTTTATTTCCTTATACTTACATTATACTTGACAATATAATATTAGATGTAATATTATATTTCTAACCAGACATTAAACCATTAAAAGTATGTTTGGAGGCTTTTCAACTAGTTATTGCTGGAAGTATTGAATACTTGAGCAGGCACCCCACGTCTGCTCTTTTTATGTTACAATTTGGGTATGGAAGAATTTACACATTATACAGTAATGAAAAATGAGGCTGTAGATGCGCTTCAGTGTGAGAATGGAAAGATTTATGTTGATTGCACATTAGGCGGTGGCGGTCATAGCGGTTTAATTTTGAGCAGAATTCAGCCTGATGGAAAATTAATAGCCTTTGATGTTGATGACGATGCTATTAGAGCTGCTTCTGAAAGATTAAAAGATTACGAGAATTTAACAATAGTTAAAGATTCATATGTAAATATTAAAAAAGTGTTACATAATCTTGGTATTGAAAAAATTACAGGTGGAGTGCTTTTTGATCTAGGCGCATCATATCATCAGTTTCACAAAGGTGAAAGAGGCTTTTCTTTTTCTAAAGAAGCTCCTTTGGATATGAGATTTAATCAGGATGCTGATTTTTCAGCTTATGATGTTGTGAATTCTTATAGCGAAGATGATTTAGTGAGAATTTTTTCTGAATATGGAGAGGAAAGATTTTCAAAAAGAATTGCAAAAAAAATTGTTGAACAAAGAAAGTTGAAAAAGCTTGAAACAACTGTTGAATTGGCTGATTTAATTGTGAATTGCACTCCTCATTTAAAATCTTCAATTCACCCTGCAACCCGCGTATTCCAAGCAATTCGTATAGAAGTTAATCAAGAGTTAACAAATGTAAAAAATACTCTGAATGATGTGTTGGATTTGTTGGACTTTGGTGCTATAATAAGTGTAATAAGTTTTCACTCTTTAGAGGATAGAATCGTGAAACACTTATTTAAATATCACTCGCAGAGGTGCCATTGTGATAAATCTCAAATGATATGTCATTGTCCGCCTCCGATATTGGAACTGGTAAACAAAAAACCGATTACAGCGAGTGAAGAGGAGATAAAAATAAATCCTCCTTCAAGAAGTGCCAAACTCAGAATAGCTAGATGTATAAGGCACTAGGGTGAGGTTAGAACCTGGGGTAGAAAATTGAATACAGCAAGAGTAAGAACATCAGAATTAGTAGTATCGGAAGAAAATTATTATAGTAAATCATACGTAAATAATCCGATAAGAGAAGACAATCAAGTAATTGAAGGTTATTTTCAAAAGGAGATTTCACAAAAAGCTATGGCTATCAGAAAAGTTAATAAAACATTATGCGGATTATTAGGTATAGCCGTAATAGTAGCTTTTATCGGTTATTATTTTGCAATGTCAAATGAGCTTACTTTGAATAAACTTAGTCGTCAGATTACTACTTTGAATGATGAAAATGCTGAATTACAAAATCAGTTGGATCGTTTGAAGTCATTTAATAATGTTGATAGCAAAATGATGCAGTATAACATGCTCCAAAAAGCTGCCAAGGTAATTGAAGTGCAAGCTGTTCATTCGCCTGTTGCTGTTGATAAAAAGACTGAAAAAACAGCTTCTTTTAATTGGGCTATCGGATATTAATTATACTTTTGTTTGAAATTTCCCATACTAAAGTATGAATTTTTGTAAAATTCATTAAAGTTTTTTTTAAGTTGTGCCGTAAATAATTTTGAAGGCATGTATGTAAGGAAAATTTCATGAAAAACGAAGAGAATAAAAATGGTGTGTCCCTCTTTTCACAATCTGATTATTTAATAGGTGAAGACCCTATTGAAGAAATTTTTGCGCTTAATTTAGGAGATTTTATTGCTGAAAATTTGATTTCAGAAGATTTGGCAAGAAAAATCGGAAATAGTGTGAAAGATAAAAAATCAGGTTTGATAAATCAGTTAAAAGAATTGGTTACTATATATTCGTTGCAAAATACATTGTGTGTATTGAGTTTCGATAAGTCTGAAGAACAGGCAATTTATACATCAATTGCTCATTCAGTTAAACAAATGTTAGAAATTCAGGCATGCCATATTTATCTTGAAAAAAATAATGAATTAGAACTTGTAGGTTCAACATCAAATAATATTGAGAAATTTAAAATTGATGAAACTACACAGGCAGGACGTGCATTTTTGACAAAGGAGTCTGTGTTTGATAAGGATTTTACAGTGATTCCAATGCACTGTAACATAAAGTCTACAGGTGTAATTATCTTAGAAAATTCAGAACAAATTAATCGTGAATACATTGATTTAGTTGAGAGTATTGCAGTATTATTTGCTACTTCAATGACTTTACAACATACTATTGATGAAACAAATAAATTAATTAATGATGAATCTTCTTCTGTTTCAGGTCTACAACATATGAGAGCGGAGTTAACTGCTTTAATTGGTGATCTTTGTGATTATCAGCAAAGTTTTGTTGAAAATCTTGCAAATGCTGTAGATACAAAAGGCGGATATAAAGTTTCTCATTCTAAAAATACTGCAAAACTTGCAAGACAACTTTGCAAACAATTAGGATTGAATGAAAAAACAACTGATTTGATATATTATGCAGGTCTGTTGCAAAATATCGGTAAAATTGCACTTCCTGAAAAAATCTTTACTACAAACGGTAAATTGTCAGCGGATGAATTGAAAAAAATTCAAGAACATGCAAATATTGGAGTTCATTTATTAATGAACATTAATTTCTTGTCTGAAGTTGTTCCATATATAACTTATCAAAAAGAAAGATATGATGGCTCTGGTTCTCCAGAGGGATTAAAAGGTCAGTCAATCCCGTTTGGTTCAAGAATTATTGCGGTAGCAGATGCATATTCAGCTATGACATCTGACAGGCCATATAGAAAAGCAATGCCTATTGATAAAGCATTAGAAATAATGAAGTCAGAAGCAGCTTCAAAATGGGATCCTGTAGTTATTAATGCATTGGCAGATATTGTAAAATAATCAACCATTTTATATATTGAAAGAGCCGTCAATTGAAATTGGCGGCTCTGTTGTATTTGTATATTATTTGATAATACTAAATGCGACAATATTATCGATTGAAATGTTTAACCAATCATATTTAAAACATACATAATCATTGCATTCGCATTTTTCACCATCACATTTGCAATAATCCGAAAGTCTGCAAACTAAAGCGTTTTCTAATGTAATAAAGTCATCATGGCATTCTTCGCATTTTCCTTCCGGTAAAAAAAGTTCTCCATCAATTTTTAAATGGCTTGTAAATATTGTAATCTTGTTTGAGCCACTATCATCAATAATTTTTTTGATAGATTTTAAAAGGTTTTTTCCCATAACAATACTCCTTTAATTTTTACAAAGATAATATAAAGGGTATTATGAAATTTTTTATTACTCATAAGGGTATTGTTATGGCTTAAACCCTGAAACTTTTCCTGAAATTTCACTATAGTTAGGTAATTTATCCATAATTAAAATATATGAAGAAGGTGATGCTCCGCCGTATTCATTTGGGAACATATTATCTTGTTTACAGTTTCCTTTTAGATAACTTTCCATAGAACATAAGCCTTTGGTTACTTCACTTGGGAAGGTTCCGCTTACGAAAGGAAAAATGTCTTTGTGTGAATTTAAGCATATTGTTGTAAGATCAGCGTTAATATCTCCACAGCCAACAGTAAATGCGTGTACATCTTTACCTGTTCTATTTGGCCCTTTTTTACCATTTGTATCTATAAATACTTTGAAAGCGTTTGGATCTACATCAACGTTAAAAATCATACCATCAGAAAGTGCATAAAAACATCCAATTCCTGTTTTGTTTATCATTCCGTAGCCGTTAGAAACTTCTTCTCCATAATAATTATAACTTTTATCAGGGATGCAGCTTGCATTTGCGCTATTATCTGTCATGTCAAGATATTTCATTTGTTTAGCGACTTCTTTGAATGCTTCACAATTATTGTCTCCGTATCCCATTCCTTCTATACAAGTCGCAATATCAAGTCCGTCACAGCCTTTGTCTGATTTAAACAGCATAATTGCATTTGAAAAATTGGAGTACATTTTTTTGAATGCAACAACGTGTTGTTTATTTCTTGTTTCATTAATAACCGTTGGTAAAGTCATTGCTGCTACTACACCGATTATTCCTAAAGTGATCAAAACTTCTGCAAGAGTAAAAGCAAATATTCTTTTTTTATAAGCAAATTTATCATTGTAAATTAATTATAAATATTTTTTAGAGTTTTTCAAGAGTTTAAGTTCTGTTAAATTTTGTCATAAATATGCTAAAAGAATATGTTTATGCTACAATATAATCAAGGGAATTAGTCTAATTAAGGGGAGAATATAAATAATATGGCTGATGGAATTACAGAAGTAACTAATGAGAATAACACACAGGCGCAGCCTGTAGAAAAGATTGAAGTTAATGAGCTTCCGGATAATGATGAAGCCATTGAGACAAAAACTTCCCAATCTTATGATGCGAGTAATATTAGAGTTTTAGAAGGATTAGAAGCTGTAAGAATGAGACCCGGTATGTATATCGGCTCAACTTCTCAAAGAGGTCTTCACCACTGTATTTACGAAATTGTAGATAACTCTATTGATGAATCTTTGGCAGGTTTTTGTACAGATATTCATGTAACGGTAAACAAGGATAATAGCGTAACCGTTGAGGACAACGGTCGTGGAATTCCTGTTGATATAAAACCGGAAACAGGAAAATCTGCATTGGAAATTGTTCACACTGTATTACACGCAGGCGGAAAATTCGGAGATGGCGGCTATAAGGTATCAGGCGGTCTTCACGGTGTTGGTGCATCTGTTGTAAACGCATTGTCAGAAAAATATCGTGTAGAAGTTTCTCGTCAAGGTTTTGTATGGCGCCAAGAATATATGAGAGGTGAACCTCTTTCTCCTGTTGAAAAGGGTGAAGCTACAGATAAAACAGGTACAAAAACTACTTTTTGGCCTGATCCTGAAATTTTTACCGAAACTACAGAAATTGACTGCGATGTAATTGCAAACAGATTACGTGAAATGGCATTTTTGAATAAAGGTTTGAAAATTGTATTTACGAATGCTCATACAGAAGAAACTGAAATTTTCCACTATGTTGGTGGTATTGCAAGTTATGTTGAATTCTTGAATCAAAATAAAAATGTATTACATGACAAACCGATTTATATTGATAAAGTTGTAGATGGTATGCAAATCGAAGTTGCAATGCAATATACAGATGCATATAGTGAAAGCGTTTTATCATTCGCAAATAATATTAATACGCATTCTGGCGGTACACATTTGACAGGGTTCAGAAACTCTTTGACTCGTGTATTTAATGATTACGCAAGAAAAAATAATATTTTAAAAGATTCTGATCAAAACTTGTCAGGTGAAGACGTAAGGGAAGGTTTGACAGCTATTGTAAGTGTTAAGATCCCTAACCCTGAATTTGAAGGTCAGACAAAAGAAAAATTAGGTAATGCTGAAGCAATGGGGGCTACTCAAGATGCAGTTCGTGACAAATTGCAAGAGTGGTTAGAATTTAATCCTAAGATTGCTAAGATTATTATAGAAAAAACTCTGCAGGCTCAAAGAGCTCGCGAAGCAGCAAGAAAAGCTAGAGAATTAACAAGAAGAAAATCTGTTTTGGAAAATTCTACATTACCTGGTAAACTTGCCGATTGCTCTAATAGAGAACCTGAAAAGTGTGAAATCTATATAGTTGAGGGTGATTCTGCCGGCGGTTCTGCAAAACAAGGCAGAAACAGAATGTTCCAAGCTATTTTGCCTTTGAGAGGAAAAATCTTAAACGTAGAAAAAGCAAGACTTGATAAAATTTACGGTAATAACGAAATCCAATCAATGGTTCAGGCTTTCGGTATAAATATCAGCAGAAATCCTGATGAAGTTGATTTGGAAAAACTTCGTTATCATAAAATTATTATCATGACAGATGCCGATGTTGATGGTGCGCATATTAGAACACTTCTTTTAACATTCTTCTTTAGATATGCAAGACCTTTGATTGAAAACGGTTATGTTTATATTGCTCAACCGCCTCTATTTAAGGTTACTCAAGGTAAAACTTCTGAATATCTGTATGATGAACATGCATTGGATAAAATGCTTAAAGAACGTGGTATTAAAAATTTAAGCTTGTCTGATAAAACTAAATCAAGAGTTAAAACAGGAGATGAGTTATTAGAATTAATCAAAAATATGTCAACATTCTATAATTCTTATAATAATCCGATTTTGAATTTGTATCCTGCTGTTGTATTAAGAGGATTAGTTCGTTCTAATATTGAACCTGAATATTTTGAAGATCAGGCAAAAATGAATGAAGTAATTGAATACTTAAATCATTATTTGCAAGATCACGCTAAAAATTATAATATTCAAGAAGCTGCAAATTATGTATGTTCATTGAAATATAATCCGGAAAATGCAAAATATGCTATTCAATTGAATTTCAATGAAGAAGAACATGTATTGCTTACTCAAAATATCGTAAAAAGTTCTGAATATAAGAGATTAAAAGCTTCTTATCCATTGATTAGAGATTACTTGATTGAAGAAGAGGATACTCTAATTCTTGAAACTGATACTGAACAGTACGAAATAAATTCATTTGAAAAACTCCAGAAATTTATTGATGATAGAGGTTCAAAAGGCCTACAAATACAACGTTTCAAAGGGTTAGGTGAAATGATGCCTCAACAGTTATGGGAAACAACAATGGATCCTGCAACAAGAACATTATTAAAAGTAAATGTAGAAGATGCTATGTTGTGTGATCAGTTGTTTGACATATTGATGGGAGATAAAGTTGATCCTAGAAGAAACTTTATTGAAGCTAACGCGGTGTATGCTACAAATATTGATACATAGAATGTAGAAGTTTCTTAGGTATTAGATGAATTTTTATATAAAAAAGCCCTTTATTGGGCTTTTTTATTTGAATATAATTTTTTCTTGATGTAATATTATTACATAAGTTAGACGAAAGAGAGATTTAAAATGACAAAAAAAGAATTAATTTTTTTAGGACCGCCAGCTTGCGGTAAAGGAACACAAACAAACAAACTAGCTGAACACTTACATTTCCCGCACGTTGATACAGGCTCACTTTTGAGAGCTGAAATCAAAGGGGAAACAGAAGCAGGGAAAGAAGCTAAAGCTTATATTGATAAAGGTCAATTAGTTCCTGTTGAATTAGTTACAAGAATTATTAAAAACAGATTATCTCAAGATGATTGCAAAAACGGCTATATTTTAGACGGTTTCCCAAGAAGTGTTGAACAGGCTGAAGAACTTGAAAAAATGAATGCGGAAATTGATAATGGTATTGATACTAAATTTATTGCAGTATACTTTGATATTGATACAAGCATTCTTGTTGAAAGAATTGTAAATCGTCGTTCTTGTCCTGTTTGCGGAGAAATTTATAACTTAGAATTTAAGCCTCCAAAAGTTGCAGGTCATTGTGATAAAGATGGTGCAGAACTTACTCAACGTAAAGATGATACAAGAGAAGTTGCTCAATCAAGATTTGATACATACAATAAAGAAACAGCTCCGTTAATTGATTATTACACTAAAAAAGGTGTTTTGAAATCTATTGATGCAAACGGATCAATTGATGAAGTTTGGGAAAGATTGTTACAAGTTATAAAATAAAAGGAAAGGTGCGAAAGTTTATAAAATATACAGAGGGACGGTTAGTTTAAATTATACTGAAAGTCCCTCTATATAAATAATAAATATTATAAGCTCTCGTAAATAGAATTATGATTCATAGAAAATCACGTGATGAAATTAAAAGAATGCGTCATGCTGGGCATATCGTAGCTTTAGTTCATCAAAAGATGAGAGAGGTAATTGAACCCGGCATAAGTACAAAAGAATTAGATAGTATTGCTCATGATATTATTCGAAAAGAAAGAGCTGTTCCGACATTTCTTGGCTATCATGGTTTCCCTGGGGCTATTTGTGCGTCTATTAATGAGCAGGTAGTACATGGAATTCCTAATGAAAATGTAAAAGTAAAAGAAGGCGATATCATTAGTATTGATGTCGGTGCTACTTATGCAGGAATGGTTGGTGACGGTGCTTGGACTTATCCTGTAGGGAAAGTAAGTGATGAATGTCAAAGACTTTTGAAAGCAACAGAAGAAGCTCTTTTTGCAGGTATTGCTCAAATGAAAGCAGGGAATGTTCTTGATGATGTCTCAGGAGCTGTAGAAGCTGTTGCATTAAGAGAAAAATTAGGTATAGTTCGTCAATATGGTGGTCATGGTGTCGGTCATGAAATGCATGAAGAACCATTCTTGTTTAATTACAAAGTCGGTGACAGAACATTATTAAAACAAGGTTACGCAATTGCAATTGAGCCAATGTTAAATTTAGGCGGAGATGATGTTGTAGTGGCAGATGATGAATGGACAGTGAGCACAAGCGATAATATGCCTTCTGCTCATTTTGAACATACGGTACTTGTAACTGACGATGAACCTTTAATAATTACCCAATTATTGGCGTAAGGAGAGTTATTTATGAACTATTATGTGGGCTTATCGCTTGCAGCATCATCAGGAATGGATAGTGGTATTGCCATTTTAGATGAGGATAACAATTTAATTCTTGTGGATAAATTATACACAATGAACGATGTTATGTTCTTTTTTGACAATTATCCGTCATTAAAATATTCTAAAATTTGTGTATCTCTTGTATGGGATAGGACAATGCTTAACGGGAAATGGAGGATATTAGGGAAACCTTACCAAATGGTTGCAACTAATCCTCTTATTCCGAATAGAGAAGGCTGGACTCAAAGATATTCTACAAGAGGCTGTGAGTATTTTAAATCTTTAATGGAAAAAGGTATTGAAATTAATAGATTTGAGCTGTATTTGACACGACAGAGCCTGCATTTGAATTCTTGTTACAAAGAAAGGTCTCCTGCTGATTGTAAATTTTTACAGCAAACTTTGAAAAATGAATGGCATATTGATTTGCCTTTGAATATGATGCCTATGTCCCAATTAGAGGCAATTGTCGGGGCAATTTTGGCAAAAGAAAATGCAAAAAATCCTGAAAATATAAAAGTTTTATCTCATTTTAGAGATGCTAATGTGATAGATGTAATTAGTAATCCGAAAATGCTTGCGGTATAATTATTCTCTACTACTTAGCATTCCTAATGCAAGACCTATTGCAGCACCTATGCCTAAACCCCAATAAAGTTTTGTTTTTCTAACACTTCTGAATGCTTCATTACAAGTGTTTTCCATTAAGCTTGGCTGCTTTTTAAATGTGTCAAAATTATTTGCAAAATTATCTTTTAAATTTTTTACGGCTGCTTTATCTGTAATTTTTTTATCAAGATCTATACATTTTTGAGTTATATTGCTTACATTTTCAGTAAGCCCCATTTCTTGTAAAATCATTTTACTTTCTGTTGAGACAGCTTTTTTATCTACTTCTTTTGCAATTTTTGCAAGAGTTGCAATTTGAGATTGAGTCTGAGTTTTTGTAATATCAAAAGCTCTTTGTATAAATGTATCTTTATTTACAGGTAAATAATATGCATTCATCCCAATAAGAGCTCCTGCCATAGTAGCTCCAATTTTTCTTTTGCGGGCAGCTGCAGGATTAGGTTGATAATATGTCATTGAAGGTGTAATTTGTGTACTCATATAAGCGCCTTAAAATTTTTATCTATGGTATTAAAGCGCATAAAATTTTTTTTTGCTATTTATCTAAAAAATCTTTTAAAATATTTACAACACTATTATGTATTTCTTCAATTGTTTTAGTGGCATCAAGTACTTTAATCCTTTGAGGCTCTTGTTTGGCAAGTTCAAGATAGCCTTTGCGAACTCTATTATGAAAATCTATTCCGGCACTTTCCATTCTGTCTTTTTCTTTCCCGACTCTTTTCATTGAGGTTTCTACATCGATATCAAATACAAATGTTAAATCAGGTTTTTTGCCGTTTGTTGCAATATCATTTAATTTGTTAATCCTTTCAATATCAAGCCCTCTGCCGTATCCTTGGTATGCTACTGTAGAATCAATGTGTCTGTCGCATAGTACAATTTTTCCCTGAGAAACTGCAGGATTTACAATAATATCAATATTTTGTGCTCTATCTGCTAAAAATAGGAAAGATTCGCATCTGTCAGATACAGGGCCGTTATAATTTAATAGAATTTCTCTTACTTTTTCGCCAAGACCTTTGCCTCCCGGTTCTCGTGTGAGAAGTACTTCTTTCCCGTTATCCTTTAAATATTCTGCTAATAATTCCATTTGTGTGGTTTTTCCACAACCGTCAGCTCCCTCAAATGTTATAAATAATCCTTTTCCCATTTTTGACCTCTTTATTTAATTATATCAAAAAAATCGTATTTGTGTTTTATCATATATTATGCTAAAATTCACCTAAGAGGAGAGATTATATGGATACTAAAATTACGAAACTCAATAATAATATAGAATTTGCTTATAAAAGAAATCCTGATACTCCAAGGGTTGCTTTTTATTTGAATTTTTCATTAAACAAACCATCACCTATGCCAGGTGTATATTCTTTGATGGTAAGATTGTTTATGCAGGGAACAAAATCCAGGACAGCTCAGCAGTTATCTGAAGAATTAGATAAATATGCTATTGATTTTTCTGCAGAATTAAAATTGGATTATGTAAAATTTAAATTTGTATGTTTAAATGAGGATTTTGAAAAAGCTCTTGAAATATTTACAGATATTGTTAAAAATACAACTTTTGAAGAATTTGAAAAGGAACGTACAAAACTTCAAGGTGAAATAGTCGCAGAATTAGATTCTCCTCGAGCAAAAATTATTGATAGTTATTATAAGAATATTTATTCAGGGCATAATTACGGGTTTACGAATACTGTAATTCTTGAAAATTTGCCTAAATTAAAAAAAGAAGATGTGATTAATGCATATGATGAAATCGTTGAGAACAGTAAAAAAGTTTGTGCATTTGTTGGTGATTTAGATTTTGATTATGTAAATAATCTATTACAAAAGCATTTAGGTGATATTAAGAAATCTATTGAGGTATTACCTGAGTTGTCCAGACCAATTCTTAAAGAAATGAAAAACGTTGAAGTAATTCAAGATGATTTAAATCAGGCTCATATTTTAAAAGGTTGGACAGTATCTTCTGCCGACAGTGAAGATTTTGCAGCTATTTCTTTATTAAATATTATTTTGGGTGCAAGCGGACTATCTTCACGATTATTCTTGGAATTAAGAGATAAAAAAGGTTTGGCATATGTAGTAAGAAGTGCTTATGATGTTGCAAGATTATCTGCGAATTTTTCAATTTATATTGCTACAGAACCGAATAATATTGAAACTTCTTTAAAAGGTTTTGAAGAAGAAATTCAAAAGATAAAGAATAATCTTGTAAGTGAAGAAGAATTAGAAAATGCTAAAAATAATATATTCGGGAAATGGGCTTTTATCAGTGAAACTAATTCCCAACAGGCACATTGGCTGGCTCATTACGGAGTAATGGGATTTGGTTATGATTTCCATAAAAAAGCTGTTGAAAAGATTAAGAAAGTTACACCGCAAGATATTATAAATTGTGCTAATAAATATTTTAATGACATATATGTATTAACTGTCTTAAAGCCGTAACCAAATAAGCTAATAGATATGCTCTTGAATATCGGAAATAATATTCAAGAGGCATATGTGCGTTGAAAAAATTATATTTATTTCTTTTAATTTTAATATTATTGTTTTGCACCGGTTTTTCAAATCCCGTTGTCGATATTTCTCTGTCTTATCAACCGAATGTTGATAGATTGGATAAGATGTTCAGAGAATATTTACCTGTGGAAAAAGAAGATATAATTTTTACTAAAGTTCCAAGAGGTTTGATTGTAAGTATTAGTGAAGATTGTTTTTTTAATGAAGGAGAAGCAAGAATAAAAGAAAGTTCTCTATGTTTATTGGATACAATAATTTTGTTGTTAAAACAATTGCCGAATTACTGTGTTGTTGAAAATCATACGGAGGAAAACAGTTATGATGATGAAAATTGGGAATTATCTTTGGAAAGATCTGATAATATTGTAGAGTATATGATTACATGCGGTGCTTTGCCTTCTTCCCAATTATTTGCATTAGGGTATGGACAATATATGCCTTTCAGAGGAAATGTTGAACCTACTGAAGGTTTAGACAGTATTGATAAAGAAAGCCTTAAATACAGCTATAATAATAGGAAAATAAATAATCGCGTTGATTTTGTAATTCTTGAATATGAAGCTAGGCGATAATACTTTTTTGTAATCTTGAAGTTCTTGTTTCGCTAAGGATATTTTTCAATTTCATAATCGCTTGTGCATGTAATTGACAAACTCTTGATTCAGACATATTGATTGTTTGTCCTATTTCTTTGAGGGTCATATTTTCTTGATAGTATAAGACCATTATAATTCTTTCTCTTTCAGGCAGTCTTCTTAGTGCTTTTTCTAATTCTTGTTTAACGTTTTGTTCTTCAGCCTGTTCTTGAGGATTTAGTTTATTTGTATCTTGGATAGTATCTATAATTTCAACACTGTCATCAGAGGAGCCTTTTTTGTCGTATAAAGACGTCATTGTTGTATCTTCAGATAGAATTTGTGTAACTTTTTCAGGATCCATATCCAAGAAAGTAGCTACTTCATTTGTTGTCGGCATTCGTCCAAGTTCTTGTTTAAGCTGCTCTTGTGCATTTTTTATATCTTTGATTTTTTTTCTTACGCTTCTTGGTAAAAAGTCTTGAGAACGAATTCTGTCTAATATGGAGCCCCTTATTCTGATAAGTGCATAAGTTTCAAATCTTGTATTTTTCTGAGGTGAATATCTTTCAATCGCATTTATAAGACCTTCTACACCGTAACCTGCAATATCTTCAATCGAAATTGTCGCAGGTAATGTAACTTTTACTCTGCCTACAACATATCTGATTAAATAAATATATTGCACAATTAAAGAGTCACGGGCGGTTTTGTTTGTTTTATCACGCAGATATTCTTGCCATAAATTTGCAAGTTCTTCCTCCGTAAGTCGTTTTATATTATTGTATGATGTAAAATCAAAACTTTGGCTCATTAAACTTCCCAAATATTGTTCAAATATCTTACATATCTATTCTATACAATATAAGTTTAACTACATCATTTAAAAAGAGGAATTGTCTTTAATTTACTAAAGTTTGTGGTGTAATTTCCATGCTCTAATCTTGTTGTTTTGCTTGTTCTGAATTTTCTTCTTCTTGTTTTTGTTCTGTTTTTACAATTTCAAGTTTGGTAATTCTTGCACCATCTACTTCTTTTACGACAAATATAAGATTATTTAATTCAACTTTATCATTTACTTCTGCAAGACGTCCTAAAAGTTTTACAACAAGTCCGCCTATTGTATCAATATCATCATCGTCAATTTCTTTTTCATTAATTTGAAAGTATTCAGCAAATTCATCTAATCTCATCATTGCATTAGCAACGTAAGTGTTAGGAGCGACTTCAATAATTTCTTCTTCTTGTTCTTCTTCTTCGTCAAATTCATCTTGTACATCTCCGAATATTTCTTCGATGACATCTTCCAAAGTTACAAGACCTGATGTGCCACCAAATTCATCGACTACAATTGCCATTTGCCCTTTGCGTTTTTTAAATTCTAAAACCAAATTGTCCATTGTAATTGTTTCAGGGACTAATAATACATCTCTTAAAATATTAGAAATAGGACAAGTTTGGTCTTTTATAGATAAAGAATATAAGTCTTTAACGTGAACTAAACCTATTATGTGGTCGATATCTTCATCATATACAGGATATCTTGTATATTGACTTTCTGCAGCTAATTTATTTAATTCTTCCATAGGCATGTTGCTTGGAATACATACCATATCAGTTCTTGGGACCATAACTTGTTTTGCTGTCAAATCAGAAAATTTGAATACGTTGTGCAACATATCTTTTTCTGTTTCATTTAATACACCGCCGTCATAGCTTGCATTTACAAGCATGTCTAATTCTTCTGTTGAATGTACTAATGAGCCTTTATGTGAGTGTGGAATATTTAAAAGTTTTAATACAAAATTTCCAAATCCGTTAAGCAACCAAATGAAAGGATTAAATATAAAAGTTAAAACTTGCATTGGACGAGCAACCCATAGAGCTGTTTTTTCTGTGTATTCCAAAGCAATTGATTTTGGTATTAGTTCCCCTAATACAACGTGGAAAAATGTAATCAATGCAAATGCAATAGATACAGACATTGTGTGAGTTGCAATATTTTGGCTGATACCTGGTAAAAATGCGAAAATTGGTTCGATAATATGTGCTAAAGTGCCTTCTCCAACCCAACCTAGACCGATACTTGATATTGTAACGCCTAGTTGTACTGCTGCTATGAATTTATCTAAATCTTTGAGAGCTTCCATAGCTATCGAGGCATTATAATTACCTTCATTTACTAATTGCTCAATTCTTGTTTTTCTAACTTTTACCATTGCAAATTCTGACGCAACGAAAAAACCGTTTGAAAATAACAAAAATGCTATTACAAACAAATTGAATATTGTATTACCCGAACCATCCATTATATATTTTTTCCTTCTTACTTCTGTTTTAGTGTAATTATAATATTTTTTATAAAAAAATGCAATCTTATTCTTGTGATTTAGGCATTTCTACTTCTTTAAGTTCTGTATAAATCATAGGGGAAAAGCCTTTTGTTGTAGAAACCGTAATTATTTTATATACAGGAGGTGTACTTAGTAAAGTTGGTGATGTAATGTGATATACACCATTTCTCATCACTTCATCATTTATATGAAGATGTCCTGCAATTATTGAGACTACATTATCGTGTTTATCTAAAATATCTAAATATTTTTCTTTTTGGTAAACAGTATGTGTAGGTCTTTCTTTTGTCATAATAATTGGAAAGTGTTGAAAAATAATTACAGGATCATTTTTATATTTTTTTAATTGTTTATCTAACCAACTAAGAGTATTATCTTTATAAAATCCGTTAGAACCTGGAATTACTTCTTTAGCCCCGTCCAAGA
>ULVF01014344.1_pt1 | contig 23242 bp, 20 predicted proteins | sample 1959201 | NCBI WGS metagenome assembly ULVF01 (sample SAMEA4835779, study PRJEB28245) | human gut metagenome | biome: gut microbiome; material: fecal sample | place: Denmark | collected 2008 | reverse complement strand
CATCTGAGCGGCATCTCTCCCCTGTATTTATCGGGTGAGCCGAAAGAAGTCGGGAAGGTTCCGCCCGACTGGTAAGTCAGACCAGAGAAAGCAAAGTGCCACAGCTGATGAAGATGGCTTCCACTGTTATGGCCTATCGGACAGGAATACTTGCATAGTATGACTGCAATATATCAACTGGAAAAGTGGAAGGCATTAATAACAAGATAAAAGGATTGAAGAGAATTGCATATGGATTCAGAGATGAACGGTATTTTAAACTAAGGCTGTTTACACTACATGATTGCCATATCACTCGAAATGTCGGATGAACCTTAATGGTTTAACACTCCTAAATTGCAAACTTCTGGGCTGATACGCAAGTGTCTGCCCTTTTTCGATTTATCAGACATACTTTTGGGGACAGCATCCATCTTATTGTATCATCGCATATAAAAATATCCGGTCGCACAAGTCAATTCTTTGTACGACCGGATATCAAAAGAACATTGCTAAAAATAGGAACATTCCGTTCACATGAATAACGGTAAGGCAAAGGCTATGCAAAAGCGGTATAAAAGCAGATCCTTTTTCTATAATCTGCCGTTCTGACCGGCTATACCCTGTCATTCTCGCATCATCACAGGACGGTAGTCCTTACCTATCGTCGTGCACTCTACATTCTTCACAGACAACTTGTCCACATTACGGAACCACAATCCATAACTGGGAAAGAATGGCCACTGCGACCGGGGCAATGCTGCCATCTTCTCTGGCAGCAACGGATCATCGATACCTTGAAACTCCAGGCGGCAGTCCTCCAGTCTGACATAATGGGTACGTGCCGTACCCCAGCTTTTCACACTGAGCGCCATACGGGTAGTGGCCCGTGCATTGATGTTCATTGCTACGAGTCGCTCCATATCATTGCCTTCAGCCAACGTCACAGAAAGAGGTGTAAGAACATGGGAGATCGTCAGACGCTTCAGCGTCACCGTCCCCACCTTACCGGGAGCCGGTCCCCAGCCACCGGGCTCAATGCTCACAGCCGCATCGCTGGAATGTTTCCCACTTGTAATGTGAGGATGAAGACCGGGACCATAAATGGCTGTATCTTCAAGAGTGAAACAATCTGACGGCTCTATCATCCTGATACCGTTGCACGAAGAATTCAGGATACAATTACGGACGGTGAGACCATCCCAGTAACCACCGGCAATGGCATCATCACCTGTCGACAGATAACTGTCCTCCAGTCTCACATTCCTGCAACCTCGGATATGCACGCCATCCCAACCGCCTTCTATGCGTATGTGACGGATACGGCCCTTTGACACATCGTAACCCAAGATGGCATAATTAGCCGCGTTACGTATCGAGACACCCTCAATCCTCACTTTACGCACATTGCACATGAGCAGCGTATGGGGGCCCCGCATCCCCTCCTCACCCTGTGGATTACGTACATCGGCGCCGTCGATAATACCATGTCCCGTGACAGCCACATCCTCACAGTCAACGATCTGTATCAGCGACTGACTCCACACCGGGTTGGCGGCACTGTTGTCATTGACCGATCCGAGGCCCGTATCATAGCGGCTGAGATCACGCATCGTCGTCAGTGGCTTGTATCTCTGGAGATCATGCGTGCCCCTCAGCACAGCACCACTGTCGAGGCGAAGTTCTATATGGGAACGCATCTGCAACGTACCCATAAGGTAGCATCCTTCCGGCACCGACACTATGCCACCTCCCTGTTCTGCGCAACCGTCTATGGCCTGCTGAAAGGCTGCCGTATTGTCCGTCTGGCCGTCGCCAACGGCACCGAATGACAATACGGAAACTACTACTGACAAAAGAATATTCCACATATCCTGTCATGCTTATTTTGCCGGCACGGCACTATAAGCTCCCACCTCTGCGAGCTTTACCTGTCCGTTGTAACCGGTAAAATCAAGACGGAGCGCACAGGCAGCCACGGGAGCAAAACGATGCTCAAGGACACGATTCTGCGACGGAGCCTGCCCATCAAAAAGGACATGCCACTGGCCGGCCTTATCCTGATAGGACAGACGGTAGCTCTGAAGCACACCAGCCTCCATCTGTGTAATGGCCACAAGGTCGATCGGACGCGAAGCGTCGAGCTGTACTTGCCAGAAAGGATTCTTGACAAGGACATTGCTCTCCCAGTCGGTAGTGAAATCGTCATCATTGGCAAAATCCATCAGATTGCAGTCCCAGCTCCACGATGACTCGGCAGGCTGTCCTTTGGCAATATTGTACTCCGTAATGGGTGCATCACACGCTGGCAGAGGTACGGAAGGAACGGGCTTATAAAGACGGCCGATCTCCTTCAGAGCTGCGAGAGCATTGGCATCCATCAGTCCGTGACGGTTAGGAGCCACATTGAGGATAAAGTTGCAATGAGCCTTCGTATTGTACGGCACTATATTCTCACGGACGATCCATTCAGGCGACTTCAGTGTGTCTGTGGGCATGGATGTCTTCCAGAACCACGTGCGCTGCAACGGCAGGCAGGCCAAAGCCGGCAGTGTATTATCGGTGGTAGAGATATGCTGACCGGCACCTTGCTCGTACGACTTGATGTCGGTATAGAACAATGCCTCACGCGGATACTTCGCCGCATTGAGATCCATGACCAGACACTGTGGCTGGAGCGACTTGATATAGTCATAGATCTCTTTGAAAGGTACGCTGTCATAGCTCAGACGCGACCATGGAGCATCCCAACCGTCAATGATCAATGCGGTGATGGGGCCGTAGCCGGTAAGCAGCTCATGTAGCTGAGCCTTCACCATATCAATCTTCTCACGCGTCACCATGTGGGGACGAAGACGGTGGTGCGTATCAAGGATGGAGAAATAGAGCATCACCTTCAGTCCCTCCTTACGGAATGCATCGACATATTCGCGCACGACATCACGGTGGAGAGGCGAATTCATCACATTGTAGTCGGTCGTCTTGGTGTTCCACAGACAGAAACCACTATGATGTTTTGTCGTCAGACAACCGTAGGTCATGTGAGCAGACTTGGCAGCCTTAGCCCACTGTGTACAATCAAGGCTGTCGGGAGCAAAAGCCGATGCCGGCAGATCAGGATCAGGCCAGTCATCGGGGGCAAACGTCGGAATATTGAAGTGGATAAACATACCGAAGTTCAGATCAACGAACTGCTGCTGCAGATCATGAAGTGTCGGCACACCCGCCTGCGCACGGAAAAAGGGCAGGAGCGAAAGAATAAGAAGAAAAGCGTAACGCATCATCAGATAGAAATTAGATATTGAAAAAGAAGAGGTGGGAAAGCATGACAACGACCTTCGGCATAATAATTATAGATGAAGGGAGAGATAGAGGCCCTCTTCAGCCGCTCCATCTCTCCCTGAAAAGGATTATTCTCAATGACGCTGACAGGAATTGAGTAGATCTGTCTTGCCTTCGTTGACGAGCTTGATGATCAGCTCGCCGAAGAGTGTGTTCTGCCATGCAAACCAAGGACGGGTGTACTTCGTGCGGTCTTTCACATTGAACGACTCATGAATCATACGACAGCCGGAGTCGGTCGACATAAGCTGCTCAATGCACCACTTGATTTCCTGATCGTCTTTAGAGGTGAAGGCCTTCATCATGATGCTCATCGGCCATGCGTAGTCATAGCTGATGTGCGGACCTCCGATACCTTCACCGGCCTCGCCGCGGAAGAAATAAGGATTGTCCTCGCTCCACACGAAACGGCGCGTGTTCTGCCAGATAGGATCATCTTCGGGTACGTCGCCTAGATAGGGCATAGCCAGGAGCGACGGTACATTGGCATCGTCCATCAACAGCTGATTACCGAAGCCATCGACCTCAAACGCATAGATATCGCCATATTTGGGATGATGATGAACAGCATATTTCTTCAGGGCTGTACTCACCTCGTCGGCAAGAGCGGTGCACTGTGAGGCCAGCTCCGCATTACCGTTCACGGTAGTGACGATCTCCGCCATCTTCTTCAGAGACGTGACAGCCATAAAGTTGGAAGGCACGAGGAAAAGGAAGGTCGTGGCATCGTCAGAAGGACGGAAAACGGAAGCGATGAGTCCGACTGGCTTCACGGGAGCACCCCAACCGTCATTTCCCACGGTGTCATAAGCACGGTCGGTGACACGTGTGAAACGATATGGGCCACGGTCGTTTTTGCGCTGCTGCTCCCGGAAAGTCTTCAGAATCAGTTTTACATCTGAAACCCAAAGATCATCAAAGATGGAGGCATCACCCGTCACTTTCCAGTATTCATAGGCCAGCCGTACGGGATAGCAAAGAGAGTCGATCTCGTACTTGCGCTCGTGCAGCTCAGGCTTCATATCCGTTCTGTCCTTCATCCATTCACCCAGAGGATTTGGCTTCTGGTTGAACGCGTTGGCATAAGGATCAAAAGCGATGTTGCGGAGCTGACGGCGGATTACGCCCTTGATAAGCTCCTTCAGACGCGGATCCTTATTACAGAACTGCACATAAGGATATACCTGTGCGCCAGAGTCGCGTCCCCACATGGCAGCGATATCACCTGTATAGACGAAGGTGTCGGGATCACCGTCCTCGGTTCTTGAGAAATGGACGGTTGTGTCAAGCGTGTTAGGGAAGCAGTTCTCGAACATCTCGGCGAGATAAGGATTCTGTCTCAATAGCTTCTTCACGCGCTTAATCTCCTTCTCGATAACATCGGAACGGAACAGACGCCACTCGGGATCGGGACGTTTGTTGATGATCGTTGTCGAAGCAGCCACCTGCTGGATATAAGCCTTGCCATACGCGGTGTCTGGCACCTGGATGTCGACAGGACGGTCTGACTTGGCCGAAGCGGATGTTGCCGCTAAGGCAAGAGCTAAAGAAATGAATAATCTTGATGTCATGATAAATTATTTTATTTTGATGGTGCGGCCTTCCACGACCGCTGAATTATATAAGAAACATTTACCTTTGAAGGTTGCATCCTCTAAAAGACGCAACCCTGGAATAGATATGTCAATTGAGTGCCATGCTATTACGGACGCGCTTTTATGCTCTTACCGAAACTGGAAGGTCGCGGCCCCATATTAAAGACAAGAGTTCCTCCACGCATGATATCCTTATAGTCAATGTACGATTTATTGTAAGCCTTACCATTAAGACGGGCAGAACGGATATACATATTCTTTGCTCCGTTGTTGCGTGCGATAATCGTAAAGGTCTTACCGTTACCGACATTGATCACGGCCTTGTTCATCAGCGGCGATCCGAACACAAAACGGCCGCTCACAGGATCACACTCATACAGTCCCATAGCCGACAGAATATACCAGGCCGACATCTGACCAACATCCTCGTTACCACTCAAACCATCGATGGAGGCTCCGTACATGGAATTGAGTGTCTCGCGTACAAGACGGGCCGCCTTATACTGCTGACCGATATAGTTATACATATATATAATGTGGTGAGACGGCTCATTGCCATGAGCATACTGACCAATCAATCCGGAGATATCAGGAGAGGCCTCCGATCCCAAATTCCCTTGTACGACAAAGAGTGAGTCAAGTTTGGTTGCAAAAGCCTTCTCCGAGCCGAAACAGCTCACTAGGCCACGTACATTATGGGGTACGAGCCATGTGTACTGCCAGGCATTACCCTCCGTATAGTCATCCTCACGATGAATGCTATGGAAAGGATTGAACGGCTCTCGCCAATTACCCTCCGAGTCACGTCCTCGCATAAAATTCACACGGCTATCGAAAAGATTACGGTAGCCCTCGCCCATCTTATGGAAGAAGTCATAGTCGGCTGTCTTGCCCAACATCTTCGCCACACGGGCCGTTCCTTCGAAGGCAATAGCATACTCCAAGGTCTTCGCTACCGTCTCAAAGGTTGAGTCCTTGTCGAAGGGAAGATAGCCATACTGGCGATAATGATCCAGGCCACGGTAGTCATCCATCATCGTTCCGTGAAGTGCCTCATAGGCATGCTCCTTGAGCGAATCGGGTATCAAGCCCTTAAGAACATAGTTGGCCAAGACAATGGCACCAGGCTGTCCCACCATACAATCAGTCTCATTACCCATTAGATGCCACACCGGCAGACGTCCCTGCTCATCATATATGTTCAACATAGAGAGCGCAATCTCACGGGCACGGTCGGGCTCGACGATCGAGAGCAACGGCATCTCCGCACGATAGGTATCCCAAAGTGAGAAGGTGGTATAGGTGTTACCCGTTCCCTCGTGTACCTGCCCGTCAGCACCACGATAGGTACCATCCACGTCGCTGAAGATAGAAGGAGCTATGAAGGCATGATAAAGGGCGGTATAGAAAATGGTACGCGTGATGGCATTAGATACATCAAACTGGATAGCTCCAAGTGCTTCATTCCAAGCCTCTTTAGCCTGAAGAGCCACCTCGTCAAAGTTCCAGTCTCGTATTTCCGCACGGAGATTCTTACGTGCACCCTCAGTGCTCGTCGCTGACAGACCGACACGTATGACCAACGGCTTTGACGGATCGCTCACCTCATAGACAGCGATGCCCCGCTTACCTCCCTTGACACGTTTTACAGGCTGCGAGAACTCAGCAACGAAATACACACGTTGGTCGGCGGCCCATCCTCTTGAGAAGCGCAAGCCTGATATCGTCGTGTCATTCTCCTGACGAAGGTCGACAGCTGTGGCGTGATCCCAACCAATGCCTTGCTGCAGGTCGATACGTACATATCCTTTCTTCGTTCCTTGGTCAAAGGTGTAACGATGCATACCCGCATGTGTTGTCGCAGTCAGCTCCACCTTGATCTCCGGCTCATGCATCTGGATGGCATAGTATCCGGGACGTACCGTCTCATCACTGTGACGAAAGATGACCGTATCCTGTACTGTGTTGTCCATAGGCAGGAATGCCACGTCACCCAGGTCACCGATACCTGTACCGCTCAAGTGCATATGACCGAATCCGATGATCACATTGTCACGGTCATGATAACCAGAGCACCAGTCCCATCCGCGGGTATGCTCTGTAGGCCCCAGCTGTATGAAGCCAAACGGAACACTCGCACCCAGGAAGGTGTGGCCATGACCACCCGTACCGATACGAGGATCTACATAAGAGGAATAGTCGGTAGTCGGTGTAGATTGCGCCGATACCGTCTCAGGTGACAGAGCCAGAAGCGTTAATGCCAAGGCTCCGAGGAGAAGAGATTTTTTCATATTGTTATGCAAAAAGTTAGATTTCCTATAAAAAACATTTTCTCTTGTTTTCATCATCTCCTCCGAATTAGAGAAGAAGTAAGGGAGAAATTTCCATTAAACATAATACCATAAGGCTTATCCTCAGATTCGCAAGCCTCACTATTTCTGATACCTTGCTCACCGGCTGGGTCGTTACGAAGACCTCCGGAGATACACCAGTCACACTATACAACCTTGACCGGGAAAGACACAGAGTATCCTATTTCCACTCTTTCCCTCTTACCATGCCAACATGGCAAAAAAGCCGAATGGATTATACATAAACCTAACGGTCCGGCACTCTCACTTTTGAAATAGGTTTTCAGGTTAAGAGGATGTAGTAATTTATGCTTCATATCGGTCGGAATATCAGACCACCAAGTGGCTAACACCATCCCGGCCAAGACATATTTCTGGGTTTTTATCATATGGTATGACTTCGTTAGACTAACGCGTGACAAAGTTATTAAAAAATATCCTTTTATCCTTTAAATAAATTCATAATTTTAATTATTTTCTTCTTGAAAACCGTATCTTTGCAAATAAAGTATACAATATATGAACAATTACCAATTTGAGATCTGCGCCAACAGTGTAGAAAGCTGTCTGGCAGCCCAAACCGGCGGTGCTGACCGTGTAGAACTTTGTGCCGGTATTCCCGAAGGTGGTACGACACCGTCATACGGAGAGATAAAGACAGCACGGCGGATACTGACGACAACACGTCTCCATGTCATTATCCGTCCGCGTGGCGGCGACTTCCTTTATACGCCACTTGAGTTGGAGCGCATGACCGAGGATATTGCCGTAGCCCGTCAGCTCGGTGCCGATGGTGTTGTGTTCGGATGCCTTACACCCGATGGCGATGTCGACACTAATAGTTGTAAACTCCTCATGGAAGCGGCTCAGGGCATGAGCGTTACCTTCCATCGTGCCTTTGACAACTGTCGCGACCCCTTCCGCGCCCTGGAGGATATCATCGCACTCGGTTGCGACAGGATCCTCACCTCGGGACAACGACCCACAGCCTATGACGGTATCCCTCTTCTCAAAGAACTTAACAGCCGAGCCGACGGACGTCTCACGATCCTTGCCGGTTGCGGAGTAAATGAAAAAAACATTGCCGAGATCGCAACTCAGACCGGCGTACACGAGTTCCATTTCTCCGCTCGTGAAGCCCAACCGTCACTGATGAAATACCGCAACCCTGACGTCTATATGGGCGATGCGGATGCCGATGAGACAACCATTATGCGAACCACCGAACGACGCGTCCGCGCCACCATAGAAGCACTGAAGACAGAAGGAATGTGACAGACTTCCGAGTCTTGTCCTTCATGATGCCCCGCCAATATCGGCTAAGGCTGGCAATCACCATTTCTCTCCTTGATACCGGAGACCAGATCGTCCGGCTTCCATTTCTGCAGGCTGTCCCCGATAGCATCTCTACAAAAAACGACTCCTGCCATGTTCCCGGAATATCCGTTCTCTACTCACGACAGGTATCAACCTAACCAAGCAATGACATTCAGTAACATCACATGAACAAACTTTTTCTATCCCTTGCACTGGGGTTTCTCTCACTTCTCCCCATGCAGGCACAAACAGCAAACACAAAGGTGGATCAAGCCTTTGAGAAAAACGTGAGCATGGTAGGCAAGCAGTTCTTCAACCTGAAAGGACTGAAACCCACGGCAGAGGAGCTCTGCGACCTGAAGTTCCTTTATGCCTATATGACCGTTGCCGACATGACCGACTATCCTACGTCCTTTTACCTCGACAACGTACGTGCCACGCAGCGTGCCCGCAAGGAGCTGCCCTGGGGCAAGGAAGTGTCCGACCAACTCTATCGCCACTTCGTCCTGCCCCTGCGCGTGAACAATGAGAACCTCGACTATGCGCGCGTAGCCTTCTACGACTCTCTGAAGACACGTGTCGAGGGACTGTCGATGAAAGAGGCCATCCTCGAGGTGAACCACTGGTGCCACGAGCATGTGACCTACACTCCATCCGACGCCCGCACACTCGGACCGCAGGCCTGTCTCGTCAATGCTCTCGGACGCTGCGGCGAGCAAAGCACCTTCACCGTCGCTGCCTTGCGTGCCGTCGGTATCCCCGCGCGTCAGGTCTATACACCCCGCTGGGCACACACCGACGACAATCATGCCTGGGTGGAAGCATGGGCCGATGGACAATGGTGGTTCTTCGGAGCCTGCGAGCCTGAACCCGTGCTCAATCTCGGCTGGTTCAACGCTCCCGCCTCACGCGCCATGCTCACCCATACACAAGTGTTCGGCGACTATGACGGCCCGGAGGAAGTAGTGCTCCGCACGCCCAATTTCACCGAGGTAAACCTCATTGACAACTATGCCAAGACGGCACGCATCGACTTCCGCGTGACCGACGCAGAAGGCAAGCCCGTCAGCGGTGCCAAGGTGGAATGCAAGATCTACAACTACGCTGAGTTCTATACTGCCGTAACAAAATATACCGATGCGGAAGGCAATACCTTCCTTAGTGCCGGTCTCGGCGATCTGCTCATCTGGGCATCCAAAGACGGCCACTTCGGATTTACGAAAGCATCGTTCGGAAAAGACAAGGAGCTCACCATCAAACTAGATAAGAGCATCGACGACCTGGCATCACAGCATCTCCTCAGCACACTGGCTACTCCTGCTGTCGACTCTCTCGACATCGTACCGCCGGCAGAACATGCCAACATACCAGAGATGACCGATGAGCAGGTGGCACAGAACAAGCTGCGCTTCGCCCGTGAGGATTCCATCCGTAAGGCTTACGAGCATACCTTCTATCAAGGAACGGGCACCGAACCCATCGACACCATGCTCCGCACCGCCCGTGGCAACTGGCGCACCATCCAGGCTTTCTATAAGAAGCACAACGGCGATGCTCGCTCATTGGCCCTCCTCCGCACACTCAGCGACAAGGACCTGCGCGATATGCCCATGGAGATTCTGGAAGACAACTACCTCGCCACAAGCGACCAGCTCTGTCCCCGCGTGGAGGACGAGATGATCATCAGTCCCTTCAAGCAGTTCTTTGAGAAGGCCATACCGGCCAAGACTGCCGAGCAGTACCGACGCGACCCCGCCAAGCTGGTGGCATGGGTGAAGGCCAACCTCAAAATCAACACTGCCCCCAAGGCCACACGCATCGCCCAGACACCGGTAGGCGTCTGGAAGAGCCGCTTCACGGATGTCCGTTCACGCGATATCTTCTTTGTTGATGTAGCCCGCTCGCTCGGCATCGAGGCTCGCAAGGATGTTGTCACCTCCAAGGTGCAGTATAAGAAGGACGGCAAATGGATCGATGTCAACTTCGATGCCGCCGAGCAGAAGTCAGCCCCCCAGGGCACGCTGAAGCTCACCTTCGAGCCGACCAAATATGTTGATAACCCGATGTACTACTCCCACTTCTCCATCTCGAAGATTGTCAATGGCTCACCCGTTCTGCTCAACTTCGACGAAGGTCAGGTAGACATGGGCGGTGGCACATCATGGAAGAACACCTTTAAGAACGGCACACCCCTCGACTGTGGCACCTACCTGCTCATCACCGGTACCCGTATGGCCAACGGCAGCGTGAAAGAGACTCACCAGTTCTTCACCATCGAGGAAGGCAAGACTACTACCCTGCCACTCGTGCTCCGTTCGTCAGGTGATGAGGTGAGCGTCATCGGATCGTTCAGCAGCGAGTCTTCCTTCATGAAAGACGGCCAGCCCACTACCATCCTCAAGCAGACCGGCCGTGGTTACTACATCGTCGGACTCATCGGTGTAGGTCAGGAGCCGACCAACCACACCCTGCGTGATATTGCCAAGCTGCATGAGGACTTCAACAAATGGGGCCGTCCCCTCGTCCTGCTCTTCGAAAGCGAGGCAGAGGCCGAGAAGTTTAAGGCCGGCATTCATGCAGACCAGGAGACCACCGACGGCAAGGGACTCAACACCATCTATGGCACCCTGCCTGAGAATACAATCTTCGGCGTCGACAGCGACGGCTCCATCCACAAGGCCATGGTAGCCTCTATGAAGCTTACCAATGCCCGTCAGCTGCCTATTTTCTTCATTGCCGACACCTTCGACCGTATTGTATTCTGCTCACAAGGATACACCATCGGACTGGGCGAACAGATGATCGGCACGATCAAAAAGTTATAAGCCAAGGCTGCAGCCCTTGTAAGACGGGCTGCTCCTTGCACCAGAACAATACACGATCACAAACAAGCACTAGCTGCCTGATAACAAGAAACGGCGATAAAGATCTGAATGTCTTTACCGCCGTTTCCTGTATTTATTCCCTAATTATTTCTTATCCATATTGACCGTCATCTTACCGATCCACATGCCGTTCTTGCCATTCTGATCGACGGGAATACGTTTACCGTCAAGGTTCTTCACATAGCGAAGATGCTTGAAGTAAGTGTGACTGTGACCACCAAGCACCAGATCAATGCCCCGTGTCTCGGAGATCAGTTTCTGATCACCCATACCTTTGCCGTCCTGCCATCCGAGATGGGAGATACAGATCACGAGATCGCAACCTTTCTTATGCAGCAAGTCTGCGGTCTGCTGAGCCGTCACCACAGGGTCGAGATATTCCGTGTCACGATAGTTCTTCTTATCCACCAGACCCGCCAGCTTCGGTCCCAGCCCGAACACTCCGATCTTCAAGCCCTTACGCTTCAGAATGACATAAGGCTTCACCACCTTTGCTATCTCTGACCCTTCAGCAAATTTATAATTGGCACAGACGATAGGACAGTCCATCTGCTTGAACACACGTACCATATTGTCAAGACCGAAGTCAAACTCATGATTGCCGATCGTTGCTGCATCGTAGTGCATCCGTTCCATCAGCCCCGACTCCACATCGCCCTTGAATAGCGTGTAGTAAGGAGAGCCTTGTGAGAAGTCGCCACTGTCAAAAAGCAGCAGATCAGGATCCTTGGCACGTTCCTCCTTCAGCATGGCAATGCGCCGGAGGAAGCCGCCACGGCCAGCCACAGCCGTATCGGCCAGATTCTTGCTCAATGGCAGGACACACGAATGCGTGTCATTGGTATGGAGAATGGTAAGCCGCTTCTGTGCACATATCGAGGTGGTTGTGGCCAGCAGCATTGCCGCAATGATATATTTTGCCTTCATAGTCTTTTATTCTATTACAATTCTTCCTTCCTTTTGCGTATCAATTTTCTTTCCCTGACGGGTCATCTCTTCAAAATAATGACGGATAATATAGCGTACGTTATTTTCCTCCACGTCCGGTGACACGACATCCGTCTTCGAAAGGAAAGCCTCCAGTCGGTCGTTGCCTTGTGCCAGATAATCGAGCGTGGCTACACGATACGACTTGGCGGGATCGATCTCCTTGCCGTTGATACGGGCCGAGACCAGTTTTCCGTCCTTCGTGATGACCAGTTCCACACCATGGCTGACGCCCTCGCCACCCACGCTCGCAATCTCACGGAAGAGCTGCAACGTCTTCTCGCCTGTCAGTGTCAGCAGGCAGAGCTTATTATCAAACGGAGCCACATCGACAAGATCACCATAGGTCACCTTGCCTTCCGGCAATGAGGCACGGATTCCGCCCATATTATACAATCCGAAATCAGGATGGTCGCCCCGTTGCTCTCCACCCCACACAAGAATATCACCCAACAGATTGCTCAAATCACTCTCCGGCCGTCTTGCCGACATGTAATGAGTTGTCTCACCGACTATCGGACTCATGATCGAGTCCACTGTATGCGTGTACGGAGCCAGGAACCGTGCAGCCTCAGCATCAGGCTGCTGATCATAACGCTGGTCGACAAGCACACGTGTACGGTCAATGCCTGTCATCTGATAATGACGGGTGGCACAAGAGGCTGTCAGCAAAACAGCCGACACCAATACGGCACCCGTGAGATTGCATTTCATCATTTTGTACTCATTATTTAATTGCGGCTGCAAAATTAAGCGAAAAAGTTGACTCACAGGGGACAAAGGGGGAAAAAATGCCCGGTCACGACAAAAACAACGTAGAATACTTTGCCCTATCATGAAAAAGTAGTAACTTTGCACCGCTTTTCGGCGTAACCGCTGGCCGTGGATGAGTCATGAGCTACGTTGCGTTGGAACGACAAACAATATTTAATTTCAAAATCACAATGGATTTAATTAAAGTTGCTGAAGAAGCATTTGCAACCGGCAAGAAGTTCCCTGAGTTCAAGTCAGGTGATACTATCACTGTCGCTTACAAAATCGTCGAGGGTTCTAAGGAGCGTATCCAGCTCTATCGTGGCGTAGTGATCAAGATCTGCGGTCACGGTGACAAGAAGCGCTTCACTGTTCGCAAGATGTCCGGAACCGTGGGTGTAGAGCGTATCTTCCCCATCGAGTCACCCAACATTGACAGCATCGAGGTGAACAAGCGTGGTAAGGTACGTCGCGCTAAGCTGTACTACCTGCGCAAGCTGACTGGTAAGGCTGCCCGCATCAAGGAGAAGCGTGTCGTTACCGGTGAGTAATCATCACCCTCGCTATATGGCTTTCCAACGGATCGTCATGGCGTAAGAAATAAAAAAGGAAGAATCCACTATTGGATCCTTCCTTTTTTATTTTCCTCGTTTCCATAATTTACACTGGCGTCTGTCTCACCATGCAGCGTGTCTTGCAGATCGTCCCAACTTTGGAAGCCGGCTAGAAGAGCCAGACGATTACGGGTCTCGGGCGACAACGGGTGACGGTTCTGCGCCACCTCCCATAGCTTACGAAGCGATCGCTTCGACAAATTCACATGGTGATACCTGAATACCTTAGAGAGGTGCTCAAAATCGGGTACCAACTCCTTCGACTTCCTAATGGCCTTCCCCATCTCCTGAAGAAGGCTTCTTAAATCCTTTTTCATTGTTTTCTATGCCTTCAAGAAGGATTCTTCCACATCCTTCATACACTAACGTAATTCTAGCGCAAAAGTACAAAGAATTTAAATATCAAGGTCTTTTAATTCTGTTTTTTTTAGTTTAAATCAAGAAAAAATGATCTCCGTTCCAGCCATTTCTCATCTCTTTTCCGTATCTTTGCAACACTACTATTAAATACTCATCGGTTCATGAAAGAATTAGCTCTTAAGTACGGATGCAATCCGAACCAGAAGCCGTCGCGTATCTATATGTCTGACGGCAAAGAACTTCCCATCAAAGTGATCAACGGGCGTCCCGGTTACATCAACTTCCTCGATGCTCTCAACAGCTGGCAGCTTGTCAAAGAGCTTAAGGCCGCCACGGGTGTTCCTGCCGCTGCTTCCTTCAAGCACGTCAGCCCTGCCGGTGCCGCCATCGGTCTGCCGCTGAGCGATACACTGAAACGCATCTACTTCGTTGACGATGTGAAGATCCCCCTTTCGCCTCTCGCCTGTGCCTATGCACGTGCACGCGGTGCCGATCGTATGTGCTCTTACGGTGACTTCGTAGCCCTCTCCGATGTCTGCGACGAGGCTACCGCCACGCTGATCAAGCGCGAGGTGAGCGACGGTGTCATCGCTCCCGGCTATACGCCCGAAGCTATCGAGATTCTGAAATCAAAGCGTAAGGGCTCGTACAACGTCATAGAGATCGACCCGAACTATACTCCCGATCCTATCGAGCACAAGCAGGTATTCGGCATCACCTTCGAGCAGGGACGCAACGAGGTGAAGCTTGACGATCCCGCACTCTTTGAAGACATCCCCACAAAGAACAAGACCTTCTCTGACGAGGCCAAACGCGATCTGATCATCTCTCTCATCACACTGAAATATACGCAGTCCAACTCCGTATGCTACGTGAAGGACGGACAGGCCATCGGCATCGGCGCCGGTCAGCAGAGCCGTATCCACTGCACACGTCTAGCTGGTAACAAGGCAGACATCTGGTGGCTCCGTCAGCACCCGAAGGTAATGGCACTGCCCTTCAAACCCGGCATCCGCCGCGCCGACCGCGATAACGCCATCGACGTTTATATCTCCGACGAGCACGACGACGTACTGCGCGATGGTACCTGGCAGAATATCTTCACCGAGAAGCCCGAGGTACTCACCATGGAAGAGAAGAAAGAGTGGATCGCCAAGAACACAGGCGTAGCTCTCGGCTCTGATGCCTTCTTCCCCTTCGGCGACAACATCGAGCGTGCCCACAAGAGTGGTGTACAGTACATCGCACAGGCCGGCGGTTCCATCCGTGATGACAATGTGATCGAGACCTGCGACAAATACGGCATCGCAATGGCCTTCACACATGTACGTCTCTTCCACCACTAATTAAAATTCCAATGCTCTATGGACGATTTTGATAAGATTCTTGAAGGCGGCATCGTCTTCAGCGGAGCGCCCAAGAGCGGTGGTCCGAAAGATAATGGCAAGGTGAGAACCAAAGCCAAGAAAAAGAAATACATCACCGGCGCGCACGGATCGGGCTCAGCCAAACAAAAGGCCAAGTACCGCGAACAACGCGCCAGCCGCAAGTCACAGCGGCCAAAGAAATAAATATAAAAGTTGTCTCATTTTTGTGAGGCAACTTTTATTTATGTATAACCTCTTTATATCTATGATACGGACAAAAAGAATATTTATAGCAACAATTGTAACAACTCTCATTTCTGTAACAGCCTTGGCGCAATCCAAATTACACATGGACTTGAGCTATCAATATAGCCTTGGCCTGTCTGAAAAATTTGCAGGACACACTTATGGCAGAGATTCGTATAAAATGGGAGGAAATTCGTTACAAGTTACCGCACGTTACGATATAGCAGCAAGGTGGTCTGCCGGCATTGGCATGGGAGTCGCCCGTTATACAGAGCCAGACTTAAATACATTTCCAGTATTTGCCACATTGCGTTATAATCCCGTAAGGAAACTGCCACAGGCATATCTGTTTACTGATTTAGGTTATGGCCTGAAGTTGACTGACGACAGCAATCCGGGCTTCTCAGGAAAGTTGGGAATCGGTTATACCTGGATGATAATGCATCATTTCGGACTCAACTTTCAAGTTGCGTACAACTTAATAAACATTCGTGACATTGACACCACTTCTTATGACGAAGCAACGAATGAAGTGACATTCTTCAAAAGTGCCAGCACAAGGCACTCCATTTCCTTTGGGATAGGTCTGACATTCTAAGATCATGAAAAGGTAATCGATATACGTGACTTTTTCCGATTTAGCCAGACAGTTTTTCTCTTTATAAACTGAAACAATAGACACGCAGAAAGTCATCCTAGAAAAGTAGACAGTCAGGCAAAAGTCGTACTGCCTTTCTTTACAGACTACGGTCCCCTGACAGGCAGCAGTCCGGACGTGTTGTCTGTCAGGACCGGATATACTCTTTAGGGCATTGGGCATGAAAAGTTTAACCGTTCGGGCCCAGGCCCTCACCTGATCTGTCACCCGGCATGGCAATGATGTCCTGCTTTCCTCGTATGATGAAAGATTCCCGACGTATTTTTTCTGCTTCCACATCCTATTCCGACCACCCTCCTCCTGATGTGCCAGGGACGAGGTCTCATATCCGATGCTCATGTGCGGACGGTACCCATTGTTAAAAGCGAATGTGCCTGCCAATGACGCTGCGTGCCCGGTCCTTGTCGCTGAACAGTCTCTGACAGTAGACGCACGCTGTCTTAATGTTCGTAATTCTTTGTCTTGTGCTATAAAGATACAATATGTTTTACTAATCACAAGATCTACAAGCACCCATGATTCACCGAACTCACATTGTTTAGTAAGTAACGACCCTATCTGTCGTATGGCCGGAGAGGAATTCCCAGACATACCCCACATCAATACATAGTACGCCTGCAACGCAATGTGCAAATTCTGGCGACACGAGAGAATTCACAAGCAATCACATCCCCGAAACCACGATTTCGTATAATTTGTATAAAAAAACTATAAAATGACAGAATATCCCAAAAATCTTTTATATTTGTCATACTAAACTTTAATGAGTATGAAAAGAAGCTTTTTTAAAGTACCTGATGATCTGTGGATCGCTAATGGAAGCCGCGCCCAATTACTCCTCAACCATGGAATTGCCTCAACCGATAACTGAGACGATAGAGGACGAATCTGACAAACCAGACATGATCTTAGTTGTCATAAAAGACGGTGTTATAGTAGACATTACTGTCATGAAGAATAAGAATCAACAATAACTAATAATATTGTAAACTCAAATCTGTAGAGGTTATATAATCTCTACGGATTTTAAAATATCTGCTTATGAGACTTTTCATTCTACAATTCCTTCTTTTCTCTTTTCTTTCCGTCTCCGCACAGACCACTGTGGAAGCCACCTACTCCGTAACCTCCCTTGGAAGACAACAAGCCGTTGAGAAAGCAAAAAGTAAAAAAGAAAACCAGCAATATGGCGACATTTTAGAAATGATGGCGTCTGGAACGACTACTGACTACCGACTGGTCTCCGATGGCACCACCTCTTCGTTTACGAAAGTGACAGACGAAGACCAGCTTGAGAATGACGCTCCCAAAATAGTCATCTTGAGTAATGACTATGCCGATGAGGAAACCTCTTACTACAAACACTTCTCTTCCCACAAGATGACGGAAGCTATCGATTTTCTTATGAAGACTTACATCATCAGCGACACGCTGGGCAACCTGTCTTGGAAACTGCATAATGAAGAGAAGGAGATCCTCGGACAGAAGTGTTACCGCGCCACGCTCGGTGACTCCATCACAGCCTGGTATTGCATGAACATACCCATCTCCGATGGTCCCGGTCCCTATCATGGACTGCCGGGCCTCATCCTTGATGTAGAAGCCCCAGAGGCTGTGTACCGTTGCCAATCCATTATAACTCCATCGGAGGCAAAGATAGAACGTGAGAAAAAAGGAAAATCCATGAGCAAAAAGGATTTCGAGGCCTTTAAGAAGAAGACCTTCAACACGATAAATGACCGCCGATGAAACATACCATAACTCTTCTTCTGTTCATCCTACTGAATATCTGCAACTGCATCGGACAAACCATTCATATATCAGGGCGGGCAACCGACCAGCGTACAGGCGAGGCTATCGAATTTGCCAATGTGGTCGCCTTGTCAGATAAGTCTATACCCATTTCTTTTTGTGCCACCGACAGCATGGGTAACTTTACGCTCGCACTGAACGAGGCTACAGACAGCGTACGCCTGCGTGTCACCTGCATCGGCTACCATACATGGGAGAAGACGGTGGCGCTGCCCGCGGAGGCTCTGAACCTACGCCTCAGGCCTGCGGCAGAACAGCTGCAGGAGGTGAAAGTGAAGGGGCGCGCACCCGGCCTGCGTGTAAGGGGTGACACCATTGACTACCAATTCCGTAAGTACACTGACGGCACAGAGACAGTGCTGGCCGACGTGCTGGCAAAACTGCCCGGCATCGAGGTGGACAAGAAGGGACAAGTGAGAGCCAACGGAAAAGCCGTGGAAAAGATCATGGTCAACGGGCAGGATTTTTTCAGCGGGCAGAACGAGCAGGTGACAAAGAATCTGCCCGCCGACTTCGTGGACAAGATCCAACTGAACCAGAATTATAGTGAGTATTCATGGCTCGACGGTTTCAACACGAGGAAAAGCACGGTCATCAACGTGGAGGTGGACTCTGTTCACCGGGGGCGCGTCACAGGCGGCCTTGAAGCGTGGGGAGGCTATCGCGACAAGCATCGGGAGGCCCTGCAGCTCTATTCCTTCGGCTCAAAGGTAATGTGGGGCGTCAATGTCCACGACTTCAATACCGGTGAGGAGATGATGTCACTCATCGACTATGTAAAAACCATAGGAGGCGTAAAGGCATACGCCGATTTCTTCGAGGGCGAGACCAGCGTGGTGGACAACGGCATGTCCACGCTTTCTTATATGGAAAACAGCAACGACACCTGGAAGCGCGACAACAGAACCGTAAGTGCCTCTTTGGCCTGGAATCCTGACGAAGCCACCCGTATCAATGCCTACTGTATCTACAATGGAGAACAAAACTGGGGTGACTATAAGATAGAGAGATTCTTCACTGCCAACGGGACGACCAGCCTGCTGGAACAGACAGACAACAGACAGCGCCACTTCTGCAATTTAGGACTCACCCTCCAACGCCGGCTGTCGCCTTCGGTCTCCCTGTCACTGCGCAGCTATCTCGTCGCCACGCCTCAGAAGGCCGACCATTCCGAGAACAACATTGCATGGAACACCAACGGTAACGGCATCCAGTCCACTACCCTGCTCTCCTTTGCCAAGCGCTGGAGCAATCACACCCTGCTAACCTTTAATGGCAACTACATCCTGTCACACGAATGGCACAGGATTGATACGGCTCTCGACAGTCTGATAGCCCTCTCAGCTTCTCCTGTCATGCAACGTCGGACTCTCTCCACCCAACAGGCAAATCTCGGATCCTCACTGGTGAGAAGAATTGCACGGGGATGGCAGCTGCGGGGACACATTGCCTTCAACTGGATGCGAACCGGTGTCAGAGCCAAGTCTAATCAACCTCAATATCGGTGCGACCTGCAAGAGGACATCGCCCAGGCCTATGCTGCCGGCCTGTTCGTCGACAAGACACAAGGAACCGTCAAGACACAAGTGGGTACCGACCTGATAGGGCTTCATACTCACTCCGCCAGCCGTTCCTTTGCCGTCTGTCCGCTTGTCAAATTGGAATGGACGCCTTCGCCCATCCATTCTTTCTCGATCTCCTTCAAGAGGAATGTCAAACGCGACAATGACGAGAAGTTTGCCCGCCTGCTCAGTATTACAGACTATCAGCACGTCAGACGGTTTGACGGAGAAGTGGAATCGTTGCGGCTACACGACAACATTCAATTGACCTATCATTATTTCGACATCATACCCGACTTCACACTGATCGCCTATGCGGGAAGGATATGGACCCACCATCCTGCTGTGACAAACTACACAACAGACGGAAGTATCACCCTCACGTCTTATTCCGACGGCGACAAAGCCCGTACCGTGAATTACGGCTATCTGAGCGTGAGAAAGGGCTTTCCTTTCCGGGTCATCTTTTCAGGAAAAGTAAATTACCAGCAATCAGACTACCAGACCATTTACAGTAGACAGACCAGTGACGACCGCTGGACACAATGGAGCGGCGAGGGGGCCTTCACCTCTCGGATGAAATGTCCTTTCAATGTGGAAGTGGGCGGCCGGTGGGAATGGAAGGAGAGCCTGACAGGACTCTATGACTATAAGGTCCATCTGGTCTCATGGCAAGCCTATGTGAAGCCGATGGTGACAAAAAAGGGTACATGGGACTTATCCCTACCCTTGACCTATCTCAGCGACAAGGTGAACGGCGAGACGTATCATTATTGGAACCTGTCCCTCTCCGGACACTGGAAGATCGGACGCTTCACACTTCAGATAGAAGCCTCCAATATGTTTTATCTCTCCCATTTCCGCAGGATGAACGTCTCCACTTACCAGGACTATATCGAGACCCGAACGGAAAATTGGATGCCGGGTTTCATCATTGCCGGAGTGAGATGGAGAATCTAACATGCCCTACAGCACCGCACATTCCCTCTTTCCCCAATCCTAAAGATGCTAAGGCCTGATACGTCTAACGTACAAGACAATTAATTACTTGCAGAGGGGAAGAAACAAAAAAATCGCTGTATGGTCACTTTTCAAAGAAGTGTGCCATACAGCGAATTTGTTTTATTCTAAAGAGGGGGGACAAATATTCTTCCTTTTATACTACTACCGTGATCGACTGTCATGCCCCCTCTACCTTTGTCTCGAATATTCGGGTTACTTCCCGCTTTTCACGCTACCGTTCTTTCCCAGTGTCAGTGTTGACACTTTCAGTGCCTTCTTCGCATGGTCGAAAAGAATGGCGGGATTGATTCTATGCCCTTTAAAATGTACCTCAAAATGGAGATGCTCCGTCGTGGCACGGCCTGTCCGTCCTGTCAGTCCGATCACCTGTCCGGCTTTCACCTTGTCGCCCACCTTCACCAAATTTTTCGACTGGTGGCTGTACAGCGTCTCAAAGCCGAAAGCATGACGGATCACGATACAATTGCCGTAACCATAGTGTGGTCCGGAGAGCGTCACCACTCCATCAAAGGCAGCAAGGATCTCATCGTTCGGCACGGTTTTAATATCCACACCCGAATGACGGCGACGGCCACCATAAGGACTGATCACGTGGCTCTCCGGCAGAGGATAAGCCCAGTGATCCTCCTCCAGCTCCGACAGATCGAGCTGGAACGTAGCATCGTCTTCGAAAGGATCATCTGTCACTTCCTCGGGATCGAGACTCGTCACATCATCTTCCTCCTCCTTCACGGAGACATCTACACTATTAGCCTGCTTACGAAAGACAACGACCTGCGGACGGAGTCGGTGACTCTTCACGCTGAGCAGCGTCGACGGATTGATCCAACGTCCATCCACCAGGATCGCCACCATGCAGAACGTGCGGCCGTCCTTGCCGCCTACAATAGCGATTGTCTGGCCGGCCTTCACACGGTCGCCCACTTTCACCAGATTCTGGGCATTATAGGCATAGACCGTCTCCAGGCCATTGTCGTGACGCACGACGATCACATTGCCATAGCCGGCTATGTTGCGTGAGAGACGCACGGTGCCTTGAAACATCGCCTTCACGGCATCTCCCTCTTTTGTCTCAATCTCAATGGCCTGGCTGCCGGCCAGCACGGCCTTGCCGACAGGCAAAGGAAAGCTATAGTCACGGTCCTTCAGACTGGAGAAGTCAATCTCAAAGGCATTGCTACGGGCAAAAAGGTTGGGAGTAGGGATTGAGATCTGCTGTTGTTCCGCAGGAGAGAATACGCGCCGTTGGGCATCAGCCACCATCGACACACATATACATAAAAAGAATAATAAATATCTGAAACTCCTCATAAGTGGTTATAGGTTTATTACGGCTCTGGCTGCTATATATGCGTGCCAGACCCCATTCGTCGCTGCCGACCGTCTTCGCCATAGCCGGCAGCTGTTCAAAGGATTTCTCAAACCGGCCTATTTCAAGATGATGGCAGTGTAGATACGACCGCTGTCCTGTCCGAGCCGTCGGGCAGAGAAATAGTCGGCCACGCTCTCCCACGTACAAATGCCGCTCTGCTGGATATTTGCCTTCAGCACACCGGCGTCCTCCAATTGCAACTCATTGCAGAGCGGAAGGTTGAGATGCCACTTATCGTGCATCTCGGCAATGCGGTCCATATCGTTGTTCAGCTGGCTGAACTGATCGTACAGTTCCTGCCCCACCTCAAAATGGCGGACTGAGATGGCAGGACCAATCACGGCCTTGATCTTTGCCGGATCGCTCTTGTAGCAACGGTGCATCTCCACGACCGCCTTATGGGCAATGCGGTTGAGCGTTCCGCGCCAACCGGCATGGACAGCGGCAGCGGCATGATGCTCCTCATCATAGAGCAATACGGGAACACAGTCGGCCGTCGACACACCGATACAGGCACCTGCCTGATCGGTCATCACACAGTCGGTGTTATCAAGCAGCATCGTCCGGATCTCTGCAGGAAGAGCGAAAAACTCATCAGCTATCATCCTGCTCTCGATGCCGTGCACCTGATGAGGCATCACGAGACGGTCAGTACTGATGCCCAGCTCCCGACAGAGCGCCTTCATATTGGCCTCCACGTGCTCTTCTGAATCACCGCAGTAGCGGTTGATATTCATCTCTCCATAGTTGCCTTCGCTCACGCCACCGTGGCGGGTAGTAGAGAAAGCCATGACGCCTTCTCCTAAATCGTATGTATGAAGTTGTGGTATTCTATCTGTTTGCATTTTTATAGTATTGAAAAAATATCGGGCGGGAAAATGGAAACATCCTTTCGAGTCAGTCTGAAGGCCTCGCCGGCCATGCAGAAAGCCACCTCCAAGGACACAGGGGACCGTCTTATGACCGCCTGCGGACGGATCCGAAGTAGAAATATAACAATGTCCGGAAACTGAAGAGGG
>ULVF01093141.1_pt1 | contig 23784 bp, 20 predicted proteins | sample 1959201 | NCBI WGS metagenome assembly ULVF01 (sample SAMEA4835779, study PRJEB28245) | human gut metagenome | biome: gut microbiome; material: fecal sample | place: Denmark | collected 2008 | reverse complement strand
GTTGCCCCTTCCGATATGATGGACGGCAGAATTGCCGCGATCCGTCAGTGTCTCGATGAGCACGGTCACGTCAATACACCGATCATGTCCTACGCCGTCAAATTTGCATCTGCCTATTACGGTCCATTCCGTGATGCCGCAGATTCTGCACCACAGTTTGGCAACCGCCGCACTTATCAGATGGACTTCCACAACCGCCGCGAAGCCATGAAGGAAGCTCTTGCCGATATTGATGAGGGTGCCGATATCATTATGGTCAAACCGGCAATGATCTACGGCGATCTGATCCGTGAGATCAAAGACCGGACAAATGTTCCGATGGCCGCCTACAGCGTCAGCGGCGAATATGCGATGATCAAGGGTGCCGCCAGTCTCGGACTGATCGACGAGGATGCGATCATCTGTGAAACTGCGATTGCGGCAAAGCGCGCAGGTGCCGATATATATCTTACCTATTTCGCGCAGGAACTCGCCGGCTTTATCAAGGACGGACGTTTATAAGTTCACAAATTTGCAACGCTACCTTCGCGGCAGACTGTCGGATAAGCATAATGCTCCCCAGCCTGCCTTTTTGTCGGGAACCTCTTCCTGCCCCGGAAGCCTTCTTGCCCCTTTGATCAAATACGCTTTCACCTTCTCTCCGTACAAATACGGATCATTTCCCTGCACAATTCCCCATTCCATCATAAGTGCCGCCGATCCGGTTACAAACGGTACGGCGATCGAGGTTCCGGTTCGTGCTGTATAGCCACCTCCCTGTGCCGCCGTCACAACACCAACTCCCGGTGCCACGAGCGTTGGTGCCTTCCGCCCATCTGCAGTATCTCCCCTTCCCGAAAAGGATGCCACCGCATCCCTTGCCACATCATACGCTCCCACCGCAATAATTCCGTCCGCCGTGGATGGAATCGTCAACGTTGTATCCGGCTCCGGCTCCGGAAATCCGGTGGAAAGCCCGATCCGCTCTGTGGACGGAAGCCATAGATCAACCACCCCTCCAACAATTTTTTCCGGGATCAGCCATAACCCCCAGATTCCTTCCGGCAGACTGCCTGCTGTATTCTCCGGCAGAATCCACTCCAGATATATCTCCTGCTTGATCTGCGCCGGCGTCGGCTCGCCATAATACACATAAACCGACGCATTCTGCAGTTCATATCTTCTGACTTCTCTTGTATCCTCCACAAGCACCCGGCTTCCATCCGGAGATTCCAGAAAGATTGAGAAGTCATCCGTATACTGTTTCCATAACTGCAGACTCAGGCTGCTCTCCCCCGGACCGATCACAAACTGTACCCGCTGCGGTTCGCTTGCAAGCTTCACTCTGGCATGATGTCTGGAATCCCCCTCATTGCCCGATGCAATAGATATAACATTTTTCCATACTCCGGCAAGCTGTGTGATATAGCCCTCAAACAAACTGTTCCCGTCATGCGCACCATTGTTGTTGCCATAGCTTAAATTTATGGCTGTCGGCATATCCGCCTTCTGCGCTTCCCGCACAATATAATCAAGTGCCTCCATCACCTCCGTGGTCCTGGAAAAGCCTTCCCCGCCCGATGCCAGCTTTACGAAAATGATCGGACTGTCCACCGCAATTCCCCGGTAACGCCGTCCTGCCGAACCGGAGCCGTTGCCCGCCGCCACACCAGCCACCGCAGTTCCGTGCGCCGAGCTGGTATCACCCGGAAGTCTGCCATATTCCTGCGACCCCTGTAAGGCTGCATTGATCTGCTCCCGGTTCCACTCCACACCATGCCGGTAGTGCTCCGGTGCTCTCTGATCCGTCCCTGCCTCCGGCTGGACGGTCTGATCCCACAGCTTTAAAATCCTTGTACTGCCGTCACTTCTTCGAAACGCCGGATGTGTCAGATCAATACCAGAATCCGCAATGCCGACGATCACACCATTTCCGGTAAGACCACTTCCCTGCACAGGTGCTCCTGACTCCACTCCGACATTTCCGTCAAATTGCTCCTCCTGTGCTTCCCTTCCCTGGACTAAATTAATACAGGAGGCACTTCTTCCTGCTTCCAGAGAGAAGTAAACCTCCTTTGGTTTCTCCATATATTGTATCTGCGGAATCGCCGCCAACGCCTCTAACTGCTCCTGCGGCACCCGCACGATCCCATACTGATGATATAACGGGATCACCTGCACTCCCGGAAGTTGCCGCTCCACCTCATACAGATCTCCATAATATCGAACGATCACCCGCCATGTTGCCGTCGCCTCATCAAAGCCCGTGTTCAATGTACTGCTCTGCTCCCGTTCACGCTCCGACAGATCCAGTGCAAACCGAAATTCCGAATCCAGTTTCTGATCATTTTCCATGATATGGTTTCCTACATCGAAGATATCGTCTATGTATTGTATGCAGTACTCCCCTGTGCGGTGAATCGTGATTCGCATTCTAACGAAGAATTACTATTTTTTCAAAAAAAGGGCAAAACCAGCGTTTTGCCCTCAAAATAATCCTTTGTAATACTACTCTACTGTTACACTCTTTGCCAGATTTCTCGGCTTATCAACATCCAGACCTCTTGCCACGGATACATAATATCCCAGAAGCTGCAGCGGAACAACCGCCAGACTTGCTGCGAAGTGAGGATCTGTCTTTGGAACATAAACAACAAAGTCCGCCGTATCCTCGATCGAATAATTGCCAAAATTCGTCAGGCCCATCAGAGAAGCTCCACGGCTCTTGCACTCTACCATGTTGCTGATCGTCTTTTCATACAGGGAATCCTGCGTCAGAGAACCGATCACAAGGATGCCATCCTCGATCAGACTGATCGTTCCATGCTTTAACTCTCCGGCAGCATATGCCTCAGAGTGAATATAACTGATCTCCTTGAGCTTTAAGCTTCCCTCCATACAGATCGCATAATCAATGCCACGACCCACAAAGAAAATATCCTTTGCATTTGCCTGCTTTGCCGCAAACCACTGGATGCGCTCCTTATCCTCAATGATCTTATCAATCTTCTCCGGAAGCGTCTGCATCTCTGCAATATAGCCCTGATACTGCTCCTCATTGATCGTACCGCGCACTCTCGCAAACTCAACCGAAAGCATATATCCTGCGATCAGCTGTGCACTGTATGCCTTTGTGGTAGCAACCGAGATCTCCGGTCCTGCCATCGTATAGAATACATTATCCGCCTCTCTTGCGATCGAAGAACCTACCACGTTTACGATACCAAGCGTCTTCACTCCCTGCTCCTTCGCCAGACGAAGACCGGCAAGGGTATCTGCCGTCTCACCGGACTGGCTCACCACGATCACAAGATCATCTTTATTCAGGATCGGGTTACGGTAACGGAACTCAGATGCCAGCTCCACGCGTACCGGAACTCTTGCCAGATCCTCCATCACATACTGTGTCACAACCCCCGTATGGTACGCAGAACCGCACGCAACAATATAAATCTGCGCAATACCCTTAATATCCTCCTCAGAAAGACCTACGTCAGACAGATCGATCCGACCATCCTTTAACTTCGAATTCATCGTGTCCATGATTGCCTTCGGCTGCTCATGGATCTCCTTCATCATGAAATGCTCATAGCCGCCCTTCTCGGCAGCCTCTGCATCCCATTTGATCTCAACCAGTTCCTTCTCGATCTCATCGCCGTCCAGATTGTAGAACGTTGCCTTCCCTGCTGCAAGACGTCCGATCTCCAGATTACCGATATAATAAACATTTCTTGTATAATTCAGGATTGCCGGTACATCCGAAGCCACATAGCAGTTGCCCTCAGACACACCGATGATCATCGGACTGTCCTTACGTGCCACATAGACCTCCTCCGGATACTCCGCAAACATCAAAGCCAGTGCATAAGAGCCACGGATACGAACCATTGCATGATTGATCGCATCCACCGGTGTATGCTCATACTTCTTATAGTAATAATCCACCAGCTTCACAGCCACCTCGGTATCGGTAGAAGAATAAAACTCATATCCCTTCTTCAAAAGCTTCACCTTTAACTCCTGATAATTCTCAATGATACCATTGTGGACGCCAACCACATTGCCATCATCGCTGATATGCGGATGTGCATTGAGCTCGGACGGCTCGCCATGTGTTGCCCATCTCGTATGACCAATACCACAGGTACCGGGCACTGCACGCCCCTCATCGGTCTTCTCGATCAGACCTTTCAGACGTCCCTTTGCCTTAACTACCTTAAACTTATCTGCACCATCCCGCACAGCAATGCCGGCAGAATCATAACCTCTGTACTCAAGCTTTGACAGACCGTCCAACAGGATCGGTGCTGCCTGTTTACTCCCGATATAACCTACAATACCACACATATTTTAATCTCCTCTTCTTAATCACAATCATCATAATATGTTCTGTTTTCCATTATATATGGGGTTCTGACCACATATATAACAATGATTTTACCATTGACACGGGAAAATAGCAAGTTGAAGGCAAGGTTTCCACTCATTCCGACCTTCCAAAGCCTTCGCCTCCATGCCACTTAATTTTTTTCATATTTTTCAATGATGCATTCATGTGCCTTTGTCATCTTATTATAATTGATCCCTACAAGCAAAATATTTCCTGTATACTGCGAAACGGAATCCGTATACTTTTTGTCGCGGATCTGCTGCAGAGCTGTCTTTGCATCTTTATTCCATTTCAGTTCTACAACGAGTGCCGGATAATCATTTTCATATTCCGGTTTCGGAAGAAACACAAAATCCGCAAATCCACGTCCTGTCGGAAGTTCGCGAACCGGCTTAAAATAATATTGCATCGCACTCAAATATGCAACAGAAAGCACACTGCTAAGAGAATTTTCATTATTATATTGAATCGCTGATACATATTCCGTATGAATCTTCTCAATCTCTCTGGCAACGGCTGTTTCATCCATATCCAGCGTCGCATTCAAAAGCTTTTCTGATTCCCTCTGAAATGCGATCAGCTCATTCCATTTTCTCCTCTTTGTTGCCCGGATCAGCTCCTGTCTGATCTCCTCATTGGGAACAAATGCTGTTTTAAATTTCTGTTCATAGCCAAGATATCCCAGATGAATCAAATAAGTAAGAACATCATCTTTGTTAACAAAGCTGGTCGTATCATTTTGAAAAGAAGTAACATCCACAACAACCTGATCTCCGGAAAGCATCTCAATCACAGCTCCCTTAAGACCATCAAAATCCATATTGATCAACGGAACGATCGATTCATAGGAAGCGGTTCCGGACCAATAACTTTGAAAATCCCCCTCCAGCATCAGATTGATCACCGCATTTGGATTGTACACATGATATTGACCAAGCTGATAACCATCATACCATCTTCTGACTTCTTCAAAATTCTGTCCGTATTGTTCACACAGGCTCTGAACCTCTGACTCCGTAAATCCAACAAAAGGTGCTATTGCACCGGCATTTAACATAGAATAATCTTTAAAATTATTTAACGCAGACTGCGTTTTTTCCTTCTTGATCGGCAAAATTCCTGTCAGATATGCCAATTGAATATATTTCGTCGGTTCCGTCCCTTTAAACATGCCGCGAAGAAAACTAATATAGTCCTCCTGCACCTTAAGATTCGCTGATTCATCACGAATCAACACATCCCATTCATCAATAATAACAATAAACTTTCTGCCCGTTGCCTGATTAATCTCCGATAACGCTTCCGGCAGCGATTCAATTCCGTCCGGTAACACATCACCATATATTTCTCTCAACTCCGCAATTGTCTTTTCCGAAATGTAAGAAACAACCCGCTCCGGTCCCCCCGCCGGCTCCATGCACCATTGAATGTCAAGATGAATGACATCATACCGGTTTAAATGCTTTTTAAAATCGGCAGACTTACTGATTGCCAGCCCGGAAAACATTTCTTCGGAATGACAACCTCTGCTGTAATAGGCTGTAAGCATATTTGCCGTAATCGATTTACCGAATCTCCGGGGTCTGCTGTTGCAGATATATCCCTGCAGCGTATTCATCACTTTATTGGTATATTCCAACAACCCCGTTTTATCTACATAAATTTCAGAATTCAGCGCCACCTGAAATGCCGAATTGTCCGGATTCACAAATATCCCCATACACTCACTCCCCTCGGAAATTGTATAAACTCTATCAAGTGTCTCGATTTTACCATTGACACGGGAAAATAGCAAGTTAGATTCCCATCTCATCCGATCCATTCAGTGAAACACATTGCCATCACTTTCTTTACTCATCCTTACGGCAAACGCCCCACCTCATCAAGCTTTACAATATCTAATATCGCCGATGCACTTTCCCAACAGTTTCCGTTGTAACGTACCTCTCTGTCCGAAATGCAGCGGGAAAGACGTTCTTTTAACGCTTCTATCGTGCTCACGCCAAATAACGGCATGATCTTTTCACAAAAACGTCCGGACTGCAGCTTCTTCCAGATTGAGTCATAATGATCCACATAAATATAGCAGATTGGAAACCATACATACGTCTGCAGTCCCAGTTCGCCCAGATCAAGTCCCCGAAATACCTGATAAAGGAACAGATCTGCCTCCGCAATCCGTTTCCCTGTAAACACCGGCAGATAATCCCGTTGTTCACAAAGATAATGCCCTGCCAAAGTATATTTGCGGCTAAGATCATCCGACAGCGTCGGCTTTATCACATCCTCCAGCATCTCCGAGCGGTAACGCAGCCTTTCATAGCTGAACGGCTTCACCCTGCTGTCATATGGAGACATACGCAGGAAATAAGTATGTACCAGCAGCTCATTCAGACTTTCATATGCTTCGATCTGCAGAAAAAATGCCGTTGTGCAGATAAATAATTCCCACAGATGCACACAGAAAATATCAAAACTTCTCCTGCCTCCCCCATTTATTTCAGAGGAAAATGTCTCTGCATTATTAAGGGTATTGTACATTTTCTCAAACGCATCTGCCAGAAATGTCCCAACATGCTCCGTCGTTGTGCTGATCCTCTTAACATAATCCAGAAACGCATCCCGGTATTCCTTCATCGCTCCAAAATCCCGCATATACTCTTCCGCTGTAACCTGCGGCCGGTAAAAGGATTTCAGCGCTTCCAGATAAACATCAATAAAATCCCGCTCTGTCACCGGATTCAACAGATTCTGCTTCACGCCCGCTGCCGCCTTTCCCGCTTTCTTCACAGAAAACAGCTCACTGGATTCCTCCTCATCCAGCCAGCCCGGTCTTGTTCCAAGCTCCGGCTTCCGGTAAGACGGCTTCTCATAAATATTTCTGACAAGCGCCTGATATTCCTCCGGATATCGTTCTCCCGACAGATCCCGGTACATCCGGCTTTTCAGATATGCCGGCATATACGGCTCCCCGTGTTCATCCCGCTCCATAATAACCGGCACAAACTTTTCCTGCGCTGCGTGTCCATATACCTCCGCCGATATGATCGTTGTTTCATCTCCGACGCCACCCTGCCGCCTGTCCGCCTTCGCCGCATAGCCGCTGTCACAGATGATCAAAACCTTGTCGATATCCGGATCCGTCACACACTGCTCCATAAAAGCATACTTGTCCTGTCCGTCTTTCAGATCCCATAGATCCAGTTTGACATCGATGCCGTCCTGACGCAGACTCTCCGCCAGCTCTCTGACACGCTGCTGAAACTCCGTCGATGTCCATGAATACGATATAAATACCCGTGGTGTTCTATCTAACATACTGCGTTCACTCCTCCCTGGTATGCGTAAATTCAAAAAGCCGCGTGGTATCCCAGATCGTGATCCCACACGGCTCCCAAATTCAACACTTTGGTTAAAGTATAGCATTACAAAAAGTGTATTGCAATGGTTGAAAATCGCAAAAAGTTTCCAAAATGGGAAACTATTTTGATTTTTCGCATATAATATGCTATATTAGGAAAAAGGAGGAATGAAGATATGGTTGAACGAAAAGAATACCTTGATCAGCTTTGGGCATGGAAGGATGAACAGCAGATTAAAGTAGTGACCGGAATTCGCCGCTGTGGAAAATCTGTACTTCTGGAACAGTATCAACAGAAACTATTAGCAGAAGGCGTTGCACCTGAGCAGATTATTTCCATTAATTTCGAAAATCTGGATTATGAACCACTAAAAGACTATATGGAATTATATCGTTATCTCAAAGAACGGCTGTGTACCGATAAGATGACCTATATCTTTCTGGATGAGGTTCAAGAAGTTCCATCGTTTGAAAAGGTCGTTGACAGCCTTTCCATCAAAGATCAGGTAGACATATATATCACCGGCTCGAATGCTTATATGTTGTCAAGTGAACTTGCAACATTGTTGTCGGGTCGTTATACGGAAATAAAGATGTTACCGTTTTCATTCCGTGAATACATTGCAGAGACCGGATTACCCAAAGAAGAAGCCTTTGCAGAATTCATGAAAACAGGGGGAATCCCATATGTAGCAGCGATGAACCGAACAGACGAGAAAGTAGATCAGTACCTGGAGGGAATCTACAACACAGTTATTGTAAAAGATATTGAGCAGCGACAGTTAAGAAAAGAAAAAGAAGGCAATACACGAAAAATCACAGATATCGCATTGTTAAAGAATATTGCACGATATTTAGCGAGCGTAATTGGCAGCCCCGTATCCATGAAAAGCATAACCAATTACCTGACCTCGTCCGGAAGAAAAATTTCACAAAACACCGTCAGCGATTATGTAGACGCTTTAAAAGAATCGTTTATATTTTATTCCGTAGAGCGCTTTGACATTGTCAGCAAACAGCTCCTGAAGATCAATAATAAGTTGTATATGGTAGATATGGGAATTCGAAATCACATTCTCCCAAGAAAGCGTTATGATCTTGGTTTTGCTATTGAAAATATAGTATTTCTCGAGCTTATGAGAAGAGGATACAAGATCAATATCGGAAAATATAGTACCACAGAAGTAGACTTCGTCGTACAAAAAGAAGGCGTACTGACCTACTATCAGATAACTGCAGATATGACAGCTGAAGAAACCTTCGAAAGAGAAATGAGACCACTGAGAAGCATCCCGGATAATTATGAGAAAGTTGTCCTGACTCTGGATCGCTTTTCACTTGGGAATTATGATGGAATAAAGGTTGTGAATGTGATTGACTGGTTGTTGGAATACTGAACTCAAAAATACTATCTCGTCTTCTCATTTTCTTCAGTACAGCTTTCTTTTCTTGCAGAGTGTTCTTCTGTTCCTCAAACACTTTCTAGATAGATTCAGTTTCGATGATAAGGTTTATGATCTAGAATTGTTTTTCCGTTATTTTAGATAGCTATTCATTGGGTTTGAGACAGTTTTTGCTGCTTTCCGTTCTAAATTTCGTTCTGAACATCGTTGATAGCCTATTTCCTTTTATAGCGATTTAAGTATAGCACTGTGAGGATGTGCACACAATTTCTAAAGTTGACTTATTCTATGATTGCCCTCCTATTAACTCCACTGCTTTTTTGTATACATTAACACCAATTTTACTTTCTACCAAACCACATATCAATCCAATTCTAAAGGCATCTTCTAAGTTTTCAAAAGCGTTTGTCGTATCAATGTTACCAATTTTAATTGTTTTCACATCTTAGCCGCTTTATCAGCGTTGCCATCTGTCCACCACAGTGAGGTATGTGATATTATTCGAGCGGCGTAGGGAGCTATCTGCTCTCAATATATCACAAGTCTGCAAATAAATCAGCCTTGTACATGCCTTTTTCTAACATTTTCTTGAAACTTTCCTTTACAACGTCCCCTCTACTCTTTGAACAACATAAGTATAAATCACTATGCTTTTCTTCCACCTATTTGTCTCAAATCTAATTCAGCTACTGCATGTCTACATATCCGCTCATTCTCTGGAGGAAGTTTCATATAGTCTCCAAAATAGTGTCTTAATATCTTATCATATTCTTTAAATGCCATTAATTTTTGACCCTCAAACTCTAAAAATGTATATTCTGAAAGCCATCGTTTTGGTAAAGTTTCCCTATTATAGTCATATGCCCCACATAAAGAAACATATTCTGTTGTATTACGATAGTTATATTTTATTTGATTATTTCGATACTTTCTTACCAAATCCGATTTAGATTCAAATGTAAGCCTTTCCAATATATCATAGATAAATTTTTTTACACCAGTTTTTCCAAAACAATAATTACTCTTGATCAATATTTTCTTTCGTAGGATATAATTTTTGTATCTTTGAATAGTTTTAAACAATTTGGACTGTGGCGCATTATCAACAGGGAAAATGTCAACGAATATGCCTGCAGGTGCATTCGAAGAACCAGTAAAACTTTCTTTCATAACTGTATTTTTCATCATTATCTTTGTAAACGGCTCACCAATAGAAGGTGTATGTTCATAGTCAGCTATATAAAACTCCTCTGAAAGTTCTTTCTCTGCTATATTTAGGAACCTTTTATATTCACTCCGTTCCATCATAAGATCTATATCATCGTCCCAAGGTATAAAACCATGATGTCGAACAGCTCCAATAAGGGTTCCTCCTATCATGGAATACTTAATGTTATTTCTAAGACATATTTGATTTATCTCATTCACTATTCTTAATTCTGCGCTTTTTATTATCTGAAGATCCTGTTCATTTAGTGTAATAGACATTTTTTCCCTCTTTTTCAGTTATAAATATATTGAACAACAGCTAAACTTTCTTAAGCTCGAAGCTTATCATAAGATTCAACCCGACTGAATTTCTCGCCAACAATTATTCAAAATTTTTTGTGATGGTTTTTCAACCACCGTATAAAGAACTATTGCCAATGCTATCACTAAAACGATTGCAATGATTACATACCATAAAGAATATTTACCAAACGTAACCATCATGTTATATTCTATTGCCATTCCAACATTTTGATGAATAAGATATAACGGATATGAAATGGCGCCTATCATATTTAAAGTTTTACTTTCTAGAAATTCCATTTTCTCTTTTATAGCTGCAATAATAATAGGAGTCACAAAAATTAAAATAATTACATATTTTATTCCAAGCATTATGCCGGAATATATTAATGCCAAAAATAGCATGGCTTTCCAAGATTTAGTGTTTTTATCAAAATTACGAATTGATGCCCCCATACATGCTATCCCAACATAACTTCCACCCAACACCTGTGTAATTACTAGACATTTAACTATTTTAGTCATTAAAAATGCTAATATCATCCATATTAAATAAGGAAACTCTTTATCTGAAATATTAAAGGCATTAAAAAAACCATTTATTATAATAATCGAAATCAAAGTTGTAATATACCAATGTGCTCCATCAACATAAGGGATTCCAATAAATCCATTCAAGAACAAGCAGTTTAATAAATAATCACTAACTCCACATGTACGACCAGGAAGTTGCAAAAAACGCAAGATTACCATTGTTAAAGTAATTGAAGCAAAATATGTTGGCCATAATCTCAATATTTTTTTTAAAATAGAGTATTTATTTCCTCTTGAGCTAACAGAATAATACGATGATATGAGTAAAAATATAGAAACTCCAAATTTTCCCCATTGATTAAGAAAATAAATTGATTTATCCAAATAAAGTTCTGAATATCTGCAAATCAAATGATAGAATACTATCATTAATACTGTTATTCCTCTTAATCCATCAACCTGCTGATTTCTGCTTTTCATCTACTTTCACCACCTATTCGGAACGTCTAAAGGTCAAACATTCTCTCTATAAAAACTTTTTTTTCTTTGCATGACAATCCTTTTGTGTTTACTATTCTTTCACTATTTTTTTTATAGTACTCATCAATTGTCCTGATTACTCTAGCAGGAACACCAGCAACAACTGTGTTGTCCGGAATATTATGTGTCACCACAGCTCCGGCACCAACTATGACATTCGAGCCAATCTCAACATTCGGCATAATAATTGAATTCCAACCTATATGAACATTATCGCCTACAACGATTTTTCCAAAGCAATCTGCATGTGTATTATACCCCAAATTTCTAATAACCCACATTCCTCCATCATGTGTGCAAAATTTAACACCTGTTGTAATACGCACATTATTTCCAATTGATATCAAGTAAGGTTCACTACCAAATATAACGTTAGGGTATATTTCACAATTTTCTCCTATGTTTACCTTTCCCCACTTTTTAGCAAGAACTGCACGTTTTTTAGTTGACACATGTGCATATACAAAATCTCTAATTTTCTTCTTTATCTTCATACAAATCTGTCACTTTCTATTTTGATGTAGTAATTTTATATAATTTTCTATGTAAGGTTTAAATTGCTTTCTTGTTCCTGGAATCAACATGATTAAAGCAAAATAAACTAAAACACATATGCCAATGGAAACAATAGACCATGCTATTCCAATGTGAATCCTTCTTAATAATATTGCAACACCTCCCATACATCCAGATGCTAGAAGTTCCCAAATAATATTTTTTAACATTTTTAAAGGGGATATATCAAGTGTACACTTTACAACAACCAAGTTTACAAAAATAAGCTCACAAGAAACCAGGCATCTTGCAATATAGAGTCCATCAAATCTATACTGTGCCCCAAAAAACATTGCTGGAATTAAAAAGGATAATTGAGATATTTGCACCATAACTGATATTTTAGGACGTCCCATCGCTCTGTAAGCTTCTGAGCAATAATTACTAAATAAAACTTTTGTCGCATTTACCAGTGCCCATAATCCGATGAAATTTGTAGCATCCCCCCACTGCCCCCCTAATAATATCTTAGTTATAAATCGTCTGTAGATACAAATTCCAATGCCCATTGGTAGTAACAGTAGTCCAACATTCCGTTGAAATTTAAAAAACAATTTATCAAATTCAATTTTATTACTCTGCGCTCTCGACAATGCTGAAAAGAGTACTGTTGTTGTCGATGCAGTAATCAAATTCATAATTTGATTAACTGTATTCATTGCTGTTTTATATACACCCAAATAATAGGAGGACAAAAATGCGCCAACAATAAATACATCCAAATAGCTTGTAAGCCAAATAGAAATAGCTTCCACTAATGACCAAATGCTAAACGAAAGCATTTGTTTTAGGATTTCAAAACTAAAATAAGGGCTTGGTTTCCATTTTGATCTGACCGTTAAAATAAAAGCATTAGACAAATTTCCGCATAGTGTTCCAATAATTAAGGCCCAGTAACTATGAGTTATCATCGCCAAAGGAACTGTAATGATTAAAGGAATTACAGCACCAACCATGCGCACATAAAATAACGTTTTAAAATCAAAATCTCTTCTATATAAAGCCATTTGAATACTGCTGAAAGATGTTAATGGTAATGACATACATGCAATTATAAGAACTTTTCCCATTCCTGGATTTCCAACAGCGTCAGCTAATGGATTACTAAATATAGAAATAAAGAGCCAAAAGAGCAATGATAAAACTAAATTTGTCCAAAAAGCAACATTCGTAGCTTTATTACGTTCTTCATTATTTTCAAATTCATGTTGCACAAGATATTTCTGGAAACCAGAATCCGTAAACATATCTGCAAAACTGAATACCATAGTTGCAGTTGCTACAACACCAAAGGCCTCTGGTGTCAACAACCTAGCAAGAATCATATTGGAAATTGGAGTAACGAGCTTTGCCGCAACTTCAGTAACAACAGACCATTTTGCAGCATTTCCTATTGTTTTATTATTCAATTCTTTTTCCCCTATCTAATACCTGCTGTTGATCTATAAAAATCCATGCCAAAAGAATAATCTCTTGAAGGAAAGCAATCGAATATGTTATCTGTCCATATTCAGCAACAGCCAGCATAATGAATATCGCTACTCCATATATAGGATAGTTACTCTCTTTCTTTAATTTAATTCCCTTAATTAGTGCAGATACATATATATAATAATAAGCAACTGTTCCCACAAGACCTAAATCAACAAGAAGTTCAACATAATTATTATGTGCGTAGACTCCCGCAGTGCCAACCCACGTGTCATATGTATTGCCTAATAAATATTTATAGCAATCCAATCCGTACCCAAACATTGGCTTTACTGAGAACCATTCCATTCCCCACTGAATAAGGTGTAATCTAAAACCAGTGCTTCCATCCGTAGCTAGTCCCAAAAAACCTGCAATCATTGTTTCAAATCTATATCCGACCAGAGAATATAAGAATCCGATTTTCATAATTGCAATATATACTAAAAATACTGCAAAAGCTGAGATTAAAAGATTCCCAATGACTTTTAGTGGATTTTTTGCCTTTAAAATATAGACAGCCACAAAAAAAACACCTAAAAAGATAAAAATCTTTTTTGAGGCCGTCAAAAGTGCAAACAAAACATTTACTATGAACATAAATCCAAATAAAATTTTATTCCGTCTCTGAATTTCCTGAATAAGGATATAACAAAAAATGGCCCCAATAGATGCAACATATGCTAATGTGTTAGCATTCTCAACACCATTTCCTCCTCGCTCAAATAGGTAAACTAACGGACCGTGCAATGCATATATTTTCAATCCATGCATAACTGCACCATATATAACCGCTTTCATAACCTCAACAATAAGTTGCTTATTCTTAACCAAAGATCTTACGAGTATAAGATCCACAATTAATATATACAGCTGGGTCGAAAGATTTGACAGAACATTGCTCGATGATACTGTCCATACAATTGAGAACGCACATATACAAAAAAAACTTGTCGCCCATTTTCCATATTGGGTAGGCAAGATTCCTATTTTCGTATTATTAAATGCTACTTCCATTATAAAGGCAGCAACAACAAGTAACCTACAAATCTTTACGCTACTAGTACCTGTACTCGCTGAAAACGCAATAATAAACGTGTATATAATTTCTGATGTCTCTAAAAATGATCGTTTATGTATACTATAATTAGTGTTCATTCATAAATACCTTCCTATGCCCGGTAAATGTTTTTGTTAACCATCTATTGCTTTTTTCCACTGTTTTGCAATTTTCTTACAATTCAGTTTGTCACGAATTTTCACGCCATTATTTGATAGTTCTTTTGCAAATTTGGGAGAAACTATGATTTTTTTGAAAGCTTCGTACATTGCCTTCGGATCGTCCACGGCCACCATTATACCATTTTTATTGTTCTCAATTACCATTCTTGCTCCCCCACAAGGACAATCCGTTACTACCGTTGGGATTCCTAAAGCCATGGCTTCGATCATAGAATTCGACAATCCCTCATAATTTGATGGAAGAGCAAATATAGTAGCTTTCATCACTTTTTGATGAACATCTTTACAGAATGGTTTTATGCTAATCACATTTACAAGACCTTTACTTACAATGTAATTCAGGAGATTCTCTCTTTCCGATCCTTCTCCATAAATATTCAATTCATAATCAGGATATTCTTCATAAAGCATTTCAAATGCATCTATAAGCATCCTCAAATTTTTCTGCGGTTCCAATCTACAAAATGTCACTATCTTCTTTTCTTTTTCACCACAGTACGGGTCAATAATGCTAGCACTAATGGGATTTAAAATTATCGTCGTTTTTTCTTGAATTTTATTAGGAAAATATGCTTTTGCTTCATCGGTTTGACACACAAGGCAATCCAACTTTTTGTATAATATATTTCTTGTACTATTAAGAATTTTTCTGTTTTTCAGCTGAGCCGGATCATTTCTTTCTGAGCCAATTATTCTTACGGGTAACCCGTAAGACGCTATAACTGAAAACATCGCATTGTAATGCGAAAAAGCAACTACAACATCAATTTTATGCTTTATTATCTCGTCTCTAATTATCTTTACTCTTTGAAGTTTTCCCAGTATTCCTGCGTTATAATTTTTATGTGGTGCCACAATTTCAACATTTTCATTGATATTATAAACTTGTTTCTCTTTTGTCATTGTAAGAATAAAAACTCTATAGTCTGCCTCAGATAATTCGTCAGTTAAAACAGAAACAACCCTTTCTGCCCCACCGTTTCCTAAAGACTGACATACAAACATTACCTTTTTCATTATAATCTTCCTTCATGTAAAACTCTAAATATCTTCTGACACAACTCTTCCAGCCTTAATTATAGAATTTTCAGATACTATAATTCCTCCAACTACTATAGCCCCAGTATAAATTACTGTTTTTCCCATAAACATTGGCATGCCTCTTTTGATACCATCTGAATCAAATCGCGATGGTTTTCCATTTCCTCCTCCAATAGTAACATGCTGATATACTGTAAGTGGTCCTTTTGAGATTACTGTTTTTCCTATTACAGTTCCTAATCCGTGTACCAAAACAAATCCACCTGCTAAATCTGCTCTATAATCAATATCAACATGAAACAGCATTCGATTAATATACCATAGTATTTTACTTATGATACTCAAATGCATTCTATAAAATAAATTAGCCAATCTAAAAAGACAAACCGAATGGAAGTTAGGATTCAGAAAAATCGTTGCTAATTTCTTTTCTAAACCTCCCGCCCCAACAAATGCTTTATAATCCTTATACAGTCTCACTTCATACTCCTTTTATCCATGTAAATATTTCTTAATACTGATGCTTCTTGTGTTATGTCGAATGCTTTGTTCTGTATAAAAGATTTCATGTTATCGTTTCTTTTAAAACCTGTATTCTCAATATATTTAATCTTCTCCACCCAAGCCATTTTACCACTTTTCAAGTCCAACTTAAACGTTCTTGGTGTGCATACAGCCTCATCCGTAATAACATCTGAAGCTAACACTGGAAGCCCATTTGCTTGTGCTTCAAGCATAACAAGCGGAAGACCCTCCCAACGTGATGGAAGCAAAAACAAATCCATCGCGTTATAGTATTCAACTGCATCACTACATCGTCCTATAAAGATAACGTAATCCTCTAATCCCAGGTGCTCCGTTTTCTTTTTTATTTCTGCCATCAGCGGACCATCACTCATTAGTAAGAGTCTGGTATTTTGATTTATTTTATGATACTCATAAAATAAATCAATGATAAATTCGTGATTTTTCTGTTCGATAAAACTCCCACTGTGACCGATAACATAACTATCCCCTAAATTCAACCTTTCTCTGTGCTGTTCTCGCAATTCTTTATTATACTGATACTTTTCCAAGTCAATTGCATTGTTTAGCACTGTAAAAGAAAAAGGTCCATAAAGCCACTTTCCTGATGCTTGTGAACAAGCCACTCTCCTGTCTGCCAAAAGGCACATTGGATATTTAAGGATCGAATTTATAACAGGATGACTACACACTGTATTATGGCAATGCACTATAGTCTTCTTTACCCTGTATACTTTTGTTATAAACGTTTCCAAAAACATTGTTCCACTATTGCCATGAATATGAACAACATCAAATTCTCTTGTTTTTAGCAATCGGCAGAGTTGAATTATATATTCCTTAAGATTATTATTTCTTTCCGGCACTACTTCGCACCTACCAATTTTGCTTATTCGTTCTAGTATTTTTCGATCCGTATTAGGAAAAACAGCAATGTGCAAATCAAGATTTTCTCTGTCCATATGTTCTAAATAATTTAGAATTACAGAGCTTATCCCCTCGTAGCCCATCCCAATTGTATTAATTACAAAAATATGTTTCATTAAGAATCCTCTCATACCGCTTGTATTATCATTTTCCAAATACCTCATCCAAAATTTTCTTTGTATCTTTTCCAAAAACCGGGCCATTATTCAACTGATGAGAATCTAATCCTCCATATCTTAAATTTGCTTCAATTAGTACTGGCTCATTCATTTCATCAATTGCAATATCCCATGATACCAATCGAAAATGTGGAATAAAAGGATGTAAAATCTTTACTTTTTCTATCACCTTATCAAAATTAGGAATTTGAATTTCATCAAACTTTACGTTTGATGTTGGATGAATCATAAACTTATCACCCTTTTGATTATACGCAATACCTTTTAATCTACCATCTTCACAAATTCCGCAATTTATTCCTCCACTGCACGCATTATCAACCTTTGAGTCCCCAATTCCCATCCTAAGAACATATGAGTAAATTTTAACACTACCATTCAAACTCAATAGCGAAAGGACTCGAATCGTATTGATACTACTCCCATTCAAACTTGCCAGCTCTTCACACTGAGATAACGGCTTTTGAACAATAACATCCCTTTTCCACTTCTTTACCACATTCCAAAAAGTGTCTTCCACTCCTCCCCCCGTACGATCTATGTATCTCACACCATCGCCACCACTAGAGTCTTCTGCTTCTTTACAAAATACTGCATCCTGTTTACTTAGAATCTCATTTACTTCTGCAACAGATATCGGCTGCATCTGTGCATCATAATAAATCCCATTCATTCTCTTGATGATAGTTTCTGGTTGCTTAATTACTGCCTTTGGAAACAATACATCATAAAGACATTTATTATCCATGATTGAACCCGCCAACCAGTCATTGTAAAATGTATCTATTTTTGTATAATATAGGTCGTCCGGGATATATTCCGGATAAAAATTTCCTGTTTTCTCTGTATAAAATTCGTGAAAACACTTACTAACACTTTTGGTATATTTAGAATACAATTCAACAACGCTTTTACTTTGTAGTTCGGTTAATTTATAAGAAGTCAACTTTTTACAGCCAACTACTGTATCATTTTTTCTTTTTATATTGCCTAATGCCTGATATAACTCAAACGCTTTATAAATATTACTCATAATCATTTTCCCTTGCTTACTTTATTCAATATTTCTTCTGTCTTGTTTCCGAACAACGGTCCGTGATGAAGTTGATGGAAATTCAAGCCACACCAGCTGAGATTCAATTCAATCATTACAGGTTCTTCATTTTCATCGACAGTAAAATCCCATGAAATCAATCCAAAGTATGGTAATTTCTTGTGTTGTTTTTTAATAACAGACAGAATTTTATCATAGCTAGGAATGTATCCTTTACTAAATTCAAATCCCTGCGGATGTTTATGATACACCTTACCTGATCCATCGTAGGCTACATCTGACAAGTGGCCACTTTCATCCACTCCACAGTTAATACCCCCCGAACATTCGTTATCTACACATGCATCCCCAACACCCATTCGGATAATTGTGCTAAGAATAGAAACCTCACCGTTCTCAAGCTTAGACATTACTCGAATTGTATTAATTGACTCTTTATGTAGTGCAGCCAATTGTGGATGCTGTTTCAACGGAAGTTGAATTATATAATCTTTACCATATTCTCCAAACAATTCTAAACATGCATTGTTATCATAATTTTTTGCCATAATAAACTTAATATTTTTGCCGCCACCTGAATCTCGCGTCGGTTTTATAATGACCCGATCCTGCTTTCGAAGCAAAGCACAAGCATCCTCTATTGAAATCACATTATAATTATCATCATAAAATATACCATTCATATTCAACAGTACTGTAATCGGCTGTTTAATTTCCGAGTATAATTTCTTGAACATTCCTTTGTCGACATAAGCAGGTTCCAGTGTCATATCATTGTAATAACGCTCAATCACATCATAGAAATAATTTTCTGGAATATACTTGATATCTTTAATACCATTTACTCCAGTATACCATCTATGAAATACTGTAGAAGGAAACTTCTCATACTTTTTCCAGAAATTTTTAATTTCCTTTTGATATTCGGTATCTATTGGGGGGATATTATTGTTTTCGCAATACTCTTTTGCCTGCTTTCTAAAATGAAATCTGGCAAAAACAGATACACTTTCATTATTCAGCCACTTCAAAAGTTTTTTCAATAATTCTTTCATATTTTTATATCTCCATAAGTAGCAAGTACCAATTAACTTCCTTGGTAATAAGACTAATAATTATTTCCAAAATTGGCGATATCAATGCCCAAATTGTCGCTTTCATATACTTTTCCTTACTTCTCTAAGCTTCCCTCTAGTTAGATGCTTCTATTTATAGAGTCCCAGTATGGGATTTTTAACTTTTGTCCAAACATCAAGTCAGTCTCATACTTTATGTCTGGGTCAAAGCCCGAATTAGGTGATAGTGTAATCTCTCCAAAATAAATTTTCCCCCTGATGTTGTACAAATCTATTCTTGCAAACAAAAAATCTTTCGACAATTTCTTTGCAATTTCGATCATCTTGTCCAGATTTTCAGGTTTTGGTATGTCTGTGTCTTGTAGGTTTTCATCACCTTTGTCTAACGGCTGAAATTTCCACTCCTGATCAAAGAACAAATACGATGCCCTATGAGTATTTTTGCTAAATCTATCTTTACACACTAAAATGACATCTGGTACACCATTAAAGCAATAGATCTTATAATCCATCGGAACTTTACCATTATCAGAAATAAATTCTTCACAGAGGATCATCGGTTTAATGTTTCGATATTGGTACTCCCGGCCAATATAAAAGAAATTACTTTTCAGTGATTTTTCAATCTTCCCTCTTGCTTCAAAGTGGTTCAATTTGTCTTTGTCCGTGCAAACCACCAATCCACCAGAATCATGGTTGCACTTCAAGACAAATTGCTTAGGGAGTGAGGAAAAATCAATATCCTTATATTCTTCCCAGCTGCCCAATAACGGAATCAAGTATTCCTCTCCTATTTTTTCTTTCACATAATCTCGTACCAGCAGCTTATCAGACACTATTGATTGTAGCGGAAATCTATAGTTTAATTTCATCCACTGTAGTTTTTCATTTAATGTTGTCGGATTTTCTGTATCTAGCTTTCTCCCAACTCTTAACCGATAATAAAGCTTAAGATAGCTTTTATCTGGCAGAAACCTTAGACTCCTTTTTACTAGAGTCATAATTTTTTCTCTGTTCATGTTCAAATTCCTTTTATATAGTCTTCAATACTGCTTATAATATTAGATGTATTTGATTCATAGCTGTTATAACTGGTTCGCTGTACTGTATCTAATGCAACATCTAATTTGCCAATATCTGGGCAGGAACAAATCAAATTAAGATCATCAAATTGCTTAATTAACTGAAGCTGATGGTCATCAACATGCTCACCATATTGTGCACGTCGAGGAACAGCAATTACTTTCTTGCCTTTTTTTACAGCTCCAATAATAGCTCCCGTGCCTCCATGTGTTATGACAATATCGGCTTTCTCCATTTCTTTGCTGAACTCATCTCTATCCAAAAACTTTTTATAGCTAAAGTTTTTCGGAAGATAGTCACTGTAGCCAATCTGTGCAAATACATATTCTGCATCAACTGTTCCTTTTTCACACAGTTCATCAACGGCTCTCAACAATCTATTAAATTGAAATTTCTGTGATCCAAGTGTTATAAAAATCTTATTTTCCATTTAATAGATTCCTCCTAAATATATGGCTTTAGAATAGAATTTCAGCATCGGCTTCCACTGGACATAAAACTGATCCGCAAACTTATAGAGCAGTTTTCCGGTTTCTGTCGGCGAAGTAACTTTTGCAAAAGACTCAATGTAAATCAGCTTTTTACCCATAAGTTTAGAAAGCAGACAAATCGGTATCATTGCAAGAACCCCTGTGCAAATGACCACATCAGGTTTTTCTTTTCTGTAAATACAGATAGACTTCCATGCATTTTGCATCATCCGCCAGATAAAATCTTTTTCTCGGCGATTGACCTGCTTCATATAGTATGTTTTTTCACCTTTTGCTTCTGCGCTATAATACGTCTTCTCGGTAATAACAAAACTATCATATTTTTCCATCAGTGGTTTTAACATCATGAGCTGCTCATAATGCCCACCAGATGATGCTGCAAAGCATATCTTTATTTTCTTCTTATCATCCATCTCTATATTTTTCTCGCTTAGTCGCGCTGGAAAATATCACGCGTGTATACTTTTTCTTTCACATCATCTAGGCAGTTGTCATAACGGTTTGCGATGATGGCCTGGCTCTGTTTCTTAAACTCATCCAAATTATTAACAACCTTGCTGCCAAAGAAAGTCTCTCCGTCTTTCAGGGTCGGCTCATAGATGATGACAGTTGCTCCCTTGGCCTTAATACGCTTCATGACACCCTGAATAGAACTCTGGCGGAAGTTGTCACTGTTGCTCTTCATAGTCAATCGGTAAACACCAACAACAACCTCTTTTTCCTTGCTCTCATCCCAACTATCGTTTGCTTCATACGCGCCAGCCATCTCCAGGACACGGTCAGAAATGAAATCTTTTCTTGTTCTGTTGCTCTCAACAATTGCCTCAATCAGATTTTCTGGCACATCAGCATAATTTGCCAGCAGCTGTTTGGTATCCTTAGGCAAACAGTAACCACCATATCCAAAGGATGGGTTATTGTAATGAGTGCCGATGCGAGGATCGAGGCAAACACCATTGATAATTTGCTGAGTGTTTAGCCCCTTCATCTCAGCGTAGGTATCCAGTTCATTAAAATAGCTGACACGCAATGCCAGATAAGTATTAGCGAACAATTTGACAGCCTCTGCTTCCGTAAATCCCATGAACAGGGTATCGACGTTCTCCTTAATAGCACCTTCCTGCAGGAGTTCTGCAAAAGTGTGTGCTGTCTTCACCAGACGAGCATTATCCACATCAGTGCCGACAATAATACGTGAAGGATAAAGGTTGTCGTACAGTGCTTTACTCTCTCTTAAAAATTCCGGGCTAAAAATGATGTTGTCACAGTGGAATTTTTCACGCACAGAGGCAGTATATCCAACCGGAATGGTGCTCTTGATAACCATGATGGCTTCTGGGTTATATTCAATTACCAGCTTAATGACAGCTTCCACAGCACTGGTGTCGAAGAAGTTCTTCTTGCTATCGTAATTTGTCGGTGCAGCGATAACTACAAAATCAGCATCACTGTATGCTTCCTTGGCATCCAGAGTTGCAAGCAAATCCAGCTCTTTCTCTGCCAGATACTTTTCTATGTATTCGTCCTGAATCGGAGACTTCTTATTGTTAATCAGTTCCACTTTCTCCGGAATAATGTCTACAGCAGTCACCTTGTGATGCTGACTAAGAAGTGTAGCAATGGACAAACCAACATAACCTGTACCTGCAACAGCAATCTTCAAATCCTTAAAATCTCTCATTTTGTCTTATTCCTCTAATTTCTCTTATTTATAAAAATCAGCGTACCACTCTGTAAATTTCCGCAGACCGGTTCTCAGATCGGTACTCGGTTTGTATCCAAAGTCACGCTCCAGCGCACTGGTATCTGCGTAGGTCACCGGCACATCACCCGGCTGCATTGGAACCAGCTCTTGATGAGCTCCAAAGTCATAATCTTCCGGCAACACCTTAGCTCGAACCAGTTCTTCAGAAAGAATTTGCACGAAATCTAACAGATTTTCCGGATTCTGATTACCGATGTTATAAACTGCATATGGCGGAACTGGTAAACCATCTTCACCATTCTTCTTATCTGGAGCTTTCTTCATAACTCGGACAACACCCTCAACAATGTCATCCACATAAGTAAAGTCACGCTTACAATTTCCATAGTTGAATATTTTAATGGATTCACCCTTCACAAGCTTATTAGTAAAACCAAAATATGCCATATCCGGACGTCCTGCGGGACCATATACAGTAAAGAATCGAAGACCAGTTGACGGAATATTATATAGTTTCGAATACGCGTGTGCCATCAACTCATTAGATTTCTTTGTTGCTGCATAAAGCGAAACTGGATTATCCACCTTATCACTGGTACTGTATGGAACCTTCTTATTGGAACCATACACAGAGGATGATGAGGCATATACTAGATGTTCAACCGGGTTATGCCGACAAGCTTCTAGGATATTAAAAAAACCAACTAGATTTGATTC
>ULVF01083102.1_pt1 | contig 23959 bp, 21 predicted proteins | sample 1959201 | NCBI WGS metagenome assembly ULVF01 (sample SAMEA4835779, study PRJEB28245) | human gut metagenome | biome: gut microbiome; material: fecal sample | place: Denmark | collected 2008 | reverse complement strand
ATCCCATCGCGCTGACGTCGGGCTTCACGCGTCCGTCGAACGAGGGTCCTACCGAGCTGAACCCGGCATTGACAGAGTCGGCCTTCAAGGCTGCTACGGTGAGGATGTCGGAGGCATCGCCGGGCACGTTGATGCGTTTCCACGAGCTGTCGCCCTCATTGCCGGCAGAGTTGACGAGGATCATTCCCTTTGAGGCCATGAGGGATGCCGTGCGGGAGATGAGCGCGGTCTTGCCGTCCTGCTCGCGGTAGGTGTGGTCCAGATCGCGGTCGTCGAAACGGGTGTAGCCGAGAGAAGAGTTCACTACATCGGCACCGATCGAGTCGGCATATTCGGCAGCCTGTGCCCAATAGTCTTCCTCTACGGGGAACTCCGTGCGTCCGTCCTCACTGCGCAGGAGGAAGAAGGAGGCATCGGGAGCAGTGCCCGTGAAGAGGCTGTCACGGTTCATAGCCATGGTACTCAGCACCATGGTGCCATGATCGAGGAGCTTGAACACGTCGGCATCATAGGGATAGGCGCAGTCGTGATGTCCGAGAATGCGGATATTGTCGAACAGGGGAATCTGGTTGGCGTTCATGAAACCGCCGTCGATGATGGCGATCAGCTTGCCCTGACCGCGGAAGCCTGCCTCGTGGAGCTTCTTGCCGTTGAGCATCAAGATCTGGTGCTCGGCATCGCCATAGCGGTCGGAGACAGGATAGAGGAGTGTCTGCTTGCCGTGGAAGACGGTATCGGGACGGACATCTGCACAAGAGTCGGGAGCGGTGAACACCAGACGGGCTGACTTCACGAAAGGTAAAGTCCTCAGCTGGTCGATGGTCTGTGCCTTCTCCTGCGGGATGCGGACCAGTACGGTGTTGTTCCACTTGCTGCTTCCCACCACTTCGAAGCTGTGGGCCTTCATCTCACTGAGGTAGCGGGCGGAGACAGGCAGGTCGGTGGAGTCGACGGTGAGGTGCTGGCGCTGACGACGCTCCAGTGCCCGTTGTGAAAGAAACTGCTCGGGATGGGACAGTGAGCCTGTCGTCCCCTGCTTGTCGGTGAGGTAGACGCGGTAGATCTGGAAGTGTCCGCCGGGATAGGCGAGACGGGCCTTATTGCCACGGGCTGCCATGGACGGGAGCAGGCTGCAAAGTAATAGGAGTGTTGTAAAGATGATCTTCTTCATAATTGTTTCGTGTGAAAGCTATTCTATTTCTTGTTTTGGTTGTATTACTGCAAAAGTAATAGTAAAAGGGCAAAGAGCCAAGCATGCGGCCGGAAAATTTGGCCGGATGGTAAGAGTAGACAGAAATGACAGATATTTTAAAAATACATTTGCGATTCTTAGATGGTGGGATATGGGACAGCTGCCGTGGCTACGTTCGGCTTGCCGGATGAGGTTCTTTAAGGACCAACAAGGAATGACGGGTATCTTGTATGTCCCTGACGGTAGTATGCCGCCGGTACGGAGATCCTTATTTCTGATAGGCTTCAAGGGCCTTCTCCACTGATCCGTACATCAGCAGGATACGCCGTGCGTGGTCGTAGTCCAGTCCGAGGGAGTCGACGATCATGCGTGTGCCCCGGTCGACGAGCTTCTCGTTGGTGAGCTGCATGTTCACCATCCTGTTGCCTTTGACACGTCCGAGCTTGATCATCACAGTGGTGGAGATCATATTGAGGATCATTTTCTGTCCGGTACCCGATTTCATGCGTGATGATCCTGTGACGAACTCAGGACCAACGATCATCTCCATGGGGCAGTCGCATACGGCGGCCATGGGTGTGTCGGGGTTGGAGGTGATGCAGCCCGTGAGGATGTCGTGTTCCCGGCAGGCTTTCAAGGCTCCTATGACATAGGGTGTGGTGCCTGAGGCGGCGATGCCGACGATGCTGTCCTGCGGACAGATATGATGTTCGAGCAGCTCCTGCCATCCCCGTTCGGCATCGTCTTCCGCATGCTCTACGGCGTTGCGCAGGGCCTTGTCTCCTCCGGCAATGAGGCCGATGACGAGGGTGGGCGGTACGCCAAAGGTCGGCGGGAGCTCGGACGCGTCGAGCACGCCGAGGCGTCCGCTTGTACCTGCCCCTATATAGAAGAGGCGTCCACCCCGCTTCATGCGCGGGATGAGACGCTCTACGAATGTTTCAATCTGAGGCAATGCCCTCTCTACAGCGTCGGCGACGAGATGATCCTCATGGTTGATGTCATGCAGCAGTTCGCCGACAGCTTTCTCTTCGAGATGATTGTAGGGTGACGGTTGCTCTGTGATCTTTTTGAACATAGGCTATTTGTGAAAATCAATCAACCCCTCCATGGGAGCCTTGATGATGGTGCCGAGACGCATGCCGTGATTGCGGAGCGCCTCTTCGAGAGGCTCGCGGTTGAAGAACGCCAGACTGCCGATGAAGTGAATGGGCTCGGTACGGCAGGTAGCGTAATTGGAGAGGATGCGGCCGGCAAACTCGTCGAAGTGGTCGACCACCATCTGGCGTACTTGCCTGTCGTTGAGATGCTCGTCGATGAAGGGGACAAAGGAGGCGAGGTACTGGTTGGGCAGCTTCTGGTGGTATACACGGTCGAGCACATCGCCCTGTGTGAGGTGGTAGCGCTGCTGCCATGCCTCTGTGACCTCCTTGCTGAGATGTCCGCGGAGCACCTCACGCAGGAACGTCGCTCCGAGACGTGCTCCGCCACCTTCGTCGCCGAGGATGAAGCCGAGGGTCGGCACATTGTGGGTGATCGACGTGCCATCGTACTCACAGGAGTTGCTGCCTGTACCGAGGATGCAGGCTATGCCCGGCCGGTGGCCGCAGAGCGCGCGGGCAGCGGCCAACAGGTCGCTGGCCACCTCGCAACGGCCATTGACCGTGATGCAGCTCTTCAGCACCCGTTCCACAACGGGCTGCTTCTCAGGCGTACAGCCTGCTCCGTAGAAGAAGACATGGTCTACGGCGGGCTTGCCGGTGCTTCCGGCATCTTGTCCGGTAAGGGTCTTGAGCTCGGATACGAGATCCTCCCGTACAGCCTGTGCCATCTCTTCCTCGGTCAGGAAGAAAGGATTAGCACCACCCGTCTTGATGGTTTTCAGCGTCTTGCCGCCGTCGAGGACGGCCCAGTCGGTTTTCGTGGAACCGCTATCTGCTATTAGTATCATAGTCGTATTGTGTGATTCAATATTTTGTTTTTGGGAAGGCCATTGGCTTGCTTCCTCTTTTTATATCTATTTCCGGACTGATTACCGGTAGCAGTCAGTGTTTATTTCTTTCCGTAGTCTGCGTCGACATGTTTCTGTGCGAGTCGAGTGACGACGAGCGTGGCCAGGCAGCATACCATCACGATGATGAAGAAGCCTTCATAGCCGACGGCTTCCTGGAGATAGCCGGCCACCATGCCGGGCAGCATCATGCTCAGGGCCATGAATCCGGTGCAGATGGCATAATGGGCGGTGGTGAACTCGCCTTCGGAGAAATACATCATATAGAGCATGTAGGCCGTGAAGCCGAAGCCGTAGCCGAATTGCTCGATGGCCACGCAGACGGCTATCGTCACCAGGGAGGAGGGCAGGAAGATGCTGAGATAGAGTACGGTAAGGCAGGGAAGCGTCATGCAGGCCGCCATGGGCCACAGGCTCTTGCGCAGTCCCCAGCGTGAGGCGGCGATGCCTCCGAGGATGCCGCCCACCGTGAGGGCGATGACTCCGATAGTGCCGTAGACCAGTCCTACTTCCTCAGTAGCCAGTCCGAGTCCTCCCTTGGAGATCGGGTCGAGCAGGAAGGGATTGATCATCTTGATCAGAAAAGCTTCGGGCAACCGATAGAGCAGCATGAAGACGATGGCCAACCAGGCACCCGGCTTGGCGAAGAAGGTGATGAAGGTGCGTCCGAACTCCCGAAGGATGCGGGAGGCATCGGAGCTGCCGGTCGTCGGGACAGCTGTCTCCTTGGCGTCAGTGCCGGCTGTCCTCTCTGCGTCAGAGCTGATCCGCGGCAGGGCAAAGTAGTGCCAAAGGGTGACGAGGCAGAAGATGGCGGCCGCGAGCGCCACGGTGATCTGCCAGGCCGTGGGTATGTCTCCGCTGCTTTTCTCGAGTAAGCCGGCGATGAAGACGAGCAGTCCCTGGCAGAATACGGACGAGATGCGGTAGGCCGTCGAGCGTATGCCGACGAAGAAGCTCTGCTGCTCCTTGTCGTTGGCGAGCATATAGAATCCGTCGGCCGCGATGTCATGGGTGGCCGATGCGAACGCCGTGAGGACGAAGAAGATGAGGGTGAGCGTGAACATGGACACCGGCACCTGCTTCTCAGCGATCAGCGTCGTAGCGGGATGAGGGATGGAGAGCGTCAGCAGGATGAAGGCGGCGCTCATCAGAATCTGCATGGCTACGATCCACCAGCGCTTTGTACGGACGATGTCGACGAAAGGACTCCAGAACGGCTTGATCATCCACGGGAGATAGATCAGCGAGGTGAATAGGGCCATCTCACCATTGGGCACGCCCATTCGCGTGAACATCGTTACAGAGATATTGTTCACCATGAAATAGGGGATGCCCTCGGCAAAATAGAGTGAGGGTACCCACCACCAGGGAGATCGGGAAGATGTTAATCCGTTCATGTCGTCTATATTATAAAGGTATAAGAATATTGGGGAGTCAAGATCATTTGCCGGCGTTCTGACGGATACGTGCCTGTAGCTCCCATGTGCGGATGCGGTCCTTGTAGGTGTTGTACCGGTTGGCCTTCTCTACGGTCAGGTCGCCGTCGGAGTTGTCGTCCCAACGCTGGCAGTTGTAGAGCACGTCGTAGATGCGGCCTATCTGGTAGCGGCGTGAGATGGCCAGGCCGAGGGCATAGTCCTCACCATAGCATACATTGGGAAGCACGATGTCGCGTACGACAGGTGAGAAGAAGGCACGCGGGGCACCAAGTCCGTTGATGCGGAGGGCATTGTTGCGACCATTCTCAGGTGTCCATTCGCGGTGGTCGATCTTGCCGGGAGGCAGGATGTTGCCGTTGATGTCAGTCAGCTGGTAGGCACCGATGATCATCGGAGTCTGCTGAGCCATGAAAGCGTCGTAGAAATTCTGAAGGGTGTCTTCGCCGGAATAGATGTCGTCGGAGTCGAGCTGTACGATGAAACGGCCGCATGAGGCATGGTGCGCACAGGCGTTCCATGATCCGCCTACGCCGAGATCATTGCGTGTGGGGACGATATGGACGATACGGGGATCGCGGGCGGCCATCTCCTCGACAGCCTCGGTCGTGCCGTCGGTGGAGTGACACTCGGGACCGTTCTCCACGACAAAGATGTTGTATTTGAAGGTGGTCTGCTGCCGTTGGGCGCTCTCCACGGCATCGCGGATGGTACGGATGCGGTTGCGTACAGGAATCATCACGCTCACCTCTACCGGGAACGAGCCGGCCTTCACGTCCACCTGCTCGAACTCGGGCTTCAGATAGCCGCCGATCAGCTTCAGATGATGGGTGCAAGCCTGTTCCATCTCTATCTGGGAGGCACGGTTGCGGGGATCAACATAGTCGAAAAGCTTCTCGCCCGACTTACGGGTGTCAAGTTCCACTTCCGAATACAACGGCTCGGGGATATGCTCCAGACGTCCTGCCCTTGAGATGGCCAGACGCAGGGCGTACCATCCGGCGGCCTGGTAGTCAGTTCCCTGCAGGTCGCGGGCTGCCTGTTTCAAGACTTCGGTACGGATCATCACCAGTGAACCGAAATCGAAGTCATCGCGTAGCGATCCTTGTTGGTAGTCGATCACGGGAGCATCTTTTCTGAGGCCCTCGGCGGTAGTGTTATAGTGGTCAGAGTAGAGCATGGCGGCATCGCCCGTCTCTGCCACCTGCAGCCAGCGCTCTGTGGAGAGATAGCCCATCTGCAAAGCCTGTTCCTTGAAGTAGATCATCGTATAGGGAGCCTGGGCCTGTCCGGCGATGGCAATCATCGTCTGTGAGGCTTTCACAGGTCCGTCAGGGAAGTCGAGTACACGTGCGACGCCGCTCTGGCTTGCGATGCTTTTCAGTGTGGCCTGCTTGTTATTGTCGTCTGTCTTAGGCAGGAAAATGTCGATCATTGGTTTCATATTTTAGAGTATTTTATTGCAAAAGTAGTAAATAATCAAAAGGAAGCAAAAGAAAAGAAATAAAAAAAGAAGCCGCATCCTCAAGATGCGGCTTCTGATAAGGGTTATCTGCGCTGGCAGTCTTTGCCAGTCGGGCCGGTTCGATCGTCTTTCTTTGTCCGGTTGCCCTTCTGCTTGAGGATGATGTCGCGCAGCTGGCAGTCGGTAGATTGGCAGTCGGCACAATGGCCGTGATATTTTCTGTTACGCCGTATTTTTCTGCGGAGTATCCAGAAGGCAACGACGATAATGGCTGCCAATAGAAGGAAGCTGATCGCATTCATGGTGTCTTATCCGATGACCATGGTCGCGATGCCGTAGACGAGCAGGGCGACAAGATAGGCGATGACCGTCTGCCATACGACCATGCCGATGGCGAAGGCTGTTCCCATCTCACGTTTCACTGTGGCGATGGAGGCCACACAGGGCGAATAGAGCAGGGAGAAGACGAGGAGCGAGAGGGCGGCGGTCGTTGTGAGGACGCCCTTCACGGCTATCGGACCGCCCGCGAGGACGGTCAGCGTGGCTACTACACCCTCCTTGGCCATGAATCCGGCGATGAGGCTTGAGACGATCTCCCATGAGCCGAAGCCTACGGGACGGAAGAGCGGTGCCACCCATCCTGCCACCGTGGCGAGGATGGACTGTGACGAGTCGGCCACCATGTTCAGGCTCCAGTCGAACGACTGCAGGAACCAGATGATGATGGTGGCGAAGAAGATGACACTGAAGGCACGCTGTATGAAGTCCTTGGTCTTGTCCCAGATAAGACGTCCGACAGACATCGCGCTCGGCATCCGGTAGTTGGGCAGCTCGAGGACAAAGGGCACCGGCTGGCCTTTGAAGATCGTCTTCTTCGTGATCAGAGCGACGATGATGCCGACAATGATGCCGCCGAGATAAAGCGCGGTCATCATCAGACCACGATAGTGGGCGAAGAAGGCAGTGACAAAGAAGCCGTAGATCGGCAGCTTGGCTGAGCAGCTCATGAAGGGTGTGAGCAGGACGGTCATTCGCCGGTCGCGCTCGGAAGGCAGCGTGCGTGCGGCCATGATGCTCGGCACGGAGCAGCCGAAGCCTATGAGCAACGGAACGATGGAACGTCCGGAGAGGCCCAGCCTACGCATGCTCTTGTCCATGAAGAAGGCTATGCGTGCCATATAGCCGCTGTCTTCCAACATGGAGAGGAAGAAGAAGAGGATGACGATGAGGGGCAGGAACGATACCACTGTGCCTACACCGGTATAGATGCCGTCGATGACCAGCGAATGGATTACGCTGTTGACATGCCAGTCGGTGAGAGCCTGATCGCTGACGGCGGTGAACCAGTCGACTCCTTCCTGGATGAGATCCTGCAATGTGCCTCCGACAACATCGAAAGTGAGCCAGAAGATGAGGATCATAATAATCAGGAAGGTAGGGATGGCGGTCCACTTGCCTGTGAGCACACGGTCGATGGCGCGGCTGCGTGCATGCTCTTTGCTCTCCCGGGGCTTTACGACCGTGTCGGAGCAGGCTTTGAGGATGAAGCTGTAGCGCATGTCAGCAATGGCGGCAGCAGGGTCGAGGCCCCGTTCTTCCTCCATCTGCTTGCGGATGTGATAGACCATGGATTTCTCATTGTCTTCCAGCTGGAGCCTTTCCATCACCAGAGAGTCGCCTTCGAGGAGCTTCGTAGCGGCAAAGCGGCGGGGGATGCCGACACGGGCGGCGTGATCCTCGATGAGATGGCTGATGGCGTGGATGGCACGGTGGACAGCGCCGCCGTGATCGTCGGGCGAGCAGAAGTCCTGGATGGCGGGTCCCTCGTCATATCGTGCCACATGGAGAGCATGGTCGACGAGCTCGGCCACACCTTCATTGTGTAAGGCGGAGATGGGTACGACAGGGACGCCCAGGCGCTGCTCAAGGATGTTGACGAGGATCGTGCCTCCATTGTTCTTCACCTCGTCCATCATGTTGAGCGCCACAACGATCGGCAGACCCAGCTCGATGAGCTGCATGGTCAGATAGAGGTTGCGCTCGATGTTGGTGGCATCGAGAATATTGATGATGCCTGTGGGATGCTCGTTGAGGATGAAGTCACGGCTGACGATCTCTTCGGCGGTATAGGGAGACAGGGAGTAGATGCCCGGCAAGTCGACGACCCGTGCATCGGGATGTCCCTTGATCGTGCCTTCCTTGCGGTCGATGGTCACGCCGGGAAAGTTGCCGACATGCTGGTTCATGCCGGTGAGCTGGTTGAAAAGCATCGTCTTGCCACAGTTCTGATTACCCACAAGGGCGAACGTGAGTTCGCGGGGCACTGATTGGGGCTTGTCGTTGTCCTCACCCGGGGCGAGCTTGTGTCCGTGACGGAAGGACTCTCCTTTGCGGTGGGGCTCGCCGTAGCGGGGATGCTCATGGCCTGAATGCTCATAGGCGTAAAACGCGTCGTGAGTATCGGTAGCTGTAGTGGCTCCATTCTTGTTGTCAGACGGCTTCACCTCTATCTCATTGGCATCTGCCAGTCGGAGTGTCAGCTCATAGCCGTGCAACCGCAATTCCATGGGGTCGCCCATCGGCGCCAGCTTTACGACGGTGATCTCTGTTCCTGGGATGACTCCCATGTCGAGAATATGCTGACGCAGTGCGCCGTCGCCTCCTACAGAGAGGACGGTGGCCGTCTGTCCTATTTTTACTTCTTTCAGTGTCATGGTCTTGTTCTTATATTTTCGTCTTATGACTTCTTGGGAAATGGATTGCATATCCGGAAAGTCATCGGCCGTGTTTTTTCACATATTATTATAGACAGCTTTGTCATCCATTACCATTCATCTCTTGGCCGTCTTGTTGCAGTTGGGACAGATGCCGTGGATGATATAGTTGGCGGAGGTAGGCCGATAGCCTTCGGGCAAGTCGATCGTCGGGAGAGCCAGGTCGGTGAGGCAGAAGGTGCGGTGGCACTGTTCACAATAGAAATGTACATGGGAGTCGTCACATTGCTCGTGACAGGTGCTGCGGCAGAGCTCATAGCGCACGCCACCCTCTTCACCATCGATGACGTGGACGATATGATGATCGCGGAAGAGAGATAATGCACGGAAAATACCACTCTTGTCGATAGATAGGATCTTCTCTTCCAACTCACGCATTGTCAACGGACGGTCGCTTTCCGCGAGTGCCTTTACTACCACAATACGGTTGGCCGTCGGCTTCACGTTGTGATGAAGCAAATAATCTGTTGTCTCCTTCTCGTTCACTTGCTTTTTCTTTATGACTGTTTGTATAGTGCAAAGTTACGCATTTTACCTGAAACGTGTTCCATCACTCCCTTTTTAATTATGTGTTCATAGCACAAAATACCTACTTATAGTGAGTGGACAAATAGGAATGAGGGTATGAGCCATATAAGAATGCGGTTCCCATCCAAAGGAATAACTATTGGTCAACGACTTACAGAGTTCTTAACACTTGTCTTAAAAATATTTGTGTGCGAACACAAACTTTTGATATAGGTCAAGAATAACGTGTTTTTTGAGCAAAAAAGGGCTCTTGCTATTGTGGAGTATAGAAAACGTCGTATCTTTGCATCGTCAAACAGAGAAATCAAGATCTCAAGTGAGAGAATACTTCTCTAAGTTAGACACGAGACACATAAAGAAGATAATTAGTAGATTGTTTCATATAGGTTTTTAGTTTTTAGGTTTAAGATTAGTTTTAGGTTTTTCATTTAGGTATTTTATTTTCTTAGGCGTAAGAAAGATAGATATCAGGTAACGCAAATCCCTGTCACCGTTGAGGTGATGGGGATTGTGCGTTTATATAGGTCTGGTTGGTCGAACGGCAAGGCAGAAGATGGCTTTTCCTGATGGAGAAGAGACAGTCCGTTCCTCTCCACCTGTTTTCCTTTATGAGAATTTTATGTTAGGGGCTTATTGCATCACGGAAATAGGCTGTTCTCTCTTTATCATATCATATTATTTTTACATATAATTCTTGTTGTAAGGAAGCTAGAAGTGGGAAAACCTGCTGTATGGAACTAAATAGGATATATCGGTTCAAAGAGTAACATAAAGAGTATTTTGGACGGAGAAAATGAATGAAAATAGGAAAAACGCATAGTTGGATTCGTATTCTGGTCTGTCCTTTTTAAGCAAGATTGGGAAGTCGCTCGAATTGCATTATATCGTTAGAATGATAGGAAAGAAAAGTAAAAATCATTTGTTAATCTCGGGAATTTCTTCTTAAATAGTGTTCATAAACAGATAGTTACGCGGCTTCAAGGTATAAAAGTCTTAACAAAATTCGTTGATTAGAGATTTATTTTGTACCTTTGCAGGCGACAAAAAGGAAAAGGGCAGGCTTCGTCTCTCGTATTGACGAAGGTTGCCGCCTGTTTTTTTTAACGGAGCTGAGGCAGATGGAGTAGGTTGCTCTCTTGTAGCCCATCGCCGCCGATCCAACACCCCTGAAGTGAAGATCTGTATCTTTTTGCTTTGTGATCCAGGCTCCATAAACACTATGTTATGAAGAAGAGATTAAGAAAGATTGTTTTACTATTTGTTGCTACATTATTGACACTTCCTGTTTGTGCGGCTGTGAATGATACCACTTCGATGGAAGAAACAGAGAGTACAGACACGGTGGAGGAAGTGAATGGCGAGATGGATTGGGAACCTGTAATGAACGCAATCATTCAGGTAGAGAGTGAGGGAAATCCCAACGCCCGTCATGGTTCATCTGTCGGCGCAATGCAGATCACTCCGATCTTGGTGGCAGAATGTAACAACATCCTAAAGGCTAGAAAGAGCAGGAAGCGCTATAAGTTGCGTGACCGTCTGAGCGTTCAGAAATCCAAAGAGATGTTTCTTCTTTTCCAGTCTAAGTACAATCCGCTCAACAGTATTGAGCGTGCCATTCGATCGTGGAATGGCGGTATTCATTACGGTATCAAGCAGACACAGCGATACTATGAGAAAGTGATGAAGGTTTTGCATTAAGCATATTTCTCATATTTGCAGAAAAGTCCGGTCGACATAATATAAATTTATGTGTCGACCGGATTTTTTTTATTTCCTGTTAGTTCACAACACGACAATTGTGTACCTTTGCAGATATATAAATATTATGTCGTGGTCTGTTTTATCCCCAACTGATCATTGAAGGTCTGATGAATTTCGGACTATTGTCGGTAGTTGGTCTGCTCCTTTGCCAAAGGCGTAGTGGCTGCGTCGGGGCAAAGTGACAGGCGGGATACTCGGCAATAGGACGAAAAACGTCGGAAAACCCGATAAAATAAATATTTGCGGTCTACTGACGATCCGGGAATATAGACGACAAATCTGACTACTATGCGACTCAATCATTACAAAGATCTTCTGAAGTTAGGCTTTCCGATTATTATCGGACAGTTGGGAACGATAATATTAGGTTTTGTCGACACGCTGATGATCGGGCACCATACGATGCCGGAGCTGGCTGCGGCTTCTTTTGTCAATGCTCTTTTCTCTTTGATTTTTGTCATCTCTTTGGGTTTTACCAATGGTCTGACACCTATCATTGGCGGGCATTATGGCCGGGGAGAGTCAGCCTCGATAGCGTTGGTATTGAAAAATGCCATTGCTGTGTGCGGATTGTTGGCGGCTGTGCTGTTCTCTGTAATGACGGTAGTCTATTTCAGTCTGGGACATCTTGGCCAGCCGGAGAGTCTGTTGCCCTTGATGCGTCCTTATTTCCTCATTCAGCTGGTCAGTCTTCCCTTTGTGGTGGCGTTCAATATGATGAAGCAGTTTTCCGATGGCATGCTCCGCACGCAGACGGGCATGTGGATTGTCCTTGCAGGCAACCTGTTGAACATCTTGGGCAACTGGCTTCTGATCTATGGGCATTGGGGCTTGCCTGAGCTGGGCTTGACCGGTGCCGGACTTTCCACCTTGTTCTCACGTGTGCTGATGGCATTGTTCTTTATGGGTGTGCTCGGTTGGAGTAGTCATTATAAGGAGGTGCGCAGCCATCTCAGGGCTGTGCGAGTGGAGCGTAAGGAGATGCGTCGCATCACGGTGCTGGGCATCCCTCTGGCACTGCAGATAGGCATGGAGACCTCAGCCTTTCAGCTCAGCAGTATCATTGTCGGTTGGATTGGTGTGTCGGCCCTGGCGGCCAATCAGATTGTGATGGTGGCCAGTCAGTTCTGCTATTTTATCTCATTGGGTATGGCGGTAGCGGTGTCGATCCGTGTCAGCCTTTATTATGGACAAGGCGATTATCAAGGTGTACGTGCCAACGTGCGCGCCGGTCTGGTGCTGGTCTTTATACTACTGGCCATTACAGGTAGTGTGGTATGGACGGTAAGATGGAAATTGGGCGGGTGGTTTACCACAGGCGGGGATGTGACCCGGCTGGTAGCACTCACGGTCATCCCCTTACTGGTCTATCAGGTGAGTGATGGCGTTCAGAACACGTTTGCCAATACGTTGCGTGGCCTGTCACATGTCAAGGTGTTGGTGCCGGTGGCCTTCCTGGCCTATTTTGTCGTGACACTTCCATTGTGTTATGTCTTTGGCATCACGCTGGGTGGAGGACTGGTCGGTATATGGTGGGCTTTCTTCTTTGGTCTGAGCATTGCCGCCGTTCTCTTTGTCAGGGAATATCTGAAAGTGATGAAAAGAGTGGGACAGGGGCTTAAATCTGAGAGCCCGGAGTAATAGAAATGAAAAGGATCTCATGAAGGCCACGACGGCGGGCCTTCATGAGATGAGCAACTTATACATTAAAATAATCTTCCAGTGCGGTACGTGCCGATCCGTCGGTGTTGGGTAAGTCGTTAATGATCTTTCCATGCTCGAGAAGGGCTATGCGCGTGGAGATGTCGATGGTGTGCTGTAGGTTATGGCTGGAGATGAGGATCGTGGCTCCTGTCTCCGCATGATATTGTGTGAGGATGCGTTTCAGCAGATTCTGAGAGGACGGATCGAGAAAGTTGAACGGCTCGTCGAGGATCAGCAGTTGCGGGCGGGCGTAAAGAGCCGCAATGATTCCAATCTTCTGCTTGTTGCCTGCAGAAAAGTCGCGGATGAGTTTCTTCTTGCCAAAGAGTTCTCCGGCGGCGAACTGAAGCAGCAGGGGACTGATAGACTGTGCTGTCGGATGGATTGTGTTGTCAGTTGTCTCCGCATCCCGCTCCGGGCTTTCTGAATGTGCGGATGTCGCTTCGCTGTCGTCGGTATGCTCCGGGGCGGTTGCCGTTTTGCTCCAGTCGATGGCCGGCATGCCATTCACCTTGGCTATGAAGTCGAGATATTCTTCCGGTGTAAGGAAGTTGATGAGGAAGCCTTCATCGATATAGGCCCCAGTATATTTCTTCCATGTTTCTGACCGGGCCGGATCAACGACGAGCGATCCGTCTTCCTGGGAAGAGAGTTCGTGCTGTCCGGTCTGTTTGTGTGTTATGGAGTCGAATGTCATCTGAACATGGCCTTCCGTAGCCTCAATCAGATCGAGCAGAAGGCGGAAAAGGGTGGTCTTTCCGGCACCGTTATTGCCGACAAGGCCAAGTATGTCGCCGGAGTGGATGGTGAATTGGGGAATATCGACGGCCACCATTTTTCCGAAAGCTTTCTTGAGATCCTGTAGAAGTATTTCCATAAGTGTCTTATTAGTATTCGACTGCAAATATAAGGATTATATTTTAAAAGGATAGGACTGATTTCAGGTTGTGTTAGATAAACTGTGTCAGGGGTTAATTTTTAGATCTTAAAAAACTCATCGGTCGGGGAGCGCCCGCGCGGCAAGGGGCGGGACCACCCGTCCCGACGAGCGCAAATTTACGTCAATTGAAATCTTTCTCCAAATTTTATGGCTAATTGTTGCGAGATTTCTGTCCGGTTGGCTAATGGCATGGTCCATTTCTTGCGGATATTACGACAGTCCCTAATTTAAAGAATAAATGTTCAAAATATACCGTTTACTATACAAATGAATATTTTCTAACGATGTATGATATACAGGGTTGTTTATATCTCTAATTACCAACAACTTACATAATATAAGAACACTCGCTTCTGATTGTTTTTGAATATCTCCATTGATGCAAAGGAAAGTGAAAGATAGTTCACCTTTTGGATGTGAGTAAAAGAAAAGGTTGGCCATTACTGACCAACCTATATTATAAATCCACTTACTTAAATTTCGTGTTGTTCATCATCTAACGGAGCTTTTAATTTCCCGTTTACAATAATGCTTTTGTGTGATGAGTGTATATAATCATAAAGCTCGCAATTTTTAAATTCAAGCTCTATGTATTCGCCTTCCTTATAATCATTCACAATAAGGTTGCCGCTTTTAATGGCGTAATATGTGAAACTATCGCCATTAGGGAAATAAATATTTCCAACGATACCTGTCAGCTTTTCATTTTCATAAGGCACGCTTATTTTCCATGCCTCTTCTTCGCATAAATCTATGCCACTTTTGAGAAAGTAACCCAAATCCTTGTCAGTCGGTATTGTAATATCAAAATATGATTCCCAAAATTGGGTATAAACAGATATTGCGATATTCTCAATACCATCAGTTGAAGGTATTTCCAAAGGGCCACCTTTAATAAAAAAGGATTTGTTGCTAAACAAATTCTCCCCATCAAATGTAAGATTGCAGTAATAAGTACCCTCACTTACAGTCGGGTCTTTGGGAGAAGTCGGGTCGTCATCATCGCTACAAGCAACAAACGTGAAGGCAGAAATGGCAAATAAAGCCACCATGAATTGGTAAAGATACTTTTTCATTCTGATTTATTTTTTAAGTTTTAAAAGGTGTTGAATTCTGTGCCTACGACAATTATTCCAAGTTTGCAATACTTCTTTGCTTCTCTTTCTATGTCGTTACGGAAATTTTCGTTGAAGCTACCCGTTTGAGGATTCCAACCGTCTAAAAGTCTTTTCCTCTTGCCTTTAACAAATCCTTTTTGTCTGCAGCAAAAACAGTAACCTATAACTTTGGTTCTCTTATTATCCTTCCTTTGGATACTTCCATGAGAAACCGCTATTATCAAAAGTGAACAAGACTTTTTCTTTTATTATTTAGACTTTGAGGCATAAGAAAAAAGTGAGACCACCATCCACCTCATCCACCGTGTAGGGCTTCGATTCACTTGATAATAAGGAGAACAGACAGCCCCACTTTGGAGGGTATATCGTTTAGACAATATACGCACACCAAAGAGAGCGTTCTTCTCATCCTATTCTGATATTACCATACGGTGAGTTGTCGAAGTTCACACGGTCAGAATAAGCGAAAATACGCTTTCTTTCAATATGTCCGTACTCGCTTTGAGCTAAGTACGTCACAAAGATAGCTAATTTTCAGAGAAGAACGCTCAAATCTTCAAAATAAATCTGCTAACGCCTAAAAATCAAGTAAATCATAGGTTTCAAATAACTCTTTTTCTCTTATACCCAAGTATATTTTAGTAACGGACACATTGGAATGATTGAAAAGCTCTGATAATCTCATTAACGCCATATTAGCATTCACATCTGTTGACTCAAAGACCTTTCGCCCAAAAGTCTTGCGCATAGCGTGCGTACAGAAATACTCAATCTTCAAATTATAATTCTTTTTAATCTTTTTGAAAGTACATTTATGCGTTGTGTGGAGTAAACTACTTTCTTTTGGCTTAGAAAACATTTCTCATCATCATTCGTGATATGCAAAGCGTTATGGCATTTTCGGATATGTTGTTGAAAGTCGGCATTGATTTTCACGACCCTGCGTTTGTTCGTCTTTTTCTTATTGAGAGTAAATTTATAATCATTCAGCAACATAGATAAGTTAAGGTTAGAATGTCGCTGATACGCAGCCCAAAGAAACACTCACAACCGATAAGGAGTGACATAGGGTAATAGCCATCTCTGTACAACTTACGGATAAGGCTTAACTTTTATTCGAATTGGGGCGAAATTCCTGCAGGTTCAGGATTAGATCAAGCAATGGTGATGCTGAGTGATTATGAATCTATGCGTCAACTTTATATTGATTTATGGTATCCTCATGGGAAGGCTATTTCGGGTATCTACACCATTGATAACTCAAATAAAGCTCGAACAGCTATTGCTGGACGTATTACGTCAACACTCAATCCTTCGTTCTATGCTGTATTGAATGAGCAGACTATGGAATTTGAGCAATATGCTTTATTAGAGTCGGGGACTATTACAATCTCAGGTGACGATATGACGCAGTTCTATACAGTGAAGGTTGATGCAAAATCTGGAGATTACTCTGTTAAGATTAATTATTCAGGTCTGATGTTTGCTGCTTCTTCCGCAAGTGCTTCACAGTCGGTTAAAAAGTCTATGAAACGGACAATTATTAAATTGTCACAGCAACAAAAAAGTTTTGTTTTTAAAACAGCGGAAAGTAGTGAGAATGCTCATGTGGCAGCATTCTCAGTTCTGAATAAATAAGAGAGAAGCTTGAAATTGTTATTTTTAAGGCGGGTCGTGTGATAAAACGACTCGCCTTTTTAAAGGTGGGCAAAACGGGTAAGAAAAACATTTTCATGGATGGAAAATAGTAGATGTTAATGTCTTTTCTGTTGAAAGAAATGTATTACCTTTGCGTCATGGACAAACTCAGAATACTTTTTATATGCCTGGGTAATATCTGCCGGTCACCGGCAGCCCAGGGCGTCATGCAGGATTTAGTAGACAAGGAAAACCTCAGTCAATGGTTCGTCATCGACTCAGCGGGTATCGGCAGTTGGCATGTAGGTCAGTTGGCTGATCCGCGTATGCGCCGTCATACGGCTCTTCGTGGCATTCAGCTTACGCATCATGCCCGTTGTTTCGATGCGGCAACAGATCTGCAGCGGTTTGACATAATCGTGACGATGGATGAGGATAATTATAAGATTATCAGTCGGGCAGCCGACAGTTGTCAGGGAGGAGCCGAGGTGATCCGTATGGCCGACTTCTTTACCCAACATCCGGAAGCGACAAGCGTGCCTGATCCTTATTATGGAGGTGACAAGGATTTCGAGCTGGCTCTCGACCTTATCGAGGACGGTTGCCGTGGCATCCTGAAAAGATGGAAAGACGAAAATCACGTTACTGGATCACGCTAACTAAGATAAAAGAGACAGACGATGAATGAGAAGATAGAGAAGACGGGATGGCGTCCCCGACTCGTGATACTTGATTTTGATGGCACTATCGGTGATACCAATAACGTAATTGTCTCGACGATGCAGGCAACCCTGCGGGAACTGGGACTGCCGATGCAGACACCGAAAGCCTGCAGCTCGACGATTGGCCTGCCTTTGGGTAAGGGTTTTGCGTCACTTCTTCCCATGGATGAGGAGATGGAGCAGCGATGTGTTGATACTTACAGGCGCATCTTCGCAGTGAACAGCCGGCAGAACACCGTACCGGTGTTCCCGCATGTCGTAGATACGCTCTGCCGTTTTCATGAGGAGGGTATCACGCTCACACTGGCCAGTTCGCGCGGACATGAGTCGCTGGCAGAATTTGTCCGGACGATGCACCTGAAGGACTATTTCTCACTGATTCTCGGTGCGGAGGATGTAGAACGTGCCAAGCCCGATCCCGAACCTGTTCTGAAGACGATGCGCGAGCTCGGGTTCAAGCCTGAGGAGACACTTGTCGTCGGCGACATGACTTTTGACATCCTGATGGGAAGGCGGGCTGGTGCTCATACATGTGGCGTCACTTATGGCAACGGCACACGAGAAGATTTGTTGAGAGCCGGGGCTGAGAAAGTAGTTGATGATTTTGCAGATATTCTATAAAATGAAAAAGGAAGTTGCCAGTTGCAACTTCCTTTTTCATTATTCATTCATGACTTTATTGACCTGATCTATCAGCCATGCGTCTTGCTCGGGGATAGTCAGCTGTCCGTTGTCGAGGAGGATGGCATCTGGTGCCTGACGGAGAGGAGCCACCTCACGATGGGAGTCGATGTAGTCGCGCTCTTTCACATTCTTCAGGATATCCTCGTAGTCGGCGGGCATGCCTTTCTGTTGCAGCTCATCGTAACGGCGCTGGGCACGCACCTCGGCAGAGGCGGTGACGAAGATCTTCAGCTCTGCATCGGGGAAGACGACGGTGCCGATATCGCGGCCATCCATCACGACGCCTTTGTCGCGACCCATCTGCTGCTGCTGACGTACCATCTCTTCACGGACGAAAGGCAGGGCTGCAACGGGACTCACGTGAGAGCTTACTTCGAGAGTGCGGATCTCGCGTTCTACAAGTTCGCCATTAAGATAGGTCTCTGGTAGTCCTGTGTCGTTGTTGAGCTTGAAGCTGATCTTGATGTCGGGCATGGCTGTTCTCAATGCCTCCTCATCGATCTTGCCGTCTTGATCGAAGAAGTTGTGACGCAGGGCATAGAGTGTCACGGAGCGATACATCGCGCCGGTGTCCACATAGATGTAGCCCAGTTTCTTGGCCAGGGCCTTTGCCATCGTGCTCTTGCCGCACGAAGAGAATCCGTCGATTGCTATTGTTATCTTTTTCATAGTCATTTGTTAGGGATAATCGTATATTAAAGGGAAGCCGATTCCATATTGACCGTATCGCTGAATGGAGCTGGGGCTTCTAAAGATTGTAGCCAAGGTTGATGAGGAGGCTGGAGGAGCTCACATGATATTTGCCGTAAGCGACTCCCACATGGAAACGCTGGAGCGCAAGACCGGCTCCTAGGCTGAGACCGGCTCCGTGAGAGGAGCTTTTGCCGTCGCTGCTGTCAATCTTCATCTCGTGTGCCCTTCGGCAGTTGTAACCGGCTCCGATCCAGAAGTTGTCGCTAAAGAGAAATTCCGCTCCGAGTACGGCATGGTCGAGAAAGGCATAGCCCCAGTGGGTCAGGTCGACCATGGTCAGCGACAGTCGGAGAGGGATGCTCGTCAGGCGTTTGCTCACACCTATCTGAAAGTCGATGGGCATCGGCTCATAATCCTCGTTGTAGGCCTTCAGCTGTCCACCCAGATTCTTTGCCACTGCCGAGATCGACCACTCGTGTTCGGAGTCATAGTAGTTCAGGCCGAGATCGACGCCGAAGCCTACAGAATTGTAGCCACCGATATAAGAGAAGATCATTTTGGGTGCGAAGCCGCCGGAGAGTCTGTCGGTGAGCAGATAGCTGAAGTAGCCGGCCACACTGATGTCGTGGGCGGAGAACGTACCCAGGTCGGTATTGTTCTCGTCGGTCTCTGTCATCTTTCCGTAGTCGACATATTGTGCACTGACGGCCCATGAGGCGCGCTGCCCGACGGTGCGCGAGAAAGAGGCACTGGCAGCCTTCACCCCTTCCATATAACTCATATAGCCCAATGTGATGCTCTTGTCGCTGACAGAAGAGAGCAGTGCGGGATTGTGGTATATCAACGTAGCGTCATCCTCTATCAGCGTGATGTTGTCGCCACCCACGGCAGCGGCATGCACACTGACAGGCAGACGGAGGAAATTGTAGTCCGTCTGATCTACCTGAGCACCGGCATCATAGGCGGTGAGGAACAGGATGAGAGCGAGGAGGGCTTTTTTCATTGATTTTCCTAAATAGTTGGGCAAAGATACGGCTTTTTCAAGAATCTGCTGTAAATTTGCATCAAGATTCATTTAAATAACGTACATCGCAGTAGATTTATTGCTGCGTTGGAAAGGCAATGATAAGAATGAAGACAAATATAGATTCCCCGCAGGACAGCAAACGCCTGCGCGGGTTCCTTCTGGGACTCGTGTTGGGCTTGGCGTTGCTGTTGGCCGGCCTGGAATATACGTCTTATCCTGCACGGTATGATGACGATGAAGATGCGTTGAGCGACATGGACCAGGATCTGGAGATGATGTCGCCGGTTCATCAGTCAGATATGATATCTGCGGTACAAGGTGCCGCATCGAAAGCTGTCACCGCCAAGTCAGATATGATATCCGCGGTACAAGGTGCCGCATCGAAAGCTGTCACCGCCAATGTGAAGGCGGTGGACAATGCTTCGGAGATGCCCGACAAAGTGGGCAGCACCACGAGCACGCTTGTCATCGGCAACGGTGAAGGGGAGACAAAGACGGCTAATGTGACGGAGGCTCTTCCACAGGTGCCTGCCGAGGCAGAGGATACGACAGTTCTCCGTACAGTGGAGAAACTGCCCGAATATCCGGGTGGTATTGTGGAATTCATGAAGTGGCTGTCGCATAGTCTTCATTATCCTCCTCAGGCACGAGCCAGGAAGATACAGGGTAAGGTCGTCGTTTCGTTCATCGTAAATAAGAACGGCACCATCTCCAGTCCGAAGATAGAAAAACATGCAGACCCTATGTTGGATGCTGAGGCTCTGCGCGTGATCAAACTGATGCCTCGCTGGAAGCCCGGCATCATGAATGAGAAGCCCTGTCGGACAATGATAGCCATCCCTATAAATTTCGTATTATAAATGAAAACGTCAGAAGAACTCTTGAAAATCATCAATGACGGCTTGGAACATCTGGCCTACGACCGTCATCCCTCATCACTCTATGAGCCCATGCGCTATGTGCTCTCCATGGGAGGTAAGCGCATCCGTCCGACGCTGATGATGCTGGCTTACAATCTATATAAGGAGGATCCGGAGACGATTCTCATGCAGGCTCTTGCCCTCGAGACCTATCATAACTATACCCTCCTTCACGATGATCTCATGGATCAGGCACCGCTCCGTCGCGGCCATACGACGGTTCATTGCAAGTGGGATGCCAACACGGCCATCCTGTCGGGCGACTCCATGCTGGTGATGGCCTATCAGCGGATGGCTACCTGTCCGGACAATAAGCTGCGTCCTGTGATCGACCTCTTCACTGAGACAGCCCTGGAAATAGGGGAGGGACAGCAGTATGATATGGATTTTGAGCAGCGCAATGATGTGTCTGAGGAAGAGTACATCGAGATGATCCGCCTGAAGACCAGCGTGCTGCTGGCCTGTGCCCTTAAGATAGGTGCCATCCTGGCTGATGCTCCTGAGGAAGATGCTGACAATCTCTACCGCTTCGGAGAGCAGATCGGTCTGGCTTTCCAGTTGCAGGACGACTATCTTGATGTATATGGCGATACGGAAGTGTTCGGCAAGAAGATCGGTGGTGATATACGGTCGAACAAAAAGACCTATATGCTTATCAATGCTTTCCTTCGTGGAGATGATACGCAGCGTAAGGAGCTGACCCGTTGGGTGACGGCGGCAGATCCAGATCCTGACGAGAAAGTGGCAGCAGTGACCCAGCTCTATAATGAGATAGGTATTGATAAACTGGCCATTGCCAAGATAGAGTCGTTCTTTGACGCTTCAAAGCAGTATCTTGATGCCGTGCATGTCGACGAGAGCCGTAAGGCGGAGCTTCGCGCTTATGCAGAGGCGATGTTGCACCGTAAATTTTAATCATGTATGCTCCAATATATTGATACCCATGCCCATCTTGACGGACCGGAGTTCGACGACGATCTGGATGAGGTGATCGGACGTGCCCGCGCAGCAGGTGTGGCAGCGGTTTTTGTTCCCGGCATTGACCGCGCAAGTATCGCTTCCGTACGTGACATCTGCAACCGTTATCCAGGTTATTGCTATCCTATGGTCGGTCTGCAGCCCGAGGAGGTGAAGGACGACTGGGAGGATGTGCTCAGTGAGATGAAGCGGGCATTGGATGAGAGCATCGCAGGCGATGCGTCCGTGCCGTATATCGCCGTCGGTGAGGTAGGCCTGGATTTCTATTGGTCGCGTGAGTATGAACGACAGCAGCTTGCCACCTTTGAGCGGCAGGTGGAATGGAGCGTCGAGACGGGTTTGCCTCTGATGATCCATTGCAGAAAGGCGCAGAACGAGCTGTTGGCCATTATGCGCCATTATGAGAAGGAACTTCCCGGAGGAGTGTTCCATTGCTTTACAGGCAATCAGCATGAGGCAGAGGAATATCTTCGTATGGACAGATTCGTATTGGGTATCGGTGGCGTGTCGACTTTCAAGAGCAGCCATCTCCGTGAGGATCTTCCGGCCGCTGTCCCCCTCTCGCGTATTGTACTGGAGACAGACAGCCCGTATATGGCTCCCGTACCTCATCGAGGACAGCGCAATGAGAGTGCCTTCACGTTGGAAGTGCTTCGCAACCTTGCCCGTTGCTATGGGGTGAGTGAGGAGGATATCGCACGTGTCACGAACGAGAATGTCGCACGTGTGTTCGGAATAACGCTTAATAAATGCTAAATTATCTCTAAATATATTGCATTCTCGTTGAAAAGTACTATTTTTGCAACCGCTTTATCGAAAGATAGACAATAAGTAACTCAGAGAGACGACAGAAAGTCTTGTCTGACCATTATTCAACCAGGAGAGATGCTCGAGTGGCTGAAGAGGCACGCCTGGAAAGCGTGTAACCGTCCAAAGCGGTTCCGGGGTTCGAATCCCCGTCTCTCCGCAATGAAAGGTGTAGACTTATGATCATAAGGTCTACACCTTTTTTTATATATAAGATCCTATTGTATAGAAGATAATTAGTCGTCCTTTAAAAATGTACTTATTTACTGGTATTCAGTAATTTAAGAACTCGGTATTGGTCGTTGTGTACAATTTCTCCGTGCGGAACACGTATATCATGTTGCCTTTGGTGGAAAAACTGAATATCGGATATTTTAACTTCGTCTTCATCGTATAATAATTATCAATGGTTCAGTAGGGAACGCAGTTAAGCGTTATCCCGGTTTGTTAGCAAAATATTATACCCATTCTAATATTGGGTTAGGTCTATGAACAAGATACCGTCTATTACCCGGAATTGAAAATATCATTCCCGAATGCAATTTCGTTCAAGTTCCTCTTTTTACAATCCACAACGCCTCCACCCGTCTGTCCGCATCTGTACTGCATCAATTTTCCATGCTTCCCCCACACGCTTCATCCAGAAACGATAGTCGAGATTGATTCTTTCATCCTGCGCATAGATGTAAAGTTTGTTGCGGGAAACCTGTTCGGCATCAACCAAGCGGAAGGCGGCATACGTCCCCTCTGGAGAAAGCGACAAAGCGAGCGGCCGATACCCCATCCGTGGCTTCTCGGATACATACTGCTGCCAAATCTGCTGCAACTTCGGTCGCACATCCGGCGCATCAAAACCTGCCTGGTCGGTATATTTCTCCCATTGAGTCATGGCGGCAAAGAAAGCATACAGCACCTGTTCCGCCTGATGAACCGCATCAGCGTCCACCTCCAGCTTCTTCTTCGCCTGGTTTCGTTGCAACGAGGCGAACAGCTCCATCTGCTCCTGGGTAAAGAGGTCGTCAGGACGCAAGGAAAGGCGTTTATTGAAAGCAATGCCAAGCACCCCTTCATAGGTGATTTGAGTCTGCCGGACATGCAAATGACTCAGCTTCGGAAGCAGAGCTGCCAGATGCAACCCCTCATCGTCCAGCGACGTGGCACTCAAGTCCAACAAATCCACCTTACTTGCCTGCATCGTGGACAACCCCTTTCCCGTAATTGCAGGATTCCCCGCCAAAAGCAGATACTTCAAAGCGGGCATGGTGGCAAATACCGCAAAGCATGCATCGGTAAGCTCCGCATATTCGATTCCTACATTGACCATTTTCTTGGCACCAGCCAGCGGTTGAACCTGTTCGTCTGTCAAAGGGTAATGCTTGACATGAAATCCCACCAAAGCAGGATAAGCGCCAATCTGTTGCATCACCTCCACAGACAGCTCGGGCATGAGCATCACCTTATCGCCATCAAAAATCAGTTTGCCGTCCTCCCAGTCGATGGTACGTGCCCGCTTGGGAAAAAAAGTAAGTTCTTTTATCATCGTTCTATCATTTTAAGG